>Ga0208767_1001766_pt1 | contig 16870 bp, 24 predicted proteins | sample VirMetDEL_Mar_21_FD_184514 | JGI IMG/M metagenome (GOLD analysis project Ga0208767, IMG submission 184514) | Aqueous microbial communities from the Delaware River and Bay under freshwater to marine salinity gradient to study organic matter... | ecosystem: Environmental > Aquatic > Marine >... | reverse complement strand
GCTCCCTTAACATTTCCCCTTTAACCAAACCAAACCCAATTTCAGAGGCTGACTAAATAAACGTAAATACAATTAGTAGTTGTTAACGTGCATCACAAATAGAAACCCTAAAATATTTTTAGAAAACGATTAAAGGTAGTCCCCATGGGTTAAATAAAATTGATTTCGGGGATGGGGGATGAGGTGCAGAGGGGGCGCAGAACCCCATAACTGTAATATCAATCTCAGTTCTACGCTACTCCTAGAATAGATACAGTAAACTGTACTTAGACTAAGTTCTGCTTTTAAGTATGTAGGTTAAACTACTTAACAGTAAAAGTATAATCTGTCAGGTTAAAGCCTTACTAAACTTGTATTTATGTAAGGTCATAACCTTACTTTTGATTAACAGTAGCTATGTTCTGAGAGTAGAATTAAATCATTGCTGAGTTAATGTAGGGGGTCTTGGGCTTGAGGCCCTGACCCTTTTTGCGTTAAATAGGGATATGCGAGCGGGACAAAATAGAACTGTAACACCTCACCGCGAAGCATGGATGTAATAATTAAATATATAAAGGGTGTTTGTCGGGGATATGATACACTCAACTTGAAACATTCATTTTTTATTGTTACATTTGCAGTAAATAAAGAGAGTTATGAGTAGACCTGTAATCAATCTGAACTTAGGTGACTGCATGGAGGCTATGGCCAAGATGCCTGACAATGCGTATGACTTGGCTATTGTTGACCCTCCGTATGGTGAATTAAGTTCATTTAATAACAGAAGGGGGTTGCGGTCTTATGAAAATATAGAGCCTCCTATACAATATTACTTGCAACTAAAAAGAATAAGTAAAAATCAAATTATTTGGGGTGTTAATTATCTTCAAAACATCCACTTAACAGGCGGTGTAATTATTTGGAATAAACTTGGAATTAATACTAACCACAGAAAGCAAGCCCCAACTATTTCGGACGCAGAAATAGCGCATCACACCTTTGGCAAAAGATGTAAAATTTATAGCTATGCGTGGATGGGCAATGTGACTGGGAATAATTATGAAATAAATAGTCAAGAAAGCAAAAGTCGCTTTCACCCAAGCCAAAAGCCTGTTGACCTCTACAAGTGGCTCCTCCACAACTACGCCAAAGAAGGCGATAAGATACTAGACACGCACGGGGGAAGTATGAGTATAGCGATAGCCTGCCATGATATGGGTTTTGATTTAGACTTATGGGAACTAGATAAGGAGTATTACGAGAATGGTGTTAATAGGTTTAAGCAACATACAGCACAAACAAGACTAGAGTTATGAGTGATGTTCAGCTTCATTACCAGAGGTACTTCATGGACAACAGGCTTAATATATGGCATTTAGTGTCAAAGCCTACTGGTGATTATACGGAGATATTCTCAGATGTGATGTTTGAGGGTAAGTATTATGAGAATGCTTTGGTAGCTAGGCGTTATGAGGAGATGTTTCCTGTTGTTAGCTGTTGGATTTCTCCGTTGGTAAGTCGTGATAAGCTATCTGGTGTACTGTATAAGACAGCGTTAAAGTTCAGGTATATCAACAAGGACAGGGGTATGGACTTGTGCTACGGTTACTTGGATGCTCTGTGTAGGGATTTCTTAGATAGGGATAACCTTCTCTATGACAGAGAGGTGTTGTATGGTTTCGTTGAAGCTGCTTACGATACAGATGTTCATGTTGATGAAATATCTGAGTTGCGTAGGTACAAATGGATTGGTAAATTTGCAATGTTACCTACACATCTTAAATCAAGGATAAGGATGAAGCACTTAAATAGAACAACAACAGAGGAGAATACTAGGAAGGTGGAGAGTGCCGTTTATACGTTGGCTGAGATGAAACACTTTATCACATCTGCTAACATAGCTGAGGTATCTGAGTTAAGTGTGAGGACTGTTGAGAGATATGTACCTATGTACAAAGAAGAGATTGACAGTTACAATATGTCAAACTTTGATACTACCAACTTCCATTCCTATACCAAAGACCAGAATGTGTATAGGATTATAGACGCTATCAGAGAAGCTACTGCATTAGAAAAGAAACTGTCTAAGACAGACCTAGCTGAGGCTACTGAGCTAACTAGGATGACAATACATAGACTATGGAACGACAGAAGAATACAAGAGGTAATGACTAAATACAATAAGGAACTCGTATGATATACGCAATTAAAGCAGACAAGTACACTAAGATAGGAGATGCAACACTATTCAATGCTGATTGTTTTGATGTGTTCTCCTCAATACCTGATAACAGTATAGACGCTATCATAGCTGATTTACCTTATGGTACTACACAAAACAAATGGGATGCTGTAATACCTTTTGAACCACTTTGGGAACAATACTGGAGGATATTAAAGCCGAATGGAATAATTGCATTAACAGCAAGTCAACCTTTTAGTAGTGCCTTAGTAATGAGCCAGCCTAAATGGTTTAAGCATGAATGGATTTGGATAAAAAACAGGGGAAGCAATTTTGCTAACACCGTAAGAGAACCAATGAAAGAGCATGAACAAGTCTTGATATTTAGTAAGGGTAAATGGACTTACAACAAGCAAATGCAGGAACGTACTGGCGGTGGTTTAAGTAGAGTGGGTTACAGTTTTAATTGTAGAACAGAAACCACTAACTACGGGGAGATTGGAAAGCCAAAAGAGAAACAGGGTAAACTAAGAGTACCTTCTAGTTGGCAAAAATTTAACACACAGGTTGGATTACACCCAACTCAAAAACCAGTAGCCCTATTAGAGTACCTAGTTAAGACCTATACCAATGAAGGTGAAACAGTATTAGATAATACTATGGGCAGTGGGACAACAGGTGTAGCTTGCATTAACACTAACCGTAAATTCATTGGCATTGAAAAAGACCAACAGTATTACCAAGTAGCAGTAAACAGACTTAACACCCAAAGATTAACACAACCTTAATAGTAACCATTTGCATATCTCAAAGCAATAAGGTTACTTTGCTTAAAATAATACACCATATTGTTGGTGTCAACGAAATGGTATAAACTAAAACAAATGACAGTAGAGAAGATACCAGATTCCTTTGAGGGAAAAGGAGAGGTCAAAGGGATACTCTTTGAAAGATTCCATGAAACTGAAAACTGCTATGTGTACTTCAGGAGTGATGGTAACTACGAGGTTTTTAGAAAGAAGACAACTCCATTATGTATTGACTTTGAAAACAAGATATACAGTCAGGATAGAGTTAAAGAAGTTTACCCTAAGTCAAAAGACTTTGGTAAATGGGCATGGACTTGCAAAAGCTCTGCATCAGCTTTGATTAAAGCAAAAGAATTAGTGGGGTGAAACAAGACGAATCAATCTACTTCTGTGAAGAGGTAATAGCTACATGGGTATACAAGGAGAAAGAAGTTGGGAAAGGAGTTAAAGGTACTTACAAAGGTCACTTACTTTGGACAGCTAATCAACTAAATGAAGATGTTACTCCTGACCTTAAACAGCACCATATCCTCCACCTAACAGCTCAACATACTCAATACAAGAAAGAGAAACTAAATTTCATCAAAAACCTCAAAGTCAAACTCAAAGGAAACATAAAACTACTAGGATGAAAAAGCAAATAGTAATTAAAGTAGAGAATATGATAAAGTACAAGTACGAAGGTAAGATGATACAGATAACACCTTCTATCGCAGTATGGTGGGATTATAGTGCTGTATGTATCTCACTAGCTTGGCTTAACATAGCAACAGAAATATGGATTGGAGATAACCTAGAACACATATGAACTATGCCATCAGGAATTAGAATGCACGAAAGACATAGGTATTACACAGACCTACTTAACACCACTAGCCAAGTTAAGATTAGATACGCTCAGTATATCTTTAACCAACTGCTCTCCATAACAGATAAAAAACACCTTATCCAAATCTGTGATGAAGCATACTGTGCTATGGATGAAAAACTATCTAGTGTTACACTTGACTTTGAAATATCCTTTGAGCTTTTTAAGATGTTAGACCTTATAGGGTACAATGTTTATCGGAATAAAGAGCATACTGTCATAGAACTTTACTAACTTAGCAACATGATAGAGATAACCGTAAAAGAGCTAGAGGGAGGCAGAGCTGAACTCTACATTGATACCGACCTGATTGAAACATACGCCACAGATAACCCATATCAAATGGCAATAGACCTTCAAGCAGACAATCCAGCGATAGACGTATTCGTTTTCGATTTAAAAGCACAAGAAGAAGTAAACAAACTCCTAAACTCAATGGAAAGATGAAAGAACAATGCCAACATATTGCCGATTGTGAAGACCCAAAAAACTGTCTTTGCAATTTGGTAATATCGAATAAGTAACTTAGCTTTGCAGTAAATTAAAACAAAAACAAATGGCAGACAAGAAAGGGACAATCAACTCTCGCGGTATCTTCTACAACCGCCCTCAGACCAAATCTCCTGACTTCGTTCTAGGAAACCTAGCGATTAACGTAGAGCAGTTTGTGGAATGGCTCGTACAGCAAGAAACAACCAAAACAGGCTATGTTCACCTTCAAATCAATACATCTAAGGATAGAGAAGGTAAGGAGTTCATCTACCTCAAGTACGACCAATGGAGACATGACTACGAGAAGCACAGCAAAGAAACTCCTGAGAACTACAAGGCTAAACCAAAGCCTAAGTACAAGCCACAGGTAGACCCATCTCAAGGAGGCGATAACGACCTTCCTTTCTAAATGGAGATAGCCTCCCTTGCTATTAGGATGCCTAAACCTAAGTCATTAAACGTAGCCTATGCTGGGCAACATTGGACGAAAAGAAAAGGCTCTACTGATAAGTATAGGGAGGCTGTTTGCTTTCTACTACTAGAACAAGGAAAGCCTACATTTGAGGTTGAAACATATCAACTGCTGCTAGTATCCAATGGTAGAACAGATATAGACAACAGGATAATGGCTATCAAATACCTCAACGATGCGATGGAGAAAGACCTTAAATGGATACCCAATGATGGGCCTAAAGTGTTCAGAGAGTTTACAGTAAGACAAGATGATACCCTAGAGAAAGATGAGTTTGTAATGCACATAACATTTTATGGAAGGAAGTAGAGAACAGGTCTACCACGATGCAAGTGTACTGCATGACCTAGTAGACGATTGGAAAGAAGGGTGCAAGTTCGATGATGACGGCATATTAGTAAACGATATGAAGGCTAAGATGCTGTTGTTTAACTTGGTACAGTATATCAACGATATAATTGACATTGATGAAGAGTAATGTTCTTGATTACCACAATGCAGTAGACAAGCACATGGGGGGTGCGCCTGAACGTCTTGCTCAATATGTGAGATGTAGATTGACTGATAACAGTTGGTGGAGCGAGGGTAAAAATCCTATAAGCTCTTGTGGGTTTGATTGGAGGGATTCACTAGAGGGTGAAGAATTTTGGAATGCTGTTGAAAGCAATCGTTGGGGAAACGCAATGAATACTGCTTTCTGGAAGCAGCACGATAATAAAACAGCAGAAGATATTAAGTCTGGTGAAGAGCTTTTTGATGATGCAATGGAAAGCCTTAAAAGGGCTTACACCATGCTTATTCAATCTGCAATGTTCTACGAGGATTCAGACTTAGAGTTAAGTAATGAATTTAAGATAGAGGTATTGCAAAGAGCAGTTGAAGTAGTTAAACTCATTGACGAGGAATGAAGAAGCATAACGAGAATGATTGGGACAGCGTAGAAGATGAATCACACCTCTACGAAGAGCATAGACGTAAAGAGGGACAGTCATACCCTCCTTACTTTAACTCAGAAGAAGAGTACCTACTAGCCAAGTACCACATAGACCTAGCACTAGAACAGATAGCCTCTATGTATGCTAATGAGAGATGCCATAGAGATAGTTTCCTAACAGAAGACGAGTATATATCCCATAAAGAAGAACTCAAAGACAGGGAAATAGTAATGCTGCTGTCTGTAAGAGACCATTTCCCGTCACATATAGATGGGCTTATCAATACCCTCGATTAAATATAAAACAACCCTTATTATGGGAAAGTACAATCAGTACGAACAAACAGTTAGGGATGTATTCAAGCAACACCCCGACTGGGGTTCAGACAAGATTGCAGAACACATTGTAAGGGGAAACAATCTGCATATTAGCGCAAGTGGACTAGCTAGACATATTAGGCGTAACAACCTACTCCAACAGCATAGCCACGCGCACTCACTCAAACAAGCAAAGGTTCTGCTATTCGATATTGAAACAGCACCTATGCTATCCTACCACTTCGGACTATGGGGTCAGAACATTAGGATGCCAGACGTATACAAAGAAGGCTGTATACTCACATGGAGTGCTAAATGGCTCTTTGGCGAAGAGATTATCCAAGAGAAGATAACACCTAAAGAAGTTGTAGATAGGAACGATGAACGTATCGTAAGGAAGCTGTGGAAGTTGCTAGATGAATGCGATATAGCCATAGGCCATAACGTAAACAAGTTCGATAAGAAGGTAGCTAATCAGAGGTTTCTAAGGTACGGTATGCCTCCACCCTCTTTCTACGAGACTATTGACACCCTCCTGCACTCTAGGAAACAGTTTAAGCAGCCCTCCCATAGACTTGATGATATATGTAGGTTCTTGGGTATAGACGGTAAGGTAGAAACACCTAAAGGGCTGTGGAGAGATGCTGTGGAAGGAGATGCAGAAGCTATACGTCTAATGGCTGAATACTGCGATAACGATGTCAAGATATTGGAAGATGTGTATTTGGCTATGAGAGCGTATATAAAGCCTCACCCAAATATCGGTCTGCTAGAGAATCCTGAAGATGGATACTGCTGCCCTACCTGCGGAGGCCATGAGTTTAAGTTCGATGGTGAGTACAGGACGTATGTCAATGTGTATGATAACCTAAGATGTACTAGCTGTGGTAGCTTGCAAAGAAGTAGAACAGCTAAAACACCAAAGGAAGTGAGAGACAGATTGTTAGTTAGTAATCCAAAGTAATCAGTGATGAACGAGTTTTACTATTTCGAGGAGAGCTGGAATGTCGATGAAGAGGAAGAAACAAATTGAAGATGAGCGAGAATCAAATACAATCTACTGTTCAGTCGCCCCAACAGAGTGCGATAAAAGATGCAAAGCAACAGGAACTTGCACCGTTGTTACCTCAAGGTTTCGGGGGGAAGATAATACTGATGGTAGTACCAAATGAAAGTGGGGTACATCACCATCGGATAATTGAGCCACTAGACCTGCTCATGGAAACATACCCTGATGAATACTTCGTTATCAGGGTTGATGACCTAGACTTCGCCATAGGCACTTACTCAGACCTACTCACCTATGTAGATATTGTATACTGCTCTAGGTTTATATCCCATTACAGAACCCAAAAGTCTATGGTAGACCTGCTGCACAAAAACGGTGTTGCAGTAATAGTAGATACAGATGACAGTTGGGATATAGATGCTACCCATGTGATGCACCAAGCATGGAGCAGAGACGTACATAGAGATAGAAATGGTAATGTCGTATCAGATGGCAATACCATGAAGAAGTGGAAAGAATCTGTTATAGCTGCTGATGTTGTTATCGTAACCAACGAACAGCTTAAAGAAAAAGCCTCTAGGCTCAACGATAACGTACACATAGTCAGAAACGCTCTTAACCATAAGAGAACAGATATGACTATCGTTAAGCATCCAGATGCTAATGATAAGATTGTCTTCGGCTATCTAGGAAGCCCTACCCACCAAAGAGATGTACAAAGACTTGGGCTAGGTTTTAACGCACTGTATAGCCAATATAAGGATAGGTTCAATGTGGTGCTAGGCGGAGATATGCGTAAGAAGAAAGAGACGCAAGAGCTGATGAAGACCCTAAAAAGAGGACAGACTATTGTAGGTGTAGAAGTCTTTAATAAGTATGTAAGGACTTTCAACGGTGGGTCACATACAGAGCATAGCAACTTCTCTACCTTCCCTTATACGGATGTGAATGCTTATATGGCGTACTACAATATGATTAACGTATCGCTAGTACCCTTGGAGAAGAGTAACTTCAATATGTACAAGTCTGAACTGAAGATGATAGAGGCCGCTTCTATGGGTTGCCTTATGATGGTGAGTGATGTGATGCCTTACAGCCCTTTCCTAAATGAGGATATAGCTGTCGTTGTTAAGGATGACCATAAACCTGAAAAGGTGTGGAGAAAGGCTATGGTAGACTTGATTGAAAACCCCGATGAATACTTACCTAGAATCGTTAATGCTATGAAGTGGTTTAACGATAACTACAAGTTGGAAGATGTTAATGAACTGAGAAAAGAGATAATTGACAACCTGTAACCCATAAAAGACAATCTAACGGACAAACTGTCCTTTAATCAAGACAAATGAAATACGTCAAAGTAAGCCATAAGAAAGGCAAGCACCTGTCAGACTTAAAGTCAATGTTGTATGTTCTAGGCAAGATGGCTGTATCACACTCAGCCTTTGTCTATGTGCAGGTAGGTAACGGCTTTAAGGTAGACGTTCCTGATTGGCAAAAGGTTGGTGGATGGAAGAATAGGCTAGTAAAGAAAGAGAGTGAGACATTAGCCGCCATAAGGTACTATACTGATAACCCAGAGGGATGTAAGTACCAAAGGTTTAGCTCTATCCCTAGCAGGTTCTATGTATCTGACGAAAGAGTTGGAGAGGGTGGGTTTATGAATGCCTCTATCTTTATCTCTAGGAAAGAGGGTGAGTGGATACCCTGTATGCCTTGGGTTGAGGGGATTGAAGATGGCTCTACGCTAGATAGGGATGTTTACTACTACGTCCACATTGATACCTTTGAGTATATGTGGGATGTGTGGTTTAACAATTTTGTTCAGTTTGTGTACAACCTAAAGGTTTCTCGTTCAACCTAAAGACCTCCCTGCTTATACCAAGCGTCTACATTATCATCCTCTTCGTAGTAGATAGTCCCATCCTCAGCAAAAGGATTTACAACCCCGTCTTCATGGAACGGGGTTTTTTTATACAAGTCACTAAGCGTACCTTTATGGTTTCTTTGGTAGGGGGTGCTGTGTAGCTTCTCTTCAGGTGATGGTACTGTGTTACCGTATTTGTTCACCATATCCAAGAAATCCTCTACCATCCTACGGGCTTTGGTTGATAGCCTGAACCTCTCTCGTATCATCCGAGGCTCTATGTGAACATGGATGTTATCTCCCTCTCCCTTACGCCTAGCAACCTTCACCTCTGTCTCGTCAAAGGCTTTGAGTATAAGACGTTTCTCTAGTAGTTGATACAAACGTCTGATGATGTATTTACCACCTGCTGGGTATCTCTTTTGAAGGGTGTTGCCTGAGAAGAAGTCAAAGTCATAGACGCATAACAGTATGGCTATAAGGTTGGGGTTGATGTCGTGCTTTTGAGAGAATTTAACCAAAGCCATTTCGTAACCTGCTATATGGTCTACCTTCCTTTCGCTCTTAGGTCTTAGCTTGTGGTCTAGTGTTTTGTATTTAATTTGCTTCATGTTACAAATTTAATAAATGCTTAACTTTGCACTTGAAAACGCAAAGATAATGTCAAAGGGTAACAACCTAGCCGATAGCGGAACATTCCATAGAAGTTCACTAGGACTGAATATCCACCTGAACCTAGATACCAATAACGCTTTCTATACAGACGAGGTAGAAGGTCTATCTGTACAAAGCATCCAAGCATCGGGAGACGGTTACTTCCTAGCTACCTTTGCCACAGGTGATGACCTAAGCAAGATTATCAAGTTCAGCACGCTCGTACTTGTAAACACCACAGTTGCTACAAACAAGAGTAATGACGGTAGCTTTATGATTGAAGCTGTTGATAATACAGCCAAGACCATACGATACTACAATCCATTAGGCCTTGCACAAGCGGGAGTGGCTGGCTCAGGCTCAGTAGTCCCACACCAAGGGGCTTTCTACTTAAAAGTCCTTGAAGACGATACCACCTTCACTTCATTGGTAGAGAACTCAGACTATATCGGTGGTGATGTGGATATGTTAGAAGGTCTTACGTTGGCAAAAGGAGACCAAGAGTTCGGTTTCTTCACAGAGATTGTTCCTTCAGCAGGTAAGGTTCGTATAGCTATATTCTAATATGTCAGACTTAAACAGCGGTAGCGGCTCTAGTTTATACCAATCTATCCTAACACTAGCTACCAACCTAATATCAGGTAGCTTAAAAAGAGTACAAGATGGAGGTGGTAACAATACTGCTTTGCAGCTATCTACTGCTGCTGTAAAGGCTGACAGGCTAGAGATAGACGCTGTTACTCAGGTGAGTGCAGACCCACTTAACATACTCAGTTGGGATGCTGGCACTAAGCAGGTTATCAGAACAAATTCAGCATTATTCGGTGGTTTCGATACGGGTTGGGAGAATTTAACTGGTTACGATGGTGCTACTCAGACCTATGGGCTTCCTACCATTGCTAACCTACCTTCCACACCTCAGTATAGGATAGTTGGTAGGCAAGTGATGTTCAGGGGTACTCTGTGTATCCCATTGGCAAATAGTGGTGGTGATTTAGTTGTAGACTATGACAATGCTTACGGTTCAGAAACGACTGGTATTCAAACAACCCAAACTGGGTGGACTGTTGAAAATAGCTCAAAGAGGTTTAGGGCTAATTCACCGAGGCTGTTACCAACTACTACGCTTGTACCAAATGCTACCGTAAGGTTTGAGAATGTTATTGCCCATAGGCAGATATTCTCTACGGCTGCTTCAGGAGACCCTATCAATCTAACAGCTTCTGTTGATGTAGAGTTGAGGACTACTGGTGGTATATCTATCATCTCTATTAAGGAGTTGGAGTTTGGTGGTGATTTGTTTAGTGCCAATCAGTCCAAGACCAATCTAAGACGCTTTCTAACAAGCAGGATGAACGCTAACGACTATGCGTTGGACTTCACCTCTTGGAGAACAGCTACTGATGGAAGCAGTAACGTATACGCTGCTTTTGTAGCTACCGATGCTACTCTGCAAGTTCCAATGAACGTATATGCTGATGATATTGATTACCTTGGAGGCTTTTTGATAGACCTCTCTCAGTTCAGCTATATGATTTCTGAAAATACTTCTATCGCGGCCATACAGGCTGGGCTATAATTGCTATCTTTGGGCTATGGAAGAAAGCCCTTTTGAAGAGAACTATGAACTCAGGGACATCCTCGACAGGCTTGAGGACTTCTTTGAGAGAAACCCTGATTATCATGCACATATCATCCTAAGCAAGGTTGATGAAATGATAGATGCTAAACAGGTGACAGCGTTCTTTCAATCCTACGACTATACCATGAGTGGGGAGCAAAAGGTTGCTATGCTCAGTTATGCTATCAATGAAGATGCTGAGTTAAGGATACTCTCTCAGGATAGGTACATATTCGTGAATTGACAATTCATTAACTTTGCAGTATTAAATAAACTGCAATGTATAATCCTAAGCGTGTAAGAAAGCTGACGGTTGGTGGGATTAAAGACGGATTCCATTGGACTGAAGGCTCTACATATCGCATCCCAGACCCTGATGACGAGGCTAACCATATAACAGTCTCTATCTCAAATATCCTCAGGTATGATGCAACACCTGATTCACCTTTGTATTGGAACATTCTTGTTAGAAAGGCTGGCTCACTAGAGGAGTTCTTTTGGAAGAGACATATTCAAGGAAAGGAAAGTGTAACTGAAGAATACTACTTATCAGTCTAATGGAATCAGCAGGGCAACTACTCGTTAAAATCGAAAAGGACTTTTCCGATGAAATTAAGCTATCAGATGGTGGCAAGCTATACCTCGATTCAAGCTACAATAGATTTGAAAACAGAATGGTATCGGGTGTCCTCACTTCCGTACCACCTAAGTTTCAGCACGTCTTCCAAGCAGGAGATACAGTATACTTTCACCACAGCCTAGTAATAGACGATAGAGTTCGTAGGTGCGTAGATTGGAAAGAGCGTATCTTCATCCTTCAGTACACACCTGACCATACCTTTAACTGCCTCGTATACCTTATCAAACGTGGTGATAAGATGTTTACAGTCAATGACTTTGTATTCATCAAGCCTATTGAAGAGGAGAAATATCAGATGATAGGTAGCTTGTATGTACCCGATAGTGCTGCTTCAGACAAGGTTTGGAGAGGGGAGATTGTGTACAGCAACGACTATGTAAATGAGAGCATGGGTGTGGCTGTTGGTGACAAGGTTGTTATCACAGACAAGGGTAGGTATGATATGAATATCATGGGAGAGAGTTTGTGGAGGATGCGGTCAGACCGTAATATACTAGCTATCTGTGAGGAAGTTCAACCCTGAGAAAGAGGCTAAGTTGGCCATGCAAACTATACAGAAGATATATGACGATATAAAGTCAAATATCGAAAAGGGTATAGACAAAGAGGCTACTGGCTCTGATAGGCTTAACGAGATGAAGTCTTTGATGTTTGGTGCTGCTCAGTTAAAAGAGCTTATCAAACAGCAAGCGTCTTTACAGGAGATGATAGACAAGGGTGAGTATGTAGATAAAGAGCCTGAGTGGAAAGGGGAGACTGAGAAGTTTATTGACTAATGTTTGTTGATTACGAAAACGATATTGTAAACATATCCCCCTTTGAAGGTGACAGAAAGGGAGAGGTTATCAATGTTGGTGAGATTCGTGTCCAGCTACCTCAGCAGCCTTCAGACAAGCACATACTATTTAGCGACCTACCACAGGAACAGCAGTATTGGAGGCGTACAGAGATACCTCAAGACCTAGCCCATATAGACACTTGGGAGGAGTTTAGAGAACTACCAGAAGGTATACAGCAGAAGTACGAAAGCTATATCAAGCAGGAATGGTTTAGGCGTAAGAACGGTGTGTGGTTCTACAACAACGGTAAAGCCACATACCTTACAGGTACTAACTATATGTTCCTGCAATGGGCTGACTTTGACTTCGGATACCCAAACTTCATGTATGCTCAGTGGCTATGGCATATCCATGCCGAGGCTTGCTTTGTAGACCCTAGGTGCTTTGGACAGATAGTGGGTAAGAACAGACGTTGGGGCTGGACTTCAATGGCTACCAACTATATCACAGACAAAACCTCTCAAAAGAGAAAGAAGAAATCAGGCATCATATCCAAGAACGAGGAGGATGCTGAGAAGGTTGTTTTCAGCAAGGTCAACGATGTATTCAACGGATGGCCTTTCTTTTACAAAGTCATATCCTATCCAAAGGGTAATGCTCTGCTGTTCGATGAACCTCCTAAGAGGATTACTAGAAATAACAAGACTGCTGACAGGAGTGAGGCTCTAAAGAGTAGCATACAGTATGGGGCTACCAAGAACAACACCTTTGACGGTAGTAGGTTGTATATGCTCCTGCTAGACGAGATGGGTAAGCTCAACAAGCCTGCTAATTTCGAGAAGCTGTGGGATGTACACAAACCTGCTTTGTCTGATAGGGTCAAAGTTATCGGTAAGGCTTTTGTGGGTACTACTGTTGAAGAGATGGAGAAAGGTGGTGAGGCTTTCAAGAGTATCTACTACCAATCGTCTCCTGAATACAGGATGGATAACGGAAGGACTAAATCAGGGTTGTATAGGTTCTTTGTCTCGTCTTTGGACACTTTGGTCATAGACAGGTACGGTATGCCTGTTAGGAAAGACCCTAAAGAGCCTACCCATGACCTAGATGGAAACCTTATCGTTCTAGGCTCAGAGAGTGAAATCAATGCTGAGTTAAAAGCTAGGAAATCCAACCCTGCTGCTGTAAACGAATACAAGCGTCTATACCCCGTTACTGAAAGTGATATGTTCAGGATATTGGGTGGTAACAGCCTCAATACAGAACGCATATACACTCAGATTCAGTATAACGAGAACCTAACTATGACACCTTATAGAAGGGGTGTGTTTCAATGGACTGGGGAGAGGTTTAACAGCCCTGTGAAGTTTGTGGATGATGCTAGGGGTCAGTGGAGGGTTACTATGCTGTTGGATGAAAAAGATGCTAACAGATGGGAGATTAGAAGGGGTGCGTGGTATCCTGCAAACACATGGCTAGGTTCTAGTGGCGTAGACCCTTATAGGGTAGACCAGACTACTGATGGTAGGGGTTCTAATGCTTCATGCCATATCTTCACTAGGTTCAATACCAAGTACCCACCTAATACCTGTATCGCTCGATATAACGGTAGACCTGAGACTGCTTATATGGCCTCTGAGCAGATACTGATGGCACATATCTATTATGGCATACAGTCTTTGATTGAAAGTCAGGTGGATATAATGATACGCCATTGGACTGATTTAGGCTTTCAGAACTACCTGATGGATTCGCCTCCACATTTGACTGCCAAAGGTGCTAAGAGAAAGGGTAGGGGTATATCCACGAGTGGGGAGAATGTGAGGCACGCTTTGCTACTTGCTTTGCAGACGTATGTGAATGACTATATCGGCCCTATGGAGGGTGGTGGTATGGGTAACTTTTACTTCAACGAAACTTTGAATGATATATCTGAGTTCGACATCCATAATGCTACCAAGCATGACGATGGTATGAGCATGGGTATAGCGTTGCTTTCTTTGCAGAACTATAAGGAGAAGACTATTCAAAAGATAGAACCTAAGCAGCTCTTTAGAAGGTACGACAATAGTGGTACTGTAAGTAAGCTGATAAAATAACCTTCCTTAGCAATTTCTTAACTTTGCACGAAGTTAAAGCTCGAAAGGGGCGTATATGCAAATTCAGATACCGAAGGTAGGTGCTTTCCCATCTCCATTGCTTTCAAAAGAACAGAAGGCAGAGGAGCAATATGGTTTATCAGTTGGTCAAGCTATTGAAGGTCAATGGTTCAACAACAACAGCTTTAATTTCGATAAGCACCAACAAGAGATTCAGGAATGGCGTTCATACGCCTATGGAAAGCAGAATGTAGATAGGTACAAGCCACGTATCAACCCAACGGGTGACAACTCAATGTACAACCTCGATTGGTCTCCTATCCCAATCATCCCTAAGTTTGTAAACGCTGTTGTAAACTCAATCTTTGACAACAGATTCGAGATAGAGGTCAAAGCCATAGACCCTATGGCTCTCTCTCAAAAAGAGGCTTACAAGAATGAGTTGGTGGGTAAAATCATCAACAAAGAGTATTTCGACAAGCTAAAGCAGAACTATAACATAGACCTGTTGGAGGGTCAACAGCTTCCTGAGACAATGGAAGAGGTGGACATCCACATGAACATCAACTTCAAACAGTCTATTGAGATAGCTGCTGAGATAGCTATTAGATATGCCTTCAAGCTCAACGACTACGATGAGGAAACCAAGAAGCGTATCATTGAAGATATTGTAGTCACAGGCAGAGGAATAGTAAGAGACGATACAGACCCTGCTGAGGGTGTGAAGATAGAGTATGTAGACCCTGAGTATTTCATCCATTCAGCAACCCGTAAGAGGGATATGACTGATTGTTTCTACATGGGTCATGTGGATTATATCACTATTGCTGAGTTAAGGAAACAGGCTTCTTTAAGAGGTGCTACATGGGCTGATGACAGAAGGGAGCTAGAGAAGATTGCTCAACAGTTTGCAGGGCAGTTTGGTAACAACAGCAACTTTGATAGGAACTACAACAATGCGCTTGGTTACTACCCTTATGACGATTACCTTGTACCTGTGCTATACTTTGAGTATCTGGTCACGGACATGGACGTTTATGAGGATAAAGAAACTCAGTACGGAACATCTACGTTCAAGAAAAAGCCTTCGGGTTACAAGCCCCCTAAGAAGTCCAAGTTCAAGAGAACACAGTACCAAGATAGGTACAAAGATATTTACTGCGGCTACTACATCCTAAAATGTAGCAAGATATACGGCTGGCAAAGAAAGGAGAACCAAGTTCGTGTAGACGATGGGTTGAGAGAGGTTAAGTTCGGCTATACAGTCTACGCTCCTGAATACTACAAGAATGCCACTAGCTCTCTAGTAGCTAAGATGATACCTTCAGCAGATGCTATACAGCTTGCTTGGCTGAAGATGCAGGTAGCACTTGCCAATGCTGCTCCTGATGGTTATGCTATCGACCTTAGTGCTTTGGATTCTATTGACTTGGGGAACGGTGCGCTAGACCCTATGACAGTCAATGACATATACAAGGCTACGGGTATGTTGGTGTATAGGTCTTTTAACGAAGACCAGTCTAGGAATAACGAGCCTATAAGACCATTACCGTCTGTATTACAGAATATCGGTCAGTATATCGGTCAGATAGACTTCAACCTACGCTTTCTAAGAGAGATTACGGGTATAGTCCCTGAGATGGATGGTCAGACTAAGAGAGACCAGTTGGTAGGTGTTACTGAGATAGCTATTCAGGGTGCTAAGAACTCTATTGGATATGTAAACACTTCCATTAGGAATATCACTAGGCGTTTGGCTGAAAAGACTTTGGTAAGGATTCAGGACTTGCCTAAGAAGAGTGCTTTGCATAAGGAATATGTAGAAGCTGTTGGTGCTGCCAATATGAGCGTTATAGACGCTATGGACGAGCTTCCAGCACATAAGTTTGGTGTTGATATTACTGTTGGTAAGAACGATGCTGAGAGGATAGCTTTTGAGCGTGATGTGAGTGCTATGGTAGGTGCTGGTCTTATCATGCCTGATGAAAGGTACTTTATATTGAACATACCCAATGTGAAGTATGCTGCTGCTTATTTGAAGATGGCTAGGGAGAAGAGGGAGAAGCAGAGGGCTATGGAGCAACAGCAGAACATTATGATGCAAAGTCAGGCCAATGCTCAAGCTGCTCAAGCAACTGAACAAGCGA
>Ga0208767_1001764_pt1 | contig 16883 bp, 23 predicted proteins | sample VirMetDEL_Mar_21_FD_184514 | JGI IMG/M metagenome (GOLD analysis project Ga0208767, IMG submission 184514) | Aqueous microbial communities from the Delaware River and Bay under freshwater to marine salinity gradient to study organic matter... | ecosystem: Environmental > Aquatic > Marine >... | reverse complement strand
AGGTAACTTAATATCTCAAACATTTAATGATGGTACTTGGAATGGCACTATGTTTCCAGACTCAAGTGATATTTCAGAAGATATATATCTAACTGGTAAGCATGATACATATGCAGAAACTACAATCAATTCAGAAGATCATGTATCTTTAGAAGAACTAAGATTAGGATTTAGTTCAAACTTTAATGCAGACATAAGATGGTGGAATCCAACAGAATCTACTGTCACTATGTATCAGATAGCTAGTAATGGTGTTGATACTACAACACAAAGCACAACATTTGAAGACACAACAAACCATAACTATGAGTTTAATAATTATGGTAATACATTAATAATGAATGCTGATCCTAACATGACTCACGGTACACTTACAGCAGGATTTAGTTTTGATATTATTGGAAATAAAAACTATAATGGTGGGCATGCAGGAGTAGATGTGATGGATCCCACGCTTCGAGTAAACTATCAAGCATTAAGTTCTACAACTGTTACAGAGATAACTTATTGTTGGCAACAGTCACCACCAACATGTCCAGGGCAAGATGAAATAGATATTGTTGAAGATATTATAGATGACATCGACACTATTATTTATGAAATACCTGATGATTTTTTTGAGCCAGAGCCTATTCCAATAGATATTGAATACTCATTTAATCCTGATTTGTTTGAAGAAGAAGAGTTTGATATACAAGATGAGTATCTGGTGATGGATGAATTTTTTTTTGAAGACGATTACTATCAAGATGACTTTTACGAAGACATTGAATTGGCGTACATTCCTGAAACAAATATGGATATGGATGTAGAAGTATTTAATGAACTACCACCAATAGAAGTGTTTGAAGAGATGCCTATAATAGAAGAAGTGTATGAAGCTGTGCCTGAAACAATGTTTGTAGAAGAATTTACAGAAGAAATGCAAGAAGAATTTATAGAAGAAGTTGAAGAATATTTTGAGGAGATTGTAAATGCCGACACTATTGAAGATCCTGTGGAGACAGGAACAAATATGGAACTCGCAGAAGGAACTGCAACCATGGATGCCGATGAGGAGTTTGTTGAAGTGGCTGAAGAAGTTATTGAAGAAGAGCCAACAGAAGAGATAGCAAGTGAAATTGAAGAGCAACCCAGTAGCGAAGAGCCTATTGCAAACGAACCAGAACCAGCAACAGAAGTTGCCGAACAAGAAGAAGCAATCGAGGAACCAATTAAAGCAGAACCTAAAGGAGACGTGGAAGTTGATCTAGATATTAAGGTTGCAAAAATTGAGCAGGCTATACAAGGTAAAATAAAAAATGTTGCACAACAAATAGATGCAACACTAACAGTTATAAATGAAGTAGTTAGTAGAGAAATGATATCTCAAGAACCTGATATGTCATCATACTTTAATACTAATATGGCATTGTTTGATGCTAAAGAACTACCATCAGGTAATGCTGATTTCTTTATACAGGCTAGTCTTAATAGCTACAGCAAACCTATTTATGTTACACAAGTAAGTATAGCAGGTACAGATCCTGTAGTGCAACATCAAATTAAAGTAAACAACGCAAAACAAAAAACAAATCAAGCGTATAGAAAATTAAAGGAGTTATTAAATGCAAGGAATGTTCAGTAAACTATCATCTTATGCCGCACTTATTGGTGTAATTGGTGCCATCGGTGGTGGCTTCATGGCTTGGGGTGAGTTTAATAATCGTATAGCACAACTAGAAGATAAAGAATTTATAGTCAATGAGACTGTAGATTTATCAGGAATCATTAAAGAAATAGAAGCAGTTAAAGGTGATGTTAAAATCAATGGAGCTGCTTTAGAATATCTTGATGCAAAGATAGAAGAAATAAAAGCAGAACAAAATAACCCACTACTTAACTAGAGGATAAAATGGTAGACACATTAGCACCAAAGAAAATATTTACACAAAGAGAGTTAGACACAAAGTTAACTCCTATAGGTGAGCAGGTACTTAGATCAAGAGCAAGACCAAAACTTTTAGACACAACACCTGTGTTTGGAACAGAGACTTCTTTATTAGATAGACAGGCTAAATCTGAACAGGACAAGGCACAAGCTATGATGTCTCCTGTAGAAGAACAAGAGCAGAATGTACAATCTTCTCAAGAAACTTTAGATACAAAACAAACTGGAGAAAGAGTTAAAGAAGATACTCCACAAGGTTTAGTAATGAAGCCCATATCATATGCGGCTAAAGGCATAGATGATAAAGAAATTAGTGGCCCTATTATAGTTGGAGAAATTGGTCCAGAAATGATTGTACCTACAGGAGATGGCAAGATAAGTATACTGCCAACTAAAATAGTTGCAGGAATTATGGACAAGCCTACAAAAAAAGCACAAATGGGAATGGAAGATGTGACTATAGGGTCTGCTACTATGATGCCCCCAAGTGGTCCTCCTTTAAAGACAACTGATTCGCAAGCATTAGGTATGATGCCCCCAACTGGTCCTCTTCCTACTATGTCCTATGGAGATTTAGTATCGGAGAATGATTTAGACCAAAAGCAACAATTTACAGATGCATTTAATCGTATTAGTATAGCTAAAAATACATTGCTGGGAGGCAAGATAGATAAAAAAGGTCAAGATAGAATATATGGATTTGGTAAACCATATGGATCATCTGTAAATAGTATTATAGATAAAAACTTTACAGATATTATAGAGCCATCAATAAAAGATAATCAAACTTTATTAAATAATTTACCTAAAAATATTAATGTGTCTGATATTAGTGGATCAATAAGAGATTCATTTAAACACGGATACACTGCTGGTTATTTTAATTTAGTGCAAGGTCGTAATATTGCTAATGAATTTGGATCTGATTTAGGAGAAAGGCTTGTTACTAATTTAGATATACCTAATAATAAAAGTAATATAAAGAATGAAGATACAGCGACTGTAAATGATATGCGTAAAAATTTAGTAGAAAACTTTAAACGTAATAAAAATACTGATAAAAATAAAGAACTTATTATGGACGCTTATATGGATATAAATAATAATAGAGTGGGTATGGATATTGCGGATCAAGCAAAAGAAAATTTAGGATTTAAATCTAATGATAAACTTTCTGGAGAAAACTTAGTTTTAGTTGAAGCAGAATTTCAAAAACTATATACAGAAAATTTTATAAACACATTAAATACATATGATGGAGATACTACTTATTCTGGATATGAAAATCTTCCAACAGATAAAGAATTAAAAGACTTAATCTATGGAGAAGAAGGGGGACCTCTTAAAAATAGAATTAAGTCTTTATTTAAAGATAAAGTTAAAGATAAAGGGACACCTAAACAAATTATAAGATATAACCCTATAATGATTAATGAACGTAAAAAAGATCAACAAGAAAATTTTAGAGAAACATCTAGAGGAAATCCTAATACCTTTAGTGAAAGGTAATTACTCTTTAATCTTATAAGGATCTGTACTTAATCTAGGAACCTTGCCTTCAAACTTTTCACCTGCTAATATACTTTCTATATTCTTTTGTATATAAACAACAGCAGAACCTATGATAGAGTCTTTAGTAAAAGTTTCTGCTATCTCTTTAAGGCTACATCCATACTGTAGTAATAAAGATACTGCTTTACCAGATGCTCTAAGCTCTCTATCTAATGTGCTTTCATTTGGTTTTATCTTAACCCAGATAGCCATAGGAGTTATACCTTGTGCATTTATTGTGTAGTCTACAATAGCTACAACTCTTCTATCGTCAATGTCCATACGGACTGTATTACTTCTCATTCTATTTGGTACTTCTAATCTTGCCACGTTATCCATTATAACCTTTCTATTAAATCTTTTATTTCGTAATTAAGTTTTTCAGCATTGCTTGTACAATGCCTGATTACCGCAGATAAAATATTAGCATGAAACTTTTCGTCTATACTATTTAGTTCTTCATGCACAACACTTGGATCTGGGTAATCTAGGTTGATCGCTATCTCATTTGATCCTGTCAAATGAACATTCATTCCAAACAGATAAGAATTATTTTTTGCCATCTGCATTCTTCGCTACAAAGTCAGCCCCAATGTTTGGATCTAGTTCTCTTAAACCTTTTGATAGTACTTCAATACCTTGAACCACTTCTCCATAAGGTCTAGTAAATAGATATCTTAGTATGCTCTGTACCTGTGATCCAGATATTATATATTGTTTATCCATTTGTTGATGAGCTGCTTGCATTTGCTCATCTGCTTTAGCTTCTGCCATTTTATTCTCCTTTTATTAAAATTTTTCTTTCTTAGATATAGTAAACTCAAACGTTTCTACCTTAGTTGATACTTGGGTAGCATAAAGGTGCACATTCGCTTGTGTGTGCAAGTTTGACCCCTTTAACTGTATTCTGTTATTTTTAATCCCTCATCATCGTTCAACCCTCCATCTCTGTTAATAACTCTGTGTTTAATCATAGTTGCATCAAATGTTTCTTTTAAAAAATTAATTACTTTACGTTCATCAAACTCTTTACAAGAGTAAACATCTAACTGCATAGTCCCCCACTCATTCCATATGTGCATAGCCGCATGGCTTGTACTTAATAGTAATGTAGATGTCCATCCAATGTTGCCTTGATCTTTTACATACTTTGCAATCGGTCCACCAATTAGTTTCATCTCTATTTTTTCTACTAAGTTCTTCATAAAGCCTATTACTATTTTTTTCTCATCTTCATTTGGAAACTTATTTACTTTTGCAAATACAAGTAGATGTTTATGTATAGGTTGCATCACTACTCTGCCTCTCTTTCTGTTTCTACATTTAGCACTTCAACTATTAATCTATTTAAATACCATTGTGCTTTTTCTAAATCTTGTACAGGCTGTCCTTTATACTTATATCTAGCCATGTACTTCATGCACGCACCTTTTAGATATCCATGAAACTCTTCAGTAGTCATTGACTCTCTAATCAATTCAATAGTTTCTGTATTAGATTGTCTATAATGCTGTGGAAAATTTACATCATCTGCCATATCTTTTCTTTACCTCCTGTACATTAACAGTTTCAATATCATACTCTCCACCTTTTACATTACGTTTAACTATAAGCCCACTCCACCATAGTCTCTGTGTATTATATGCGTATGCTTCTCTGTGTGTCAAGTAGCAACCTGCAGATAATCCCATAATTTTTTTACCAGATGGTTTAGATGCAATAGCATAATCTAGTAGATGAGAATGCCCAACAGTAGAGGATACTTTATTCTTATTAACCAATGCTCTAGCCATGTTCTCTCCAGATATAGCCGTACCCATAACCCCACTAGGAAAATTGTGTGAGTAGTATACGCCATCTATGACTGCAGGATATCTGTAATCATAGGTATGCCACCCATACTCTGGATACTTTAGATCCTCTATAGTCATGTGACCTTCAAGCTCTGGGTTATCTTCTACCATACGAAGTATACGATCTTCATGATTACCCAATAGCATGTGCATCTCTGCATCATGTTTGCCAATACCATCATTAAACTTTTGTAGTGCATCATGTGCATGCTCTATATCTTTCTTATATCTTCTACCTTCAAATGATTTTTTCTTTCTATCATAACTAGACATAGAATCCATACTTGCAAAGTCTCCCATACAAATTACTTTATCTACCTTTAAGTCTTTAGCCATTCTGCCTGCCCAAGTAAATCTTTCATTGCTAGCATGAGGTGTACAATGGGGGTCTCCTATTACTAAGTGTGTTGTCATTAATTTAAGTCTCCTTTTTTAAAATTAAATAGGTCAATAACATTGCTGTGTTCTTTTCCATTCTCTGAAGAATGAACATCGTCTTCATAGAATCCTTGCATGCCCTCTTCATATATTATATCAGCATTTGTAGTAACAAATCTAATTAATCCTTTTGCTATGTAAGAGCATATGTCTCTCTCTGTTGGTGGCTTTGGATCTAATATGCCACATGTAAATCCTTTTTCATGTGGTGTAATTACTACAGATACCGAACTAAATATATCTAACTTCTTTACATTATCATCGAAGTCGTCAATCATACTAGCCCCATCAGTTCATCAATACCTTTTACTTCTTCATCATCTACAGATTTGCCTTCTTTTAGAAGCTTTTCTTTTTTATGATTAAGCATAGCTATTGTCTCTTCTACTTCTTTGTCTTGCTCTTCTTTCATAAGTTCTATATCTTCATCAGTAAGATTATTTGGAAATGTAACCATCTTGTTCTCCTTTGTTGTTTTGTTTTATTATACCTATAAACGACATACAGTCAAGTACAATAAGGGGTTTCCTGCCATTCATCTTTAATACTACAGCAGGTTCTAAGTTAGCATTGGAAATAGATTGATCATAAGAATCATACAATCCTTTCCATGTTTCTTTATTCTTACATTCAATAGAGAATGGGAATAATTTTTGGGCTTTTTCAGATAGCTTGATGTCTATGCCAGACTCTCCCATGATAGCACACCATACATCTGTATCTACTTTTAAGCTAGGGAACGCACCTAGTAGTGCGTCCCTAACCCAGTTTTGAAGCCTTCGCCCCTTGGCTTTTCTACTGCGTACACTAGAAGCCATCATCTACCCTCGGATTATTGACCTCTGTGTACCAAACCCACTTAGGGTTTTTTGCTTGCGATTGCTGTTGTGGCAGCATCTGCAAGTTTTCTCCCCAACAAGGAAACTTGTAAGGGCAGAAACTACATGCCGTACCTAGAACTTTATTGCCTGTCTTTTGTTTTCTAAAGTACTCATCTTCATCTTTGAAACATCTCTTAAACTCTTTGTCTAAAGTTATAGCTCTAATATTATTATCAATATCACTGATTGCCTTCTCTTTGTATTCTTCATCAGCCATTGGTGCCTCTGTTAGCACCCATTCTCCTGTAGATTTATTGATTACAATCCATCCACCAAATGGTTTTTGTCTAGCCTCTGCATACATATAGCCTTGTGCCAGATACCCAAACAAGTCATCATCTGCTACTGCATGAAAGCCACCATTCTCCCCAAACTTATTAGTGAATGACCACGGTGATGCACTTTTGATATCCCATACTTTGTCTTCAATCTCTACATCAAGTGTGCCATTAACACTTACGCCATCTAATTTATATTCTGTCTTTGTCTGCTCTGACTGTACCTCTACACCAGAGGCTTTCATAATTATCATAGCAGCCTGCTCTACTAAGTCACCAAAAAAATTTCTCATCTTAAAATTATATGGCTGTGACTCTCCTTTGATACCTCTTTTCTCCATCTGCAATTGGCATAAAGGTCTTCCGATGTTTGATGCTCTAAGACCAAACTCTTTTTTTCTTTGGTCAGTGAATTGCTTGCGGAATGATTCCATGCAAGCGTCACCAAACTGAGTGATCAAATCATCGGATACCTCAACCGCATCTTTTGATGCAGCCTCAAGAAACACCCTAACTTTTTCTAGGATATCGGAACTCACGAAGCAAGTATCTCCGCTGGATCATCTTCTAGATCTTGCGTTGCTTCTATGATCTTTGCGTCAGCTGTAGTAGGAGATCCCTTCTTAGCACTACGCCAAAGTTCTACTATCTCTTCATTCTCAGTGTTGATAACATCTTGGAAAGATAAGAGAATCTCTTTTTCTTTGTCAGTAAATGTAACCTCGTCTGGATTAACTGATATATTTGATACATAGAATACATTGCTACCTGCTTTCTTCTTCATAGTTTTAAGATCAAGTGTATGATTAAACATCACTTTACCTCTACGTCTGAGACTTTCTATTGCCTCACCAACAGGCTTAAAGTTACTGCCTGTTACTTTCCACAACACAGGTAAATCTTTTACCTCTGCCGTATCTCCTCCTGGAAGACTGCCTTTAAAAGAAACTAAACCATAAACTAAACGATAACACTTTATCGCTTTCTGTTTCATTCTTTCTTCATCAGAAAGATTAGCAAGTTCTTTTGCTGGTATCTTACCACAGCGTACACCACCTTGTATATCTATAGCCTCATCTTTCCAAGACTTAAAGATTATACTTCTGTTACTGTACTCATTCTTTTCTGCATCGTACTTCATGTACTGATATGCATTCATGAATGGTCTAAACGTCACTGGCTTTCCGTAAGCCATGCTATCTAGCTCTGGAACATACACACCGTATGATCCTACTGGTACTTCCGCACCATCATCGTTCTCTGGAAATCTATTTATGGCTAGCTTCGGTAAGAAGTTGCCAGTAGAAGATTTCTCTTGGCCAATCATAGACATGATCTGATCTTGTGATAGACCGTCTATATTAGCTACTTCATTATTAGACATCAAATTGTCCTCCTTTGGTTGGTTTGTTATTGTATACACTATTTTGTGATAAAAGTCAATAAGAATATTGAAGTAAAATTAATAAAAATATTAGTATTAATGCTATAGTATTAAAGATGTATTCAAATGATTTCATAAAGGTATGCCTTTCGGTTGTGATTTTTCTTGCATTTCAAGCCAATTATATCCCACCTTAGTTTCTGTGTCAAGTGGCACATTAAAATCTAAATCATAGTAGGACTTAAGAGAATCTATAACATCAAGAGTAGCACTATCTAATATATCTGCCATAATATCTTCTTCTCCAGGAAATATATCTGCAACTATAGAGTCATGCACTGTATTAACCAATAGGCTTTTAACTTTATGTTCTCTCATTAGGTTATAAGCATTGATACAAGCAATAGGTACTATATCTGCAGTTGCAAATCCCTGAACTGGATAGTTTTTTATCTGTGTAGAATAACTAGATCCTCCCCAAGCCTGTCTTTGTGCATACGGAAAGGCATACTCTCTACCAGATGGGGTCTTAATTTTTTTAAATTCTATCGCACTGCTTTGTAAAGTTTCATGCCACTTAGCTATATCTTTATACTTATCTAAGAATGCTTTGTAATATCTTTTCTCATCTTCTGTGCCAGACATGCCTCCATACAAAGGTTTAAATGTATGTGCCTTTGCATCTTGTCTAGATACTCCTATAGTATCTGCAGTAAACTGATGTACATCTACGCCATCTTCTATATCTTTCATGCCTTGCTTATCTTGGGCTAAAAAAACAGCAGTTCTAAACTCTAGCTGTGAGAAATCTATTTCCATTATCTTTCCCCCCTCAAATCTAGATGTAATTACTTTACGAATAGGAAATGTATTGCCCCGTGGTTGATTCTGAAAGTTAGGATCACGGCTAGATAATCTTGCTGTTGCTGTAACACACTGCATAAACTTAGGATGTAATATGCTATCTTCATTTACATGATCTCTCATACCATTTACAAATGTATTTAGATATGTATCAATTGCATTGTACCTTATAATTAAATCAATAAACTCTCGTAACTCTCCTGTTGATCGTGCAGCTAATTTTTTTAAGGTATCTCTATCTGTTTTAAATCCTCCATCAGCTACCTCAGATACACCTACAGGTGTCTGACCAAAGCCTGCAGTACGATTTAACTCCGTATATATTAGTCCTGTACCCTCGCATGCATCACACTTAGATAAATTTTTATATCTATCACCATTAACTTTAACTCTTTGTATAGTACCATCGCCACTACATTTTTCACATTGAGTTGCCATAGTTTTTTTAATGATAGTTGTATTAAAATTTACAGCGTCTTTAAATTTAGATTTAGAAAAGATAGGTCGTTTCTTTTTTTTCTTAGTGACTTTGTCTATTCCTATATTAAACATCTGTGCCCATTTCTTTTTATCTGTAACTTTTCTAGAATAGATTAGCCAAGATAATTGCTCACCACTACTAGGATTGATAGGAGTATCTCCCATCTGCTCCCATATAATAGTCTTAATCTTTTGTGCTATAGTTCCAAACTCTTCTTTGAATTCTTGTTCAACTAAATCCAAACCAGGTACATCAATGTGTATACCGTTCATCTCCATGTTACCTAACACAGGAAGAAACTCATTCATCATCTTAACAGATTTAAGTAACCCTTTGTTGTCAGCCTTTTTAAAGTCAGCCATCTGTGAATTAAACAAAGCTCTAGTAGATATTACATCTTGTCTACCATACTCATCAATGATATCTATTGGTATATTTTCAAATGATATCTTATCTTTCATATACTGATCTACTGCATCAGACTTTTGAGATATACTTCTACGTTTACAAATCTCTTTTAAAGACAATGGTTTACGCAATCCTCTGAGCAGTACATACTCACCAATCATTGTGTCATATAGCCTGCCATCATATTTAAATCCAGACTCTAGTAGCCATACTAGATCAAACTTAATATTGTGACCAACTAATAGTTTGGTTTTATTTAGTATATCTTGAACTGCTTTATGATTTGTCTGTGTGTCAAACTCTTTGTCATTATGATTAAAAAAATAGTAATCATCATTGACTCCTATACTAACTAAAAAATTATGTGGGTTGAAAGGTAGTGGATCTACCTTGCCATCTACAATTTGAAAGCTAGTCTCTACATCTAATACTGTAATCATACTCTATACCTCGATAGTTGTGGTTCGATATTACAAGTTATCTCTCCATGATAGCCTGATATCTTATTCTTACTTATACACAATACTCTTGTAGTGTCAAGTGAATCTAAACTACCATGCTTACCTATACCTATAATCAAGTCTGCCTCTGCGGCTTTACCTGTCTTAGAGTTTTCCATCATATCAAATGATATGCTTGTCTTACCATGTGCATCTGCTGATGCTTGTGATATAGCTATTACACAACAGTCATGCCTCTTAGCTATCTCTCTTGCTCCTGTATATACAGCTCTAAGTTTCTCATCTGTTCGTGAAAAATTACCAACAACATTTACTTTATCTAATTGATCAATGATAAGTATGTCGGGCTTATGCCGCTCACAATGATTATTGACATCATCAATAGTCCAATCAACAGTATCCATAAGTTTAACATTATCTTTTATATCCTTCCATTTATCTTTTGCAACATCCATGTTGTCCAGTATCTCTTCTTTGGTCATGCCTGTGTGTGCATTGATGACTCTCATTTGTGTTCTTACTGCAGGTTCCTCATTGATTAATGCATGTACCTTTGCACCTTGCGATGCAAAACCTTGTATGCCACCTACTAGATTAACCCAGAATGCAGTCTTACCAGACTCTGGTCTAGCAAATAGTATAACTAAATTACCTGCACCTATACCTGGAACTTGTTCATGTAAACTTGGTAAGTTAAATTCAAACTTAGTTTGTATATCTAAACTGTCCATCAGTTCTCCTATGTCATCTGTTACTGCTTCTTCTTCTTGTACCTCTTCTTGTGTGCCCTCAAGTAAGTCTTTGATATCATTAAAAGATCTACTATGACCATTAAATATATCTGTCGCTACCACTGCTACCTTATGTGCAAGATTCCTTTTATGAACAGCAGTTAAAATATCTGCAGCAACATCTTCACTTGGCTCTTGTTCTTTTCTTATCTCATCTACCATAGACTCAAAGTTTACTCTTGCAGCTCTGGTCAATGCAGGATTATACTTTTCTAAATGTAAATCTATCAGCTCATCTATTGATAGGTCTTGCTGATACTCTTCGTGTGCTTTCTGTATTGTAGTAAAAACATTTCCAAGACCATTAGTAAATGTAGTCTTAGAAACTTTGCTTTTATTATTATCATAAAACTTTTTCTTTAATAATAATTTTATTAGTTGTCGTTCTTGCATAGTATCTCCTTTATCTGTGCTGGTCTAAAGTATTTTAAATCATCTTCCAACAGCACTACCTTTGTTTCTATGTTAGTACTAGACAATTCTTTTGCTATGTCAAATGATTTAGTAGTTGCATCTCTGTCTAATGCAACAATAACTTTCTTATATTTTTTTTGTATGACTGGTATAAAAGAATCTGAAAGACTTGTACCCATGAGTGCAACTCCTACAAAATCTTGGGACACTGCACAAGCAGACGCACAATCTTCAACCACTACGGCAGTGTCCCCCTCACCACAAATAAATGGATAATCTTTTCTTCCATACACATACCATTTAGGAAGTATATCAGATCGTAATGCTCTGCCAACACCACCAATTATTTTATCCGTGTTATCCTTAATCATAAAGACAGCTCTATGATTTTGTGGATCATACCTTATATCTGCTCTGCCTTGATTATATGCATCAGTGCAATTGTTTCTTCCTAAGTATCTAGATACTTGGTGAGTAGAATGACCAACTGTAAAATGCTGTGGCACTTTCCAATCTATCTTATCCTCTGATTTTTTCTTTATCATGTGCGTGATATCCTCCATTGTTTTGTCTGTATCGAGAACTCCTTTAGCAGTACAAGAAGCACTAAAGCAATACCATTTCATCTGCCCACTTTCTTTGGTCAGCTGTAAAGTATTGTTATGAAAGCAAAAAGGACAATCCATTCTTATGGACTGCCCTGTATGTATTGGTATGTTTCTTATTACTTCTGCTTGTTCTCTGTAATTCATGCTTTGCTTATATCATGATTGCTATCTTATGTCAAGTCATTATAGAATGGTATTCGCAATCCCGATTGTACTCTTATGTCTCTCGCATGCACCGAGACCAGGTGGTAGGTAGCGATCCTAACGCTTTCTAAAAGTACAATCGGCATGGCGATTGTGGGTGGGGGTGTCCGTAGGCCGCAATGTTTGAACGGCTTGTGAGTACTCTGACCTGCACCCCCATAATGTGGGGTAGGCAACGACCACACCTACCCCTTGAATACGAACACTACCTCTGTAGCATGCTTAGTGTTTTACTATGCTCGTAATCAATATCATATATTAACACTTCTTTGGCTCTGTGTCAAGTTGTTATATCAAAGTACTAACACTAGATAGTTTTAACTTTCTACCTTTAGGTGTCACCTCAACAGTATACATATTACCATTGAACTTAATCCATTGTAATCTAGATAGAGATACATTGATGTATTTATTATTAACTGTGTCCCATACAATCATGTAGTCTTTAGGGTCAGTAGTTCTGACACCACCCTTTAGATGTTTAGTTACATTGAACTTACAGTTAGCAACTCTAGTGCTATCATCTTTCTTTATGAAGCAGGCAGAGAAAAACTTTGATCCTACTCTCTTTCTTATCTCGCCCTCAAAGTCTAGGCGTCTTATTGATTCAGTCATGTGACCTCCTTGGTTGTTGTTAATAGGTGAGATGTGGAGAAGCCACTCTCCATAAAACCTAAGACTTTACGTTTAGTCTCTTAGTCTTTTCCGCATAGTACTATGCTGGATCAACTCCAGAAGGCTTACACTGGTCACCTCTTGCAAGAGAGGCTTATAGACTAACTAGTATAACCGTTCCCACCTCTCTCTATCCTCATCTGAAAAGCGTGTGCATACATAGTCTCAGTGTCTTGGAATAGCTTATAATAACACAATCATACCCTTATGTCAATGTGTTTTAAATATAACTGATTGCTTCTTCATTGACCAGCACAGACCACAATCGGCACAACTCTTGGCTTTGCCTGTCTGTTCTGGACACACTACACCTTTCTCTGCTATCTCTTCTGAGTTAGCTGATAGTATATCTCTAGTGTAATCTGAAAATCGTACTGAGAATCTATCCCATTGTGCTGTGCGTATTCTCTTGATCTCATCTCCTATGTCTGTGCCTGGGTGCCAATGTGTGTACCCCCAGATAGCAAGCCCAGGAAATTTATCAAGACATCTCTCCCAGAACTGTACATAATCTACTGAATAGAAATCACCAAGCACATGAAGTCGTACAAGAAACTTATCATGCTTCTTCTGTATCTCTGTGAGGTCTGCATATAGTTTGTGTGTCAGTCCCTTGCCATGTGATATCCTGTGTGCAAATGGCATGTTGTTGCCATAGCAATCATCCCAATGCCCACAAGTACGAGGGCATGTGGCTCTCTCTTCTAGTGTTAGTGTGAATATAGGTCTATCCTTATGTATGCCCTTGCTTACCTTCTTACCTAACTTCTTGTTGATAACAGGCTTCAGAGCTTTATAAGGATAGAACTCTACCACCTTGATCGTCTTGGTGTAGATGGTGTGACCGTTTTTAATCTTGTCTAAAGATACTTGTGAGTAATTTTTTTTCATGCTACTATAATACTATGCAACAGACTGTAAGTCAAGCCACCAAGAAGGTGCGTCTACACCTTTGTCCCACTTAGCAAAATACTTTTTGTCATACCAATAGTAATCTCTGTATCCTTGAACATAGTCTTCATCTTTGTATTCATCAGGCATACATTGTGGTGGCTCAGTAAATCCTACATCAGGAATGTTTATTGTTTCAAGTATATATTCTTTTGCTAACACTTGTAATACTCTGTGAGATTTGTGAGTCTTACCAAACCTAAGTGTGAACTGCTTTGAGATTGTTACTGCATGATCAAATGCCCAATCAAAGTTTGCCCTTGAGTCTCCAGTCCATATAGTCATGGGGTGTTTAGGATATGCTGACTTGTAAAGTTCTTCATGTTCTCCCATGTGCCGTTGATATGCGGTTGATAACATCTGACATGTCTCAAGCAACATCTTGGGTACATGCTTATCGCACAGCATTTCTGCTGACTTCTCTGGTAGTCTATCTAAAAAAAATATATTCATAATTCTCCTTGACTTAAAATGAAATTCGTGCTATATGAACCTGTGGCTCCGAGGGGGGTTCTATATACCATACTGTATATGATATTCTTTTTGGTACGTTCGAATCTTTTCTGCATTATCCTCTCTATATTTCTTACCATACTCATACATTAGTCTCTTCTTGTATGCAATACCCTCTGGACTTGATAGAAATTTCTCTCTCTCTTCTCGTAAGTTCTTTACTGTGTTGCGAAGTTTGTCCATAGTTTTCTTGCGATAGTATTGTCTTTGATAGCTTTCTCTGTTAGCCATAAGTTACTCCTGTTTGTTTATAAGATACCACAACTATACCCTATTAGCTGTACTGTGTCAAAGTATGTATAGGGTATGTCGTATGTTATACGTTCAACTTCTTCTAAGTATTTGTAGAACTCGTCACAACTAAGTCCTTGTTGTAGTGTGAAGGTTACCTCACCTGTGACGAGCCATAGTGTCATGATAAATGTTGTCATTGACCAGTGCTTATAAGTTTAGATGCTGGGTATATTCCATTGAATACTTTGAATGCTTCTTCTCTAGTATACTCTTTCTCTTTATAGTTTCTTTTCTCACGACAGTTCCAGCGATACCATTTATCGAAGTTCCATTCATATCCCATGTCAAAGTTGTACTCGAATACTAAATCTTGACTCATAGTAATCCCTCCAATCTTTTACTCATAGCCTCATAGTCTGGTAAATCTATCTTGGCTTCTCGTTTCTTACGAGGTGTTTTCTTAGCTACCTTTGGCTCTGCTCTGTTGGCTTCTATGATAGGAAGTATCTGTTGTATTATATCTGCTCGTTGTAGAAACTCCATCATACATTGCTGAGAATGAAACTGAAAAGGTACGGCTTCACCTATAACTTCAGAGTATTCAATATAGTATGTATCTCTATGATTATATCGTTGCATTGTATCTATCTTCAAGGGTATATTACTATTTCCATCATACCCACGATAGCTATATCCTTGATTAAGAAGCTCTTGAAGGTGTAGCTCTGCTTCTTGCCTTGTATCATATACTTCACCACGATCTTTTAATGAGTAGTAGTGGTAAGTTTCAATACCATTAGTGCCAAACCATTGTTGCGTATATGTGTAGTTCATACGCTTACCACAGTTTGCACAGTAGATTTTAGGTCTGCCGTTCTTGTCTAGTTCTTGTGTCATGTCGTTTTTTCTCCTTGTTTAGTTTTTTCTTTTTATAATATTCTACCCAGAAAGGGTTAGGTCTTTTATAAAAAGAATTATTTAACATACACACCATTATAAACATTTATGTATATATGTCAAGGGCTTACATTACTTGACATATGCACACGAATAGCATATACTAAGGACATATCAACGCCAACAGAAGGAGTTAATCTAATGGCAAAAACACTAATAGATAAAAGTGCAAAGGAGAATATTATTCTTCCTCATGCACTCAAGACTATCCACGCATTACCTAGTGAGCATAGGAATTCTTATGTAGAAGCTAGAGATAAATGGAGAGAGGCTTACGACCAATCTTGGAATGTAGCCAACAGTTATATCACATCACATGTACCACAAGATCAGATACAGATTGTGAAAGAAGTAAGTGATAGCAACAAATGGAATCTATCAGGCATGCCTATGGGTAAAGCCATATCAGAGTTAAAGCTAGAAGATTTTGTTTGTAAAGAATACGACAAAATAAAAAGCACAGTAGGTGATAATAGCAGGTACAACCATCATAGTCGTGAAGCATTTCATTTAGACCAATGTGTTACTTTTAATCTAGTATCAAGAGAATCAGATGATATGAATAGCTTTGATGCAAGGGCTGACTTCAATACCTATCCAGATAGAAGTACCTTTGAGTTAGTAGAGCATGACTACCTAAAAGAAAATGGTATCATGGCTGTAGACTCTAAGGAGTACCAAGATAGGTCTTGGAGAGTAAGGGAAGAGCTTAGTACTCAAATCAATAGTCATGAGGCTTATACCAAATGGGTTGTCGATAACTTCAATGACAAAGTTTGTATTCGCTTGAATGTTGATTGTCATTCTCAAGGTCTAGCTGTCCATGACATTAATGATTTCAATGCTATCAAACAAGAGAAGATACTTAGAGGCAAAATGTCTATGGCTTTAGTTAGTCTTAAGGAAGAGAGACAAGGCTACTATGATGATGTCAAAGGTATCTTATCTAAGATAAGAAGTGTTGAGGGATTAATGGAGTCTCCACTAGGTAAGATGATGAAGCCGAT
>Ga0208767_1001763_pt1 | contig 16884 bp, 11 predicted proteins | sample VirMetDEL_Mar_21_FD_184514 | JGI IMG/M metagenome (GOLD analysis project Ga0208767, IMG submission 184514) | Aqueous microbial communities from the Delaware River and Bay under freshwater to marine salinity gradient to study organic matter... | ecosystem: Environmental > Aquatic > Marine >... | reverse complement strand
GCATCCAAGGCATTCCTGCCCAAAATCTAACCCCTACTTGTTCATCTACTAAATCCCAAAATTCTTCATTTGCTTTTTTTTCACCATATTGAATTTTTTTCTGGGCTATATATTCATCAGGTGTAACACCAGCAAATTGTTCGAATCTGCCTTCAAAGTTAGTTAATACCCCATCCATATCAACAAAAATATTGTATGCTTTAGCTATATCTTCAAACATTAATTCTCTTAAACTATATTTACTCATAAATGTCTGCGTTTTCTCTTCCAAATTTTCTCATTAAAACACCCGCTAATGCATTAGCTTCATTTTCTTCTGGTGAGCCATCCTCACCTGATTTTGGATTTAATCTATTGTCTGCGTTTTGCATGTGGTGGACCATTTCATGTGCTAATGTACGTAAAATATCTGCCATATTACGGTTATGAACTACAACAAATATTTTTTCCTCTGATGGTAAATATCCTCCAAAACTTTTATATTCTTGAGTATATCCTTCTTGGTTAATAAGTTTAATTTTAGGTCTTTCTGTTGATAAGTAATCTGTAGCAAAATCCATAAATCTATTTATAGTTTTAGCTTTTGAATCTTCCCAACCTTCATTTAAAAACTTTTTATATCTAGCTTCTTGTAGATAGTCTTTATTAGGTGTATTATCATGTCCACATTTGTGGCAGATATATAAATCATCTCCACCATCTTCTATTTTCCACTCCCACCCACAATTATCACATACAATTTTATCACCTACTATAGCTTCATTTAATTGAAAAATTGATAAAAAATCATCTACATTAATTAGATATGGAATATAATCTTCAATTGTTTCTAAATCATTATCTTTAATAGCTTTTCTTAAAGTAGTAGCAGAAAAATCATCTACAACACCCGCATCAAATACTTCAACATGTGGGTATTTTTCTTTATCTAATAATGATTTAAATCTTTCTTCTTCACCTTTACCAAATACTGCTCTTATATCGTGTGCTGGGTTGTCCTTAGCATAATCATATACTGCCTTTACAGGTGTTGGGGTTGGGTGAATTTCAATTTTTTCTAATTCAGGGATATTTGCTTTATATAAATCCCATACTTTTTTAGCTTCTTCTACATCAACACCTTCTCTTTCTTTAGTTGAAAGAAAAACTATAACTTTGTCTGTTTTATCATCTATCGACCTTAAAGCAACTTCAACATGTCCCTTATGTGGTGGTTTAAAAGCACCGGGGTAAAGAGAAACTTTAGTCATCTCTTCTTCCATTAAAAGTCTTTTGATAATTTGTTTACCTATTTTTTCTGGGTTCATAAGAAAAATTGATTTACTTTATTTTTTGCCTCATCTTTAGATACAGAATTATTTTTTATATCTTCTACTTTTTCTGAATTAATAAAATCTGTAATTTGTTTATTTAATTCTGCTTTAGATTGGTCTGACTTTTGTTGTTGTTTATCTGTTTTAGGTTTAGTATCTGTAGATTTATAAGGGTCAACATACTTATCTAATAAATCTTCTAAAGATTTTTGTGATTCACCTTTTTTTAATGCTTTATCATTAACTACAGAAACAAAATCATTACCAAATTCATTTTTATATAAATCATAATTTTGAGTTATATTATTCCAAGTACGTAATACAATAGCGGGTGATAAACTTCTATCTTCACCTTGTGAGCGTTGAAAACGTGTTTCATTTCTGTCTAATGCTTTTTCTAATGAGGCAAATACATAAACCATCATTATATCATATCCTAAATCCTCTAATTCTTTTTTTAATCTTAAAGTTGGTTTTGAGTTAGCAGCTGTTCCATCTAAGATAAAGTTTTTCTTTCCTAATATAATATCTTTCATATAAGGGCGAAATTCTTTATTTGCTGCAGCCATTGCTGATGCTGCTTTGCTTCTTGCTTCAGCATCTGCATTTTTTAAATCTAAAGATACTCCCATATCTTTTAAATTACGCATGTAATAATCATCAACATTTAATATTAATGCATTATTAACATCTTCTATGAATGATGACTTACCAGCACCCGGGGAACCCGCGAGAATCAACGCTTTAGGATTAACTGAGCGTTCAAGTATTATATCACGTAATTTATACATAGACTTACATTATCAACATATAAATATACGAAAAATTAATGAGGAAGCCTAGGATTTTTTAACAGTAGTTCTGTATTTTTCTGATAAGGGTTTAAGGACAGGGTTTTCTAAATCAAATAAGGCTCTAACGTTTGTATAAATTTGTAAATTTTCATCTATAGAACGAGGTGATTCATATACTTCCCACTTTTTACCTTGTAATTTACCTTCTTTTGGCCCACGTTTAGATGATTTTAACCATAAAACACCTACTCTATCTACTTTTTGTTCATAACATTCTTCAAAACACCTAGCATATATAGCTGATTGGACATCATATGTAGTTTGTAAATTGTTTGATGTTTTAATATCAATTACCCATATTTCATCATTAATTTTACAAACTAAATCACAAGTTCCTGCTATGTGTAAAGTATCAGAATATAAGAATACTTCTGTTTCTATTAATTCAGCACCACTAGTTTCCCAAAAATCAACAAAACGTAAAAACATTTTCCAAACATGTAAATCATATTGTGGAGAACCATCTTTCATTAAATTAATTTCTTTACCTAGTAGATATTGTTCACATAACTCATGAGCTAATGTTCCTTCACCTGCTGCTTTTTTAGCAATAAAGTCAGCATTATAACCTACTCTTTTTAACCATTCTTCAAAATGTTTTCCTTTAGGAAAATAAGATAAAACATATGTAACGGAAGGATATGTTTTTTCTCCATCTTCATAGAATCTAGAATCGTTAGTAGTAATTTGAGTAAATTCGCGGTTTAATTCCTGCTTAGGAAAATTAGCTTTCCTTAATTTCATATAGATAATTTTAAGTTAAATAAAGAGGAAAATGTAAATTCTTGTGATTGTTGAATTTTATTTGTAAATAAAGCAAACCCCATATCAGCTGGGTCTTTATCGTCTAGGTCTATTACAAATAGTTTTTTTCCTGTTTCTAGTAATTGTTTTGCTATTTTATAAGTTGATTTAATAGCATCTTTATCTAAAGCCAAATAAACTTTTTTAACTTCAGATGTAACTAATTTTTGCATTAGTTTTTTTGATATATTTTTACCAAATAATGGTATAGCATTTCGTTTTATGGCAATGGCATCGAATGCACCTTCACATAAAACAATAGGAATGTTCCAATTTATCATATTTTCAAATCCTATAATATTTTTATCTGAAGATGGTGCGTCATATTTTCTTGATGGTTCTTTTTCAAATGAACGTGCTACAAAATAATCTAATTGTCCATCAGCATTATACGTAGGTATTATAATTTTATTAGCATATCTACCTTTTTCACAATATCCTATTTGATATTTTAAAATATCTATAGTAGAAACACCTCTTCTTTTAAGATAGGCTAAAGCATGTCTAGCGTGTATATCTGATTTAGTAAGATTGTATAAGGATTTATATTCTGGGGGTAGTTCAACTTTAGTATTTGCAACTACAATATCATACTTTTCTGTAGTTCCTAATATATCTTTTAATTGGATAAGTTTATTAGAAGATACTTTTAATGCTTTAAATAAACCAAATAAAGTTTTACCTTTTTTATCACATACCCAACAATGCCATAAATTTTCTTTCTTTTTATTTGGAATTAAATTTATCTCTAATTTTGGATTTTTATGATGACAAAAAGCACAATGGAAAGCATGATTTCCCCTTGCTGTTGGATTACTCTTACCCAGAACGGATTCCACTAATCCAAGTAATATTTGGTTTACCATAAAAAAAACTTCAGTTTAGATTTAAGATACGTTAAATATTTGGGTTAACCAAATCTTTTCTAAAAAACTTACCTAATATATTATCATTTATATATTCTGTATTCTCTAATACATTATTACAAAACAAATATTTTGTCTCTAAGTATGTAAGGTGTTTCTTATTAAATGCAAATTCTAAAATTTCTCTTCTAAAATCATTATGTTTATTTTCTTTTAAAAGAGTTTTTATTTTTTCATGACTACCATAATATGTTAGCCAATCGCTTTCTTTTACTACTTTTCTTTTACGTTTAAATCCTTTTAAAGGTGGTAAAGTTCTATTAAAATATAATACCTTTTTACCTAAGTATTTTTCGTTAGTTGGAATATAAGTAGCTTTATATATAAAACCAAATGTATTTTTAGGCATTTGTTCAATGCCTTTTATAACTTCATTATTGTATAACCACATTTATTGATCGTATCTAATTACGAATGTAATGTCTGTTTCGTTAGTCATTGGAATAGGTTGACCAAATTTACCTACTAATAATAATTCGTTTGCTTCATTGTATATTCCTATGGTAGTAGCATAAGGTTGGAAAATAGAACCTGTTGCAAAATCTCTTAATGATCCCGAGGTGTTAGTTGTAATAGTTGGGTTTTGGGACATATTAAGTTCAGTAGCATTTACCCTACATACTATTTCGTTTTCATATATAGTATGTCTATTTTTGAATTTTATTATATTTGGTCCTACTTCTATTGCCATAATTAGTTACAAAATGTTATTTCATCTATTGTATTTACTATTAATCCTTTATTAAATATTACAAATTTATTATCTAAAGTTCTATACCATCTAATTCCTAATCCTAGTGGAACATATTTATATTTACCTTCCTTATAATTAAACCCATAATATACAACCCCTGATGGGCCTAAAGAATAATTTATAGTATTTTGTGAATAAGGGCAAACAAATCTACTTAATGTAGATGGATTAATTAATTCAGGTGTTTCTAAAGGGTATACTGCATTGCTAAATCCTATTTCAGAATATTGGATATCTGTTAATTCAGTTCCACAAATTTCGTATGCTAATATTTTACCATTTTCTAAAATAACATTACGTCCTCCTCTTTCTTGTACACCACTATATAAGGGATATCTACCCGATAGATTGGTTCCTATTATAGTATTATCTTTGTAACTATATGTTGTTCCACTTGATTTTTTTCTTTTACAAGCAGATTCTTGATCAGCATAAGACCCTTGACTTGTTTCAATTTGAATTTGGGGCAAAATACAGACATTTCCTTCACTTTCTATTTTACCTTCTTTATTTACTACCATATAAGTAGTTAAAGTAGTAAGAATATAATTTGAAGTAAATTCATAAGAAGATTTATTATCAATTAAAGCATCTTCTACATTATCATATAAATACCCTTTAAATTTTTGGTAGGTTTTTTCTCTAAAATTAACTCCAGTATTAGCACAAGCTTCTACTTCAGTTTCATATGGTATTGAACCTACAACTGCTCTTGGATAAGGAGTGTATATAGAGGTTGGCTCTGCTGGTGGAGGTGGTGGGGGAGAATTTTGTATTAATGAAAAGGTTGTTGTAGTAGTGTCTCCTTCAGGTAATACTAATTGTTGAACTTTAAAGGTAATACCAGTATCAGGGTTATAATTAGCACTTGTATCTCTTCTATTATTAGAATTATTAAATCCTCCTCCTGTTGTATATGTTTCTTTTATAACACCACTAGTAACCCTTTGAATTGAATTACCATATGCACTTTTAGATCCTCCTTTAATTTTTATATTTAAAGGAACAGATTTATTGGTTGAAACCCACGCTCCAGGATCATATGAATTATTTGTATAATCATATGTAATTGATTCTTTAGCTGCTATAGTATAATTTTGATTTCCTCTTTCACTTCTAATTTCTACTTCCATTGGTGAAGATAAAGTATTAGTAAATACTACTTCTACTGTACTTTTACTTAGTGGTGGAATTAAATCATAAGTAAATGATAATAAATCAGAATTAGGTGAAGGGGTAGGTCCACTACAAGATGTAAATGCTCTAAAATATAATGTACCACTTATAAATGAAGATGTTACTGGGAATAAAGTACCTATTGAAGATGAAAATATTTCTGTTCTACTTGGATCAAAATTAATATCATCACTGATTGAAGCAGTAATATCAATAGGAGAATTCGTTGAAGATTGTGTAACATAATTTACAGTAAAGTTTCCTCTTCTAGATCCTGTATTTAGACTGGTTAGTAAAGGGACTAAACAGTCTTCAAATCCAGGTTCACAAGTTATAGGATCATATGATCTATTAAAAAATTCTTCTCCATTTAATGAAGCACTAAAAGGAGTAATAGTTAAATTCTCTTCAAAAGTAGCATCTACTTTACTACCAGAATTTGGTCCTGTGGTAAAATTTTGAACTACGTTTTGTGATATTTTAAATCCTGTGTTAGCCATTAATTACATTATCTATAAAATATTTTCCAACTGATATTGCTCTATCATCTAATTGAGCTTGTGAGCCTGATGTTGCTATAGGAGACATAAATAAATAGTAAACTCTGTTAACATCTCTTATTAAATTTAATCTTCTTCTAAATATTTTCCCGCTTCCTATACCTGTTGGTAAAGGCATATTAGCAAATTCATCCTCATGTATTATCATTAAATACATTAAATCATGTTCCATTCTTTGTGTACCGGCAAAAATATTATATCCATTATAACTACCTGTAGTATTATTTCTAACTCCTATAGGGTCATTTTGGTATTGACTATTATCTGTATATGAATAAGCTTCTACAAAAGGAATACCATCTATATCTGCTGTCATTAGCCAAACTTTATCTGTTCTTTGAGTAAAGTATTGAGCATTATCACTACCAAAGAAACTTGCAGATACTGAACCACTATAAATTGAACCACTTGTAAATTCTACATTTGATGCTGATGGTGTGTTAATTATGTTACCAAAAGGATATTCTTCTCTAAATAATAGAGTATTGGGTCCTATAAAGCTACCCGTATTACCATATATAGTATCTATAAACTCATTATCACGTGCTATAAAATTACTACCTGAACCATCAGCTATATTAGTTCCACCACTCCCTGTTAATGATAAATTTATAGCACTACCTGTAAAATTGTCCCTAATATCTTTTAAATCAATTGTTTTATTAAATTTAAAGTTAATATTAGTAACTAATTCTTCAGTATTTACTTTTGATGCTGTTAAATGTAATGAATCAAGTGAGTGACTTGTGCCAAATGATAATGAAACATCTTTATTTTCATAATAATAATCCATTCTACCACTACCTGAAATTATAGCTGAATTGGTGACTTCACTACCTGTTAGATTAGCAGGTATTCCTAATGTATCACTAGAACCACTAAATTCTCTTATTAGTGAGAAATTATTATTTGAACCTGTATATATATCTAAGTATAAAGTACTATTGTTATTCCACGTATAACTTCCTGTAGCACTACCTGAAGTAGCTATTTCCACTGGTGTTTCACTTCCTGAATGTATTTTTACTGTTACCCATTCTGCTCCTGCATCTTCATAAGTATAAAAATTAAGGTTTCTTGCTGCTACACTACCTGTTCCATCTTCACAAAAAGATTCGCTTACTTCCCATGTTCTACCATAAATTTCTAAATCAGGGAGTATATTTATACATCCTAAAGAATCTGTTAATTTAATACTTGCCGAGGTAGCATTTAAAGCATCTTCAGTTAAACCAACTATGATAGATCCTGATGCGCTTCCGGTGTATGAAGAGAGTGAAGTTGAAATTTCATATCTATAAGGGGGTGTTGTTCCTGTAATTGATAAATTTACTGATGATAGGTCAGATGAGATATAATTAGCACTTGCTGTTGCAATAATTTGTGTTGAAGATGAAAGGTTATAATTAAATGGATATATACACCCATCATTATCAGTTATATTTAATATATAACTACCACTTACTAAGTTTTGAGCATCCTCAGATGATGTATTAAATCCATTTGGGCCTGACCAACTCCAAGTATAAGGTTCTCTTCCTCCTGTTATAAATGAATCTGAAGCAGTATCGTAAATATCTAAAATATCAAGTAAAATTTGTCCACTATTAGAAGTAAAACAATCTACATGGGTTAAAGTATAACTAGCAGTTACAGGAGATATTTTACCTATTGTAATTGTAGAAGAGCTTGTACATAAATTAGAATCTTTAAAATATACAGTATAAGAACCTTCAGTTAATGATGTAAAGGTATTTGGTAATTCTGCAGAGTTAGAGAATGAGGCTGTTAGTGAAGCTGAGATTATTCCTGTTGCTCCACTAGCGCTAACTAATATTTCTCCATCATTTGTGTTACAATTTGATACTTCTGTTTGGAATACAGTTCCACTTATTGGAATAAAGGAAGTGTTTATAGATTGAGTTATTATTTTATCACTACTATCTTTTACATATAATACTAAAGAGCGTGTTGGTATTAAAGAAGCTGTAATTATAGGTTGAAATAAACCATCTACAGGAGTATAAGTAGTATTATCAATAGACCAACTATAAGGAGGTAAACCTTTATCTATAGAAAAAGTTACTGAAGCAGAATCATTTCCTTCAAAACAAGATTCAGTTATTGAATTTATTGAAGATGTTAAAGGTTCTGCTGTAATATTTAGTGTTACTGAAGCTGTATTACTTGTAATCCCTAAAGTATTATCTACAGTATATTGTAATTTGTATTGTCCAGGGATAACACTTGTATTATTAGGTGTTATTACTATATCTCCACTACCACTTACACTATAATCTGGGAAAGGTATTCCAGATATATTTGATGTAGATACTGATTCTGAGGCTATAGATACACAATCATCAAAGTCTTGGGCTATTATATCTAATATTTTTTCTTCTTGGGTATTTAATATTGTATAATAATCATTTCTAGCTACAGGACTACCTTCTATAAAACATAAATAGTCTTGGTTTGTGATAACAGCTAAACCATGATTATAAAATATATTTCCAACAGGTATTACTAACCCATCTGCTTGTCCAGCATAGTATGCAGCAGGTGCAGAATAAAATACCTCACCATATTTAGCTATTACTTTTGTAAAATCAAATAAATTTCCTTGTCCATCATCAGCTATATAATAGTCTGAGCCTGAGATATTAAATGTTGTAGGTTTTATTCCTTCTCCATATTTGTCTTTTGGGATTGAAATAACTCTAATTTTAGCTGCATTTTCTATAAAATAAACAGCTGTTCCATATAAGGAATTTCCTTCATCGTCATAATCATATTCCTGAGATTGAAAATAGGGAAAATTTCTATAATTTGGAAAAGACCCTGATGATAATGTATTTTGTAAATAATTATCAAAAGAAGAAGAATGCCAAAAATAATTAACATTTTCGGGATATTCTAAACCTGATCTTTCTGGGACTTGATCAACTGAAGAAGCTGTTATATAATTTTGATAATATAGGTGACGAATTGATTCAAAAATTAATCTTCTATAATTTTGATCTGTAGTTAGATTATCGTTTACAGGATCAAAAGGTTGATCTGTAGTTATAGGAATATATTCTCCTATATAAGTTTGAATATTATTATCTGAATAAGATGATGAATCATACTCATACTGCTTATTAGCAGTATAAGGAACCGATTTAATATCAGCTGGATTTAGTTTTTTGTATGCAAAACTCATTCATTAAAAATCTAATTTTACTCTTACAAGAGCTTCTTTAGTGAAATCTTTAACTAATGGTTTTGATAATTTTGCTACTGATAATAATTCTGTAGCATCATTATATAAACCTACAGTTGTAATAAAAGTTTGAGGGTTATTAATTAAACTAGAATATACAAACTCTCCACTACCACTTATCATAGATGGGTTAGTTGTATAATTAAAGTCTGTGTTTCTTACTCTAACAAATATATAATCAGAAGTTATTGTTTCTTCTGAATTCATTGAAAAAGTTGAGGCTAATTTTATTGATTCAAATAAAGCACTATTATTAGCAACTAAAGCTGTATTAGTTAAATCGTCATTAACTACTAATCCTACTCCTCCTTGTGATGCTGATAATGCTAGTGCTCTTGGATTTAATAATATTAATCCTACATCAGGTAAAAATTTACCATATGAGCCTGATGGTGTATAGCCTCCTGTTACACTACCTGTTACACTTTCTGATACAGCACTTCCATTTGTTCCACTTACAATATCAAATACTCTACCAGCATCTGTATAAGTTAAAGTGGTTATATCTTTTGAATTATCCGTTAATTGGATTTTAGAAGCAACACTACCATCTGAACCAGATAATACTAAATTAAATGTTCCTGGGAATAATTTTTCTTTATATCTTGCTCTATTAACAGTTAAAGCATACATATCTCTAGAATCGGTATTTCCTACTCCAAAGTTAAAGTTTGTATTTTCATCTCCATTAACTAAAGTTCTGTATTGTCCATAAGTTACTCTTGATGGTGAGCTACCAGTAACTAAAGTGTTATATGGTGCTGAACCTGAACCTGCTACTTCTCCATAAGCTATAGAAAATTGTACTGCAGCATCTGATCTTAAAGATGAGGTTTGATATACATCTAAAAAAGTATCAAATGAAGAGGTTTGTGATGAAGTAAAAAATTGTGTTAATGTAGGTACTTCACCTGACCATAGTGTAGAAGTGATTGAATCAGCACTTACTACGAAATCGCTAGAGTTTAAACTTACAAAGCTCATATTATGTTGTTACTTTAGTTATGTTAAGAGGAATAGTTAATCTTGCTCCTGAATCTCTACCTGTTAATGTTAGAATGGTTTGCAATGTATTTGCTGTTCCAAATAATGTATTAACTGTAGTGGCTGTCATATTAATTGTAGTTCCAATTACTGTTCTTGATACGTTTGTTCCTACTGTTGAAGTAGAATTTAATGCAGCAGCGTCTGTAGTATTTACTCCTGTTCCTTGAAAAACAGATAATACTCTTGAATCTCCAATTGTTGCTGTATATCCTGATGCTTCAAATGTTGTATCAGCACCTAAATAATTTAGAGTTTGTGGAGTGATAGATAATGCTGCCCCTTGTTTTAATGTAATAGTAGTATATCCTACTTCTAATACTGGTAGTTTAGCAGTTCCTCTTGGTAATGTTAATAATTTGTATTTCATTACTTGAGTTTCATCTGGAAATGCTTCTAAGATTGGCATGTTTTCAATAGCTTCTCCATAAAAAGCTGAACCTGATGGATGGTTTGGATTATATAAAGTATAATCTATCTCATCATCTGCCAATGAAAATTGTGTAATTCTAAATGAGCCATCGTTTCGTGCTAATAATTCACGTCCTTTTTTTGTTAAAATGGCATCAACAGTAACTGTATTGTTATTTAAATATCCCATGGTTTATTCTTGTTATATATAAATATAATGTTTTTAAAAATTATGTTATTAAGTTTTGTGATTTAAGTTCTTTTACTATATTACCTGCTTTTTCCTGTAATGATATAGGTAAGTCAGCTGGTAGCACTATACCAGTAGAAGTTTGTCCTGGTTGTTTTTCAAAATTAAGAACAATATTTGTTTCATCTTCTACTTTTTTTAATATAATAAATCTTTTAATCTGTCTAGCAGCATCAGGATTTGAAGTTGTAAAATCTTCACAAGCCCTAGCTGGTATGTCTTTGTCAAATTCAATAGTTAAACGTCTTGTATTTGTTACTTCATCTCTTGGAATAACATTTACACTTTTAACTTGTCTTTCAAATGTTATAGGAAATTCTCCACTTCCTGAACCTGCTGTTCCACCATCTTTATCTACAAATCTAAATAAATCTCCTTCTTCTATAACAAAAGGTTCATCTATAACTCCAAATGAATCAGAACCACTCTCATAAATAGATGAAGTTTGTATAAAATTACCATACCAATAAGACATTGAAACTGAAGCTGTTAGTATGTTAAATGAACCTGTGTTATTTCTTAGAAAGAAAGAATCATTTTCATTATTATCACCCCCATCAACTATACTAGCTGTATATGAAGTCATTGGGTCAGATGGGAAATAATAAGTATAAGCTGGGGCTCCATAAGCTGCTGCTTGTAATCCACCTATATTTACAGAAGCACTTACTATGTCCGGTATTGAAAAGCTTGTTTCAAATTGTCCTCCCATTGCTGATATTGATTCATCGAATATTGCTTCAATTTTATCTGTATTTTTAGGTAATATTACAGAGTTAGAAATATGGTAAATAGCTTCTATTAACTCAAAGTCTCCAAAATCAGTTGATGCAGAGTATATAGGTAAAGTTCCATTGAATGGATTCCAAGATATAGTATCAAATGAGGCGGATACATTTTTAGGAACATTAATTTCTAATTCTACTTGCCCTTCTATATTAATTAATAAGTCATTATCCCACCAAATTGTATCTCTATTAACAGGAGCACTTCTAGTTAGTGTAATAGCAGGATATCCTCCTACTGATACACCATTACTTCCACTTTGGATTTGGATTGTTCCTAAAGTAAAATCACCTATATTTACAAATTTTCCTCCTAAACTATTAGGAATTGTAAATATATCTTCCTTAGTTAAATTTTCAATTGGACCTGCTGTAAATCTATAATTTAAAGCAGTACTACCGGTTGGGTTTTGTAATGTAGGTAAGTATCTATATCCCCCAGCATAAATAGGTTTTAAACCATCTAAATATTTTTGGTCACTATATAATTGATTATTATCTAATGATATATCTGCTTCTACTTTAGCATTAAAAATATTTTGAAGATCAAATATATTTTCATTTTTTCTAGTTAATTCAATAACATTAGACCTTCCATCAATTAAATATTTAATATACACATTTGAACGTTCTGGGAATGCTGATCCTGTTTCTACTATTTCTGAAAAGTAAGCAAATTTAAGTGAATTTAAATCAATAGCAGCCGTTGAACCATAAGATGAATCCCCTATAGTGTAAGTGTTGTATTTTTGAGATATAGTTTTACTACCTAAATATCTAGGATTTTTACTACGTAATAAAGTATAATTACTATCTTGAACAGGAGCATCTAAAAAGGATGAACCTGATTCTGAAAGTGTTCCTAATGATCTACTTGTTATATATCCTATATTAGTAGGAGTAATTGGGTTAGATGAATAATCAACATCCATAAATCTTGTAGATTTCCTTGCTTCAGATATATTATTTAAAGTAGGGTCTAATGGTATAGCAGAATAAGATATTGAAGTACTATAATTAGTTTCTGTATTAAAGAAACTTAATTCTGTTACTGTACTGCTAGTTGGTAAAGTGTAAACTGTTAATTCACTACCACTATATTCTCCTGTAAAAGGTTCTCTTAAATCTGTAAAGTTATAAATTACTCCTGAGGCTGTAATTGTGTTGGCAGAACTAGAGGGTATTAGAATTTCACCAGTGTAGCTAGTATTTAAGTTTTCAGCCATTGGGTTTGATCCTGTTACACTTACCATATCAATTGATCCACTATGGTCTATATATGTAAAAGTAGGATTAAATCTTTCTTGTTTTGTTCTTTCTAATATTGTTGGTTTTACTACTAGTCCTGTATTTAATAATGTTTTAGCAGGAACAAAATCCCTTAACATTTTAAATAATGAATTATCAAAATATGATAATAATCTTATAGATTCTAAAACACTAGTTTTTTTATAATACTTTCTAAAATAGAAATTTTTTAACTCATCTAATTTAGGATAAGTTAATGAACCAGATAGATTAGGATCCCCTATATATTCATCTATATCAAAAAACCCGAATTGATTTATAATATCTTGATCGATACTATTTTGAGGTGATATTGCTATTTCTGCTATATCTAAATCAGGTGTATAATCAATTACTGAACCACTTAGTTGATTTATTTGGACAGAAACATAAGGAGATAATGTTGAACCTGATATAGTTTCGTTGTTTAATACCCTTACTTTATTATCATTTGTTACAAATCCTCCTAAATCAGGGCCTTGTATAGCATCTATTTTACTTTCAGATTTAAAACTGTTTGTAGTAAAATTATTTATAATAGCAAAATTAACTGTTGAAGATCCTGTACCTAAGAATGAACCTGTAGGAGCATAAGATCCAGTAACCATTGGGTGTTGTGATGTAATTTTATTATCACCATCAGATCCTGAAATTTGGTCATAATTTCCTAAAGGTAATCTATATACTAAGTTATAATAAGATGATGTTATATCGTTATCAGCATATGAGGTTGGATTTAATACATGTTGATCAAATATAGATTGAGATAAATTAGTTACCCAATATCTAAATTCTTGAAATTCACCATCAAAAGTAACATTATCAGGTGATATAGTACTATTGCTTTCAGTTCCCCCTAAGTATCCAAGTAATTCAGTGTTTCCTGAAGTAAATGTGTAAGTGCTCCAGGCTTCATTGTATGATGAAGATGTTGAACCTGAAATAAAAATGCTTGAAGAGGCTTCATAATGTATAAAGGCACTATCTCCGTCAAATTTTCCATTTTTAGTTACTAACTCGTAAGTAACGTCGGAACCTGTTTGGTTTAAGTTTAATTTACCAGGATCTCTTCTTAACATTACATCCCAAAAACCACCTGTAAAGAAAGGTTGAAGTATAGGACTACTAGTAACATATCCTTGTGATCCAGATAATATAAATTTCATCTCACCATATGAGGCAGATGTATGTTTTAATTGAATCCCAAATTGTGTAGCACTACCGGTATTAACTTGAAATAAAGATTGTGTAGCATAAGATGCAGAAGGTATACTTGATGGTTTAAATCTAAATTGTACTGTATCTGGTACTTGGTCTTCTGCTAGTACTCCGTTCCACCAACCTTCAATATTATTCCAATCTATATCTATATCTTCCCAATGTTCTCCTACCATAGGCATTAAAGCAGGTAACCAAGGTACTTCAACTGAACTAGATTGTCTTGTATCTAATGAGTAAACATGGTTTTCAAAATATTGAGTTATTTGTTGAACATTTTTTTCTATACCCCCATATTCATGTATTCTTAATATAGTATCTTCAATACCAAAACAATTTAATAATGCTCTTAAACCTCTATATGATCCTTTAGTTTTTAAAAGGTAAGGTAAGTTATGATAAATTCTTTTATATACTTCTTTACTTATATCATCATAAGGAGTAACTTCATTTGAAGCAGAAATATATGTTTCTACTCTTAAAGAACCAGTATCAGGGACTAATGATCCCGAAGGGGTTATACCTAGTAAAGTAGTAAATACATCTTGGTTTGTCCTATTAGAAGTATATAATTTAATACCTAAAGAACGTAAAGTATCAGCTACTATATCTTTTGAAATACCATGATCAATTCTATTATCAGCAACATTTGTATCTGTAATAGCTTTTGTATAAGTCCAGGTTGTATCAAAACTCTGACCTAACATTGCTACTAATAATTCTAAGTTTTGGTTTTGGGCATCTTCTTGAACATAAGCAGGAAGTGTATTCCAAACAAAGTTTTGGTTATTAGTGTCATATAAAGAAGCAGATAATATTTGTCCTCCATAATAGCTACTATTTTCATCAATAGATCCATACCATAATGAAGACGAATCAGATGTTACTCCATAATTGTTATAAGGTGGATATTGATTTGATTTAGGCCAAGCTTTACTTCCTGATTCAAAATATAGGTAATATTCATATCCATCAAATTGTTCTATTAATGTATTTATATTTTCTTGTAAAGTAGCTTCTGATGCAGATATTGGGACTTGATCTGTTAAAGGGTCTAGCCCTTTAATTGTATTTAAATCACTTTGATAAGATTGTATTTGAGTTAATTTATGTTTAAAATTAGCTAATCTATCATAGGCAGAACCAAAATGAACAAAATTATTATAATTTGTATAATCAATGTTAATTTCAATTCCTTTTTCTTCTAATACAGACTGTACTTGTTGATATGAAGAGGTTAAAACTGTACCTAATAATTCATTTGTATTAAAATATTTAGTAGGTGTGTTTGTTTTATCGTTTAAATCAATATTAGTATTAGGTCCTCTTAAGTATTCTACCTGTTCTGTTTCTTCAGCTGTAAATTGGATATTAACTTGAAATGAAATAGAATCAGATATTTCTTCTACTATCCATAAAGTATCTTTAAGATTATATCCTGCAGGTAAAGGTTCATATAACTTTACAAATATGCCAGGTTGAGCTGTATCTTCAGTATCTAATAAAGTATTTACAGCAATTAAAGTGTTATTATCTCCAAAATTTAAAAGTAAGTCAGAGTAAAAACTTTTTCCTGTTTTTGATGTTACATAATTAAAGTATGAAGTACCTACAGCATTATAAGATAAATCGTTAGTAGTAATTTTTATTTCTGTTCTATCTGAGGATATTTCTTTGATAAAATATCTTGTAGTATTAGATGATAAAAATACAGGTCTATAAAAATTATATAAAACATTATATTCTCCTATATCATATCCTGAATTGTTTAGGTCTTGATCAGGGTCAATATAAAGGGTATTATATAATGAACTTGAAGGGTTTGTTACTTGAGTACTATAGCTTGTATAATCATAACTTGAAGATAAAAGATTATTATTTGGATCAAATATATGATATTCAATTATATCTTGTTCTGCCCCAAAGTCTCTATTTAACTCAAATTCATTTAACAGGTTTATGTCCTGTGATGAATAAACTTGTGTTTCTAGAGAACTAGCTGAAACACTAGAAATGCTTACTTCTTCTGCCATTATATGCTAGTACTTAAGTTAACTATCTCTTGTTGAGCTGATAGTAATTGTGCTCTTAATTCGTTTATTTCGTCTAGTAATGCTTGTATTTGTTCAGATTGACCTGTTACACCTATATAAGCAGAACTTCTTTTAACTAATTCATCGTGTGAACCAGCTCCTTTTTGAGGAATTTCAAAAAATAATCTATCATATTCAGAAAAA
>Ga0208767_1001759_pt1 | contig 16909 bp, 23 predicted proteins | sample VirMetDEL_Mar_21_FD_184514 | JGI IMG/M metagenome (GOLD analysis project Ga0208767, IMG submission 184514) | Aqueous microbial communities from the Delaware River and Bay under freshwater to marine salinity gradient to study organic matter... | ecosystem: Environmental > Aquatic > Marine >... | reverse complement strand
CAATGACAAAGATTAATCCAGTAGCAAAGGCATTGCTACAAAGCAGAAGGCGTACACAGTACGTACCTAACAAGAAGAAACACAACAGAAAGAGGGATAAGGGGACTGGCTATGAATATCTTTTATCTGAGCAAGATACCAGAGGAAGCGGCAGAGATGCACTGCGACAAGCACGTAGTGAAGATGATACTTGAGACAGCACAGCTACTCAGTACTGCACACAGAGTACTAGATGGTGACGAGTGGGCAGAGTATGTAGACTTGTATAAGTGTACGCACATCAACCATCCATCAACAGTGTGGGTACGTGCTAGCGTTGACCATTACAAGTGGACACTAGACCTGCTGTTCTATCTATGCAAGAACTATACACTCAGGTATGGTAAGATACACAAGACACAGCGACTACTAGATAGTCTTGCTGTACTACCAGAGAACATACCAGACGAAGGCTTCACTCAACCACCACAGTGTATGCCTGACCAATACAAGACAGACTGTTCAGTAGATGCGTATCGTGCGTACTACATGGGCGAGAAGTCTAGCTTTGCAGTCTGGAACCATAGCGACACACCAGTGTGGTGGAAGGAGACAGTATGAGAAACAAGTTTGATGATGCCTACGTTATGGGCTACCACAATGGATATCATGGGTTGACATACGACAACCAGTATGATAAAAAGAAACAACCTCAGTACAATGTAAAGTACAAGCATGGGTACGAGGAAGGTAACAAACTAAGAACTAAGGAGCAGTGGAATGAGCATGGGATACACTAGATGTCCTTACTGTAACTCAAGTGAGGCAGAGAAGTTGTATGCAGTAGACCACAAGGTAGAGTGCTACTGTCATAACTGCTACGCTGAGTGGACTACAGAACCAGAGGTACTACAAGATACACCATACGAAACCTTTATGTTGCGTAACTATGGAGAGGTAGCATGACCACACTAGTGGGTGGATGGATAATAGTTATGTTACTGACTACACTATGGGGTGCATGTCGTAACCATAAAGATATTAGTATACCATTTACAATGGTAATGTTAGGTGGAGTAATCACACTAGGTATAGCAGCTATGTTAAACATGTTATAACATGTAATACATACTATAGTATAATGTAAAACAGGGGGTCTCCTTATGGATGTAACTTTAGAAACAGACCAAGACCTTATTGACCACCAGCTTCAGTTAGAAACTGAGATGATGACAGGTGGTATAGAAAGATTTAGAAAGGAACGTGATGCAGCAATAGAACGTGGTAAAGAGAGCCACACTCTGCATGGTAGGGCTATCATAGCTAGGCTAGTGGATGACATGACTGTAGCTATACGAGAATGGTTGGACAACCCAAGCAATACATCACGAGACATAGCATGGAAGAGAGTGAAGGGTGTACATCCAGAACAGTTGGCATACCTAAGTCTAGTCACACTGGTTGACAGCATCAGTAGAAAGAACACACTGATGTACATAGCTAGAAGCATAGGGTCAGCCATTGAGATACAAGACAGGCTAGACAGGTGGATAGCAGACGAGGGTGACATAGCACGTAACACAATCAAGCAAGCTATGAAGAAAGCCTATGGTGCTAGACGCTATGGCCTGACTAACAAGATGAACAAGGATGGATACAAGGAGAACACATGGCAACAGTCAGAGCGTGTACATGTGGGCTTCAAGATGGTAGACCTTATCATCCAGAGTACAGGTATCATAAAGCTGAACACACAGCAGGTTAAACGTACAAGCAAGACTACCTATGTAATACCTGAGACAGACACAGTAGAATGGATTGATGCGTTCAATAGTTTTGCTGAGACACACAGACCTAGACTACTACCATGTGTTATCATCCCTAAGGATTGGACAGATGTGACAGGTGGTGGGTATCATGGTCACGAGATTAACAAGCTACCTATAGTGAGGCGTAGATGAGTTTAAAGACACACTTAAATAGATTGCGTAGGCAAGACTTGAGCCAAGAGTATGACTGTCTTAACACACTACAGCGTACTGAGTGGCGTATTAACAAGCAGGTACTTGAAGTCACACGTAACTTGTGGGACAATGGACATCAGGTGGGCAACCTACCAGCCAAAGAGGACTTACCTCTACCACCATACCCATTTGATAAAGAACCTGAAGAGATGACTGAGCAAGAGAGAGATGTGTTTCGCACGTGGTCACGTAAGCGTAATCAAATCTACTCCTTAAACAATCGCAGCATGAGCAAGCGTGTGCAAGTGGAGCGTACACTAAAGATAGCAGAACAGTACAGCAGGTATGATAGGTTCTACTATGTATGGCAGAACGACTTTCGTTCACGCAAGTACGCATCAAGCACGTTTCTCTCTACTCAGTCAGCAGATTGGAGCAAGGCACTACTAGAGTTTAGCTATCCTGTTACCATCAACAGTTGGGATGATGCACGTTGGCTGTGCATACATGGTGCTAACCTGTATGGTAACGACAAGGTAACACTGGATGAGCGTGAGCGTTGGGCTTGGGACTTTGCTGAGATGTGGTGTCATCGTGTGGTATCTAATCCTTACGAGTGCATGGTCTGGCTTGAGGCAGACAAACCCTTTCAGTTTCTAGCGTGGTGTTACGAGATGTCAGGCTTGCTGAAGGATGGCTGGGGATTTGAGACACGTCTACCCTGTGCAGCAGATGGGTCATGCAATGGACTACAGCATCTCTCTGCCATACTGAGGGATGAGCAAGGGGGCAGGGCTACTAACCTCACAGCATCTGAACTACCACAGGATATCTATACACAGGTAGCACAGGAAGCTACTCGTCAGGTACGAGAGGATGACACAGAACTAGCACGTAAGTGTTTAGAGTTTGGTATAGACAGGAAGATAGCCAAGCGTCCTGTTATGATAGTACCCTACTCAGGTACACGTCACGCATGTAGGCAGTACATTGAGGAAGCTATGCAAGACAAGATAAACAAGGGAGAAGCTAATCCATTCGGTGATGATTTGTTTGAGGCATCTTCCTACTTGTCAAAGTATGTATGGGATGCTATATCAGATGTGATTGTATCAGCAAGAGAGGTGATGACATACATCAAGGATGTAGCAGATGTGTACTCAGACCACAACAAGCACATGGAATGGGTCACACCTACAGGCTGGCTAGTACTACAGAACTACAACGAAACAGACAGCAAGAGGATTAAGACACACATCAATGGTAACACTGTGTCACTGTCATTTCCTAAGGATAGAGACAACGCAGTGCATCGTAAGCGTACAGGCTTGGGTAGTAGCCCTAACTTCATACACTCTATGGATGCAGCAGCTATGACCAAGACTATTAACAGAGCAACCAAGCTTGGTATTGAGGACTATGCAATGGTACACGACAGCTATGGCACACACTCAACCAATATGCCTATGCTATCTGAGGTACTACGTGAGGAGTTTGTTAATATGTACGAACAGCATGATGTCTTGACAGAGTTGAGAGACCATGCTATAACAGTGCTTGGTACACAGGATGTTCCTGTTCCACCAAGTAAAGGTAACTTAGATTTACGTGAGGTTCTAAAGTCACAGTACTTCTTTGCATAAATCCTAAAGTTACATCATAGCCTAATCATAATTATAGGAGATTACAAATTGAAAATTATTAAAGGCAACGCTCGATGGGCAAAAGTATTTGAACCAGATACTCGTTATGTTCCAGAGGGTGAGTACTCTATTCAGGTAACACTACCTGAGGCAGAGGCAACAGAAGTGTGTGAGCAGTTCAACAGTATGATAGAAGCTAAACGTGCTGAAGCTGTCAAGGATAATCCTAAGTTAACAAACGTCCTGTCCACACATCAACCCTTTGAGATGGATACTGATGAAGCTGGTACACCTACTGGTGACATTGTATTCAAGGCTAAGATGAAAGCACGTGTCAAGTCAAAGGATGGTAAGGTGTACGAGCAGAAGCCTATGGTTGTGGATGCTAAGAAGACACCCCTTGATGGGTCTACCCTGATTGGTAATGGTTCTGTTGTTAAGATTGCAGTAGAACCTTTCGCCTACATGATGCCAGCCACTAAGACAGTGGGTGTCACACTACGATTGAAAGCTGTACAAGTCATTGACATTGTGGAGTATGGTAACAATGCTGCCTCTATCTTTGAGGAAGAGGATGGGTTTGTTACTGCTGCTGTGCAGAAGGATGATGCGCTTGATGTCTTTGGTGGTGATGCCGATGCCGAAGGGGACTTTTGAGGAGAGGGTCATTGATGACCTGAACGTGCGTGATGTTCCATATATGTATGAGCCAGAGAAGTTGGCCTACTATGTGGAACGTCACTACGTACCTGACTTGAAGGTTGGTACTATGTATGTAGAGTTGAAGGGATACTTCAGACAGGATGCACAACGAAAGATGAAAGCTGTCAAGGCACAGCATCCAGAGTTGGACATCAGGTTTGTATTCCAGAAAGCAGACGCTACAATACAGGGTGCTAAGAAAAGGAAGGATGGTTCAAAGATGACCTGTGCTGAGTGGGCAGACCGTAATGGTTTTGTCTGGAATGAGGGCAGTATACCAGAGGAATGGTTATGAGTATTATAGATATCACAGAAGAGATTGTATCTGAGATTGACTTGAACGCTGAGTTCAACAAGGATGGCCTACGCTTCTCTGTCTATGTAGACGAGGCAGAGGTACATGAGCATGTTGATTACGTGGACATGGCATACCTTATGGTACAGGATGAGGACAAGTATCCACCTGAGGTACTGGTCACAATACGTAAGGGTCTGTCTCGTATGGTAGACATACTTGAAGAGGCAGAGATTGATGGTTGAGGATGGTGAGTTTATCAGGCATGAAGCCTGTCCTCACTGTGGCAGTAGTGATGCCAACGCATTGTATAGCAATGGTAAACACTACTGCTTCTCTTGCCAAACACTAACACCAGCTAACAATGAGGAAGCTATGGCAAAGTTTGAAACACACGACACAGCCTTCTTGGACATAGAGTACAGGGATTTACTGAAGCGTGGTATCTCTCAAAAGACTTGTCAGTTCTGGGGCTATGGTGTTGCTGATTACAAGGGACAGAAGGTACAGGTTGCTAACTATCGTAGCAGGGCTGGCGATTTGTCAGCACAAAAGATTAGGTTTGCCAACAAGGACTTCTCTGTTGTTGGTAACATTAAAGATGTTGGCCTGTATGGTGAGCATCTATGGAGAGATGGTAAGGGTGGCAAGTTCATTACTGTATGCGAGGGCGAGTTAGATGCTATGTCCCTATCACAGGTGATGGATAACAAGTGGCCTGTAGTATCTCTACCCTCAGGTTGTACCTCTGCTAAGAAAGCATTGGGTAAATCTATTGAGTGGTTGTCCAAGTATGAGTATGTAGTACTTATGTTTGACATGGATGAGGTAGGTCAGAAGGCAGCAAAGGATTGTGCCTCAGTTCTACCACCTAACAAATGTAAGATAGCTACCCTTCCATTGAAGGATGCTAACGAAATGCTACAAGCAGGTAGGGTCAAGGAACTAGTTGATGCTGTATGGGAAGCTAAGACATTCAGACCTGATGGTATCGTAGCAGGTACAGATGTATGGGACATTGTTACTGAGGATGACAGTAAAGATTCAGTACCCTATCCATACATAGGTATGCAAGAGAAGACAGGTGGCTGTCGTAGGGGTGAGATAACTACAGTAACTGCTGGCTCTGGTATCGGTAAGTCACAGCTTGCTCGTGAGTTTGCTCACAACCTTATCAGGAATGGTAGGACACTAGGCTATATTGCTCTTGAAGAAAGCATAAAGCGTACTGCCTTAGGGCTGATGTCGATTGAGATGAACAAGCCTCTACACTTACACAACAATACAGTACCAGAAGAGGAGTTGAAACATGCCTTCGATGCTACACTTGGAACTGGTAGAGTATACCTATATGACCATTGGGGTTCTACTGATAGTGATAATCTACTTGACAAGATAAGATACTTAGTGCATGGTTGTGGATGTGACTACATTATCCTTGACCACATCAGTATCGTAGTCAGTGGACTAGAGGGTGGAGATGAGAGGAGACTTATTGATAACACAATGACACGTTTACGTGCGTTGGTTGAAGAGTTAAACTGTGGCCTGATACTAGTGTCACACCTGAAGCGTCCCTCTGGTGACAGAGGACATGAGGATGGCGCACAGACTTCACTCTCTCAGCTACGTGGTTCAGCAGCAATCGGTCAGCTTAGTGATATGGTGATTGGATTGGAGCGAGACCAACAAGACAAAGACAATCCTCACGTCAGCCATGTAAGAGTTCTGAAGAACAGATGGTCAGGCGATACTGGACTATGTTGTTCCTTGTTATATAGTTCTGATACAGGGCGTATGACTGAGACAATCTTTGATGAAGATGAGGGTGACATAGATTTTTAACTAGCTACTGCGGAGACAGAGCATGAGACTTATATTTGATATAGAAGCAGACAACTTACTAGACGATGTAACACAGGTGTGGTGCATTGTCACAAGAGATGTGGACACTGACGAAGTGTACGCCTTTGACCCCACTTGTATTGAGGATGGGTTGATTCATCTAGCTAGTGCTGAGATGTTGATAGGTCATAACATTATTGAGTATGACCTAGCAGTACTGAAGAAGCTGTATGGCTTTGAGTTAGAAGATGGACAACAGGTTCTTGACACGTTGGTATACTCTAGAACAATATGGCCTGACATACGTGAGGTTGATATCAAACTGCACAAGCAAGACAGGATGCCACTAGCATTGATTGGTAGGCAAAGCCTGAAAGCTTGGGGCTACAGACTAGGAGAATTAAAAGGTGTTTTCGGTAGTGATAGTGAGGACTTTGGAACTTTCTCACAAGAGATGCTCGACTACTGTGTCCAAGACACGTTGGTCAATCACAAACTCTATCTCAAAATTATGGAAAAAAATTTCAGCAAACAGGCACTAGACCTAGAGACTGAAATACATACCCTGCTGGTAGAACAACAGGAACGAGGCTTTGACTTTGATGTTAAGGAAGCACAGGCTCTGTACTCTAGCATAGCAGACCGTAAGCAAGAGATTGAGAACCAGTTACAGCAGGTGTTTGAACCTACTGTAGTTGAGATGAAGACTAAGACTAAGACCATTCCATTCAACCCTGCATCACGACAGCAGATAGCAGACAGACTGATGAAGAGAGGATGGAAGCCAGCTACCTTTACTAACAATGGAGACCCGAAGGTAGATGAAGAAGTACTATCTAACATTGACATGCCAGAAGCAAAGCTGTTGACTGAGTACCTGCTCTTGAATAAGAGGGTAGGACAGATAGCAACAGGCAAGCAAGCTTGGTTAAAGATGGAGAAGGGGGGTAAGTTACATGGTAGAGTTAATCACATGGGTGCTGTCACGTCACGCTGTACGCACAGCAATCCAAACATGGCGCAAGTTCCTAGCGTTGGTTCACCATTTGGTAAGGAGTGCAGGAGTTTATTTCATGCACCCTCAGGTTATTCCCTCTTGGGTGCTGACGCTAGTGGGTTGGAGTTGCGCTGCCTTGCTCATTATATGGCTGCTTATGATGATGGGTCTTACGCACATGAGGTAGTCAACGGTGATGTACATACCATCAACCAAGAAGCAGCAGGTCTACCCTCACGTTCTAATGCCAAGACATTCATCTATGGATTTTTATATGGTGCAGGTGATGAGAAGATTGGTAAGATTATTAACAAGGGTAGCAAGGAAGGTAAGTCTATTAAGAATAAGTTTCTAAAGAAACTACCAGCCCTGAAGTATCTAAAGGATGCTGTAGCTAAAGCAGCAGATGATAGAGGATGGGTCAAGGGATTGGATGGCAGAGCCATACCAGTTCGTCATAGTCACGCTTCACTGAATACTTTACTTCAGTCATGTGGTGCTATAATCTGTAAGACATGGTACGTGTTCATTGCACGTGCTATCAAGGAAGCAAACTTGGACGCACAGATTGTAGCGTTCATCCACGATGAGGTACAACTAGTAGTAAAGAAAGGTCAGGAAGATGAAACAGGGAGACTTATTCAACGATGTATGCGAGATGTCCAACAACACTTTGAGTTCAGATGCGAACTCGACAGTGATTATAAGTATGGACAAACATGGGCAGACACGCATTGATGCAGTTAACTGTGAAGTTTGTAAGACTACCCAACCTGTGAGTAACTTTGAGATATCTGCAACAGGTTCTATACGTAGAACTTGTAACTCATGTAGAAGTGGACAAGCAAAAGTAACATCAAGGTTAAGAAAAGAAAACAAGTACCCTGATAAAAACTACGCTTGCCCTACTTGTGATAGAACTATGGAAGAGTTACAGAAGAGAGGTCAGCCCATGCTAAACAAGTGGGTGTTAGACCATTGCCACGAAACAAATACATTCAGAGGATGGCTGTGTAATAGTTGTAACTCAGCACAGGGTAGGTACAAGGATGACCCTGATAGGTTACTAAAAGCTTATCACTATCTTATGGAGCATAGGAGAAAACATGGACTTTGATTTCTTATGGAAGATGATACTAACCTGTTGCTTCATGGGTGTTACCATCTGCCTGTGTATCAAGTGGATAGTAGAAGCTTACCTTGACTACGTACAAGTAATGATAGGCATCAAGGTAGTTACACTGGCTCAGATGAAAGAAGCACAATCGCAACAAGATAGACAGGAGATAGACGATGACCCTTTTGCTCATTGATGGAGACATCGTTGCATACAAAGCAACAGTATCAGCAGAGACACCTATTAATTGGGGTGATGGTTTATGGACACTACACTGTTATGAACAGGACGTAGCACTTAGACTAGATGAACAGATAGATAAGCTAGTCAATGAAGCACCAGTGCAGGATTGTGTTGTGGCTTTATCTGATAAGGAGAACTATCGTAAAGAGTTAGCCCCATACTATAAGGCTAATAGAACCAACACTCGCAAGCCTATGCTACTACAGTGGGCAAGAGAGTACATACAAAGTAAATACAATACTATTATATACAGGAGATTGGAAGCAGATGATGTCTTGGGGATATTGGGTACTGCGAATACAGATACTATTATCTGGTCTGAGGATAAAGACCTACGCACTGTACCAGCAAAGCATTGGATTGATGGTGACGTGGTTGAAATCAGTGAAGAAGAAGCTGACTATAACTTCCTTACTCAGACGCTTGTTGGTGATGCTACTGACAACTACAAGGGTTGTCCTAGTGTTGGTTATAAAACTGCTGAGAAAATTCTTGAGTTTGGTGACGGATGGGGAGCAGTGGTTAGAGCGTTTATCAGCAAGGGTCTCTCTGAAGAAGTTGCCTTAGAGAACGCACGACTAGCACGTATCCTACGCAATGGTGAATACGATACAGACACAGGAGAGGTAAAGTTATGGACACCTTAGAGCAGCCACGTGAAGATATGGTAAACAACCCACCACACTATGCAGGTAAGATTGAGACTATTGATTACATTGTAGATGTACTAGGTGAGTGGGAAGCTATCAGCTATTGTCATGGTAACGTACTAAAGTATACAGGCAAGCGACTATTCAGTAAGGGTAATCCTGTACAGGATGCAGAGAAAGCTATCTGGTATTTAAACAAGATGGTAGAGTTAATGAAGAAGACACAAGGGAAGAACTGGTAATGGATGAGGTAACATTTCGCGTAGAGAACTACGATGATGAGGGTAATGTAGTGGGATACACAGAGCATGTGTTCCAAACTGAAGGGTGCTTGTATGACATGGTTACAAACTTCAAGGACTTCTTACGTGGTATGTCGTTTAGCTACGTTGATTCAGTAATAGCAGTTAAGGATGATGGACAAGAGGTAGGCTCACAATGATTAACTTTTACGAATACCAGATGAAGTCTCTAACTACAGCAGTGTACCCTAAGAAGTATAGCATCTCTTACCCTGCGCTAGGACTAGCTGAAGAAGCTGGTGAGGTAGCAGGTAAAATTAAGAAGATGATGCGAGACAACATTCAGCTTGAAGACCAGAAGGAAAAGATTGAGGCAGAGATGGGTGATGTACTATGGTATCTTGCAGCACTAGCACATGACTGTGGCTTGTCCTTACAGGTTATAGCAGAGAAGAATATAGAGAAACTAAAAGCACGTCAGAGTGCAGGTACATTGCATGGTGAAGGGGATAACAGATGAGGACTAACCATCTACCAACAGACTACCAGACCTTCATTGCTACTAGTCGTTATGCACGATGGCTAGAAGATGAGGGCAGACGTGAGACATGGGCTGAGACTGTAGCACGTTACATTAACTTTATGGGTAGCAAAGTAAAGCTACCTAATAAAACATGGGATGAGTTAGAAGATGCTATTCTAAACCTAGAAGTAATGCCATCTATGAGAGCATTGATGACAGCAGGTGACGCAGCAGAGCGTGACAATACCTGCATCTATAACTGTAGCTACCTACCAGTAGACCACATACGTTCTTTTGATGAGGCTATGTTTATTCTACTGTGTGGTACAGGGGTAGGCTTCTCAGTAGAGCGACAGTTTATCAGTAAGCTACCTGATGTACCTGAGAACCTAGACTATACTGATGATATCATTATGGTCAAGGACAGTAAAGAAGGGTGGGCTAAGTCATTACATAAGCTGATGTCACACCTATATGCAGGTGACATACCTAAGTGGGACACGTCAGAGGTACGCCCTGCTGGTGCTAGGCTTAAGACATTTGGTGGACGTGCCTCAGGTGCTGAACCACTAGAGGATTTGTTTAAGTTTGTAGTAGCTAAGTTCAAGTCTGCTGCTGGACGTAAGCTAAACAGTCTTGAGTGCCACGACATCATGTGTAAGATTGGTGAGATTGTAGTAGTGGGTGGTGTACGTAGGTCAGCTATGATTAGCCTATCTAACCTGAGTGATGGACGCATGGCTCACGCTAAGTCTGGCTCATGGTGGGAGAACGAAGGACAACGTGCGCTAGCTAATAACTCTGCTGCATACACAGAGAAGCCTGATATGGAAACATTCATGCGTGAGTGGTTGGCTCTAGTAGAGAGCAAGTCAGGTGAGCGTGGTATCTTCAGTCGTGTGGCTGCTGACAAACACGTGGAGAAGAATGGCAGACGTGAGACAGGACACGAGTGGGGTACTAACCCATGCTCTGAGATTATCCTACGTCCATACCAGTTCTGTAATCTGACTGAGGTAGTAGTACGTGAGAGTGATGACCTAGACAGCCTTAAGCGTAAGGTAAGACTAGCTACTATTCTAGGTACAGTACAATCTACCTTTACTAAGATGCCATACTTGCGTAAGATATGGCACAAGAACACAGAAGAAGAGCGTCTGCTTGGCGTATCACTTACAGGTATTATGGACAATCGTTTACTGTCTAAGGCTGTAGATAGCCCACGCTGGCTCAATGAGATGAAGCAAGAAGCTATCAATACTAATGCTAAGTATGCTGAGAAGTTAGGCATCCAAGTATCAACAGCTATCACGTGTGTTAAGCCTAGTGGTACAGTGTCACAGCTAGTAGATAGTGCATCAGGTATCCACGCACGTCACAGTGAGTACTACATTCGTACTGTTCGGGGTGATAACAAAGACCCACTAACACAGTTTATGATTGATGCTGGTATCCCTGCTGAACCTTGCGTGATGAAGCCTGACAGTACTACAGTGTTCAGCTTTCCTATGCGTTCACCTATGGGTGCTATCACTCGTAACGATATGACTGCATTAGAACAGCTTACACTCTGGAAGAACTATGCTCTAGCATGGTGTGAACATAAGCCATCTGTAACTATTACAGTACGTGATGCAGAGTGGATGGAAGTAGGAGCATGGGTGTATGAGAACTTTGACATCTGCTCTGGTATTTCATTCCTACCTCACAGTGACCACAGTTATGCACAAGCACCATACCAAGATATAGATAAGGAACAGTATGAAACCCTTAAAAAACAAATGCCTAGTCAGATTGATTGGACGGCTCTTGCTTTATATGAGAAAGAGGACAGCACCTCAGGGTCACAAACTCTAGCCTGTACAGCAGGTGCATGTGAGATTGTAGATATCTAAAGTTACATCATTAGCGAAAGTTTGTTTTATTATGAGAGTATTAGGTAACGATTTTAACATAACAGATGGACTAATAAACCATCTCCTTGCAATCTATCCCAACAAACTACCGCTTGAACAGATTACTCCTGAGGATTTAGCTTTCCTCAGGGGTCAACAATCTGTCATAAGTAAGTTGATAGAACTGCAAGACCAAGACTTAGAGGATTAATGATATGGGTGGATTAATGGGAGGCCGTGCGCCAGCACCACTACCAACTCCTGCTCGTCCTGTAACTGCTGTAGCCAAGACACCAGAGCTAGAGCTTGATGATACAGATGTAACGACAGCACAGGCTAAAAAGAAAAAAGGCAAGAAAGCCTTAAGAACAGATATGACAACACAACCTACTGGACAGACACCTACACAAACGGCTGGCCTACAGATTAAGAAGGGTACTTAGTATGGGTGGCTTTAGAAGAAAATCTGCACCACCCCCACCAGTTACGGCTGCTGCCCCAGCTACTGCTGCTACAAAGCAGGTAGATGAGGAAGCCCCAGCAACAATGGAGACAGCAGGTGAGGGTCTACAAAAGCGTAGAGGTAAGCGTAAACTACGCACACCTGTTACCCAAACGGCTGGTACTAATGTAGGTGGTGAAGGTACATCAGGACTACAGATTCCGAAGGGATAAGTAAATGGAACAAGACGTAGGAACTCTAGCTAAACGCTACAGCCAACTAGAGGCTGAACGAGATACGTTCCTTGAGAGAGGACGTGAAGCAGCAAAGCTAACAATCCCTACTCTTTTGCCAGATGAAGGACATAGTAGCACTACTAGGTATGCTACACCATATCAAGGCATTGGGGCAAGGGGTGTAAATAACCTAGCATCTAAACTCCTACTTGCCCTGCTGCCACCTAACAGTCCATTCTTTAGGCTAACCATTGATGACTTTGACTTGCAAGCTATAGCAGGTGACAATCGTGGTCAGGTAGAAGAAGGACTAGCACGTATTGAACGTGCAGCAATGCAAGAGATTGAGAGTAAGTCTATTCGTGTGCCTGTCTTTGAGGCATTGAAGCTGCTTATCGTAACTGGTAATGCGCTAGTATACATGCCTAAAGAAGGTGGCATGAAGATTTACAGACCTGACCGTTACTGCGTAAAGCGTGACGCAATGGGTAACTTACTAGAGATTGTAACAAAAGAGAGTATATCACCACTGATGTTGCCTGATGAAGTTAAGGCAATGATACCCCCAAGTGATACACCAGTTAAGAACTACGACTTGTATACTTGTCTAAAGACTACTGATAAAGGCTTTCATACCTACCAAGAGGTAGCTGGTATTGAAGTTCCTAATTCAAGTGGTACATTCAAGAAGGATACTAACCCATTTATTCCATTACGTTTTATTCGTATTGATGGTGAAGATTATGGGCGTGGTTTTATTGAAGAATACATGGGTGACTTACGCAGTTTGGAAGCATTGACCCAAGCTATCGTACAGGGTAGTGCTGCATCAAGCAAGGTACTATTCATGGTACGTCCTAATGGTACTACTAAATCTAAAGACTTATCTAAAGCACCTAATGGTGCGTTTGTAAATGGTGATGCTAACGATGTGTCTACCCTACAGGTACAAAAGTCTGGTGATTTCAGAGTAGCACTAGAAACTATGCGTATGATTAACGACAGGTTGGCTGCTGCGTTCCTATTGAACTCCTCAGTACAACGTGCAGCAGAACGTGTAACAGCCGAAGAAGTACGCTTCATGGCACAGGAACTAGAGACAGCCTTAGGTGGTGTGTATTCTATCCTATCGCAGGAGTTTCAGTTACCTCTAATTAACCTGCTACTAGATACACTAGTAAAGCAGGGTAAGATGCCTAAGATGCCTAAGGATAGTGTAAAGCCTACAGTTGTCACAGGTATTGAAGCACTTGGTAGAGGGCAAGACCTAAACAAACTTGCTACATTCTTGCAGTACTTACAGCCTCTAGGGGCAGAAGTGATTGCAAGTGAGATGAACCTTAACGATTACATAGATAGACTAGCAGCCTCTCTAGGTATCGACACTTCTGGCCTGATTAAATCAGCAGAACAAAAGGCTCAAGAGCAAGCAATACAACAACAAATGATGCAACAACAACAAATGGAACAGGCGGCTATGGGTGCAGCACAAGCAGCAGCACCACAAATAGCTAAAGGAGCAATGGAAGCGGAGTAATAAATGGCAGAAGCTATTAACACTTATCAAGAACCTGAGGCTGAATCTCAAGAACATGTAAAAGAAATGCTTGAGAAGGTAGAGGGTAATCAACAAGACGCTGAACGTCCTGATTGGCTACCTGAGAAGTTCAAGTCTGCTGAAGACATGGCTAAAGCATACTCAGCATTAGAGAGTAAGCTAGGTCAAGGACAACAGGAACAAGACCAAGAAGAAGAAGTAGAGACTACAGGAGAAGAGACTGCTTCCGATGTAGCTGAACTCTTGGATGACAAGGGCTTAGACTTTGACGTATTCCAACAAGAGTATAACGAAAATGGCGAACTGTCTGGCGATGCTTATGCTGCGTTAGAAGAGGCTGGTTTCCCTCGCTCTGTTGTGGACACGTGGATACAGGGGCAAGACGCCCTAGCATCCCAAGTGACTGGTGAGATGTATAACATCGTAGGCGGTCAAGAAGATTATAACAACATGGTTTCATGGGCAGCAGATACACTCCCTGAGAGTGAGATTGATGCCTTTAATGCAACAATGACATCGCAAAACCCTGACATGATTAGGCTTGCGATACAAGGTCTTAACGCACGTTATCGTTCAGAGGCAGAACCAAGTCTACTACAAGGTGGTAGTGGTACTGTATCCTCTGGTGGGCGTTTTGAAAGTAATGCGGAACTCACTGCTGCTATGAGTGACCCTAGATACAGCAAAGACCCTGCCTACAGGCAACAAGTAGCTGATAAGCTTGCTCGTTCTAGCCTGTTCTAATTGTTGCATGGGATTGGGGGTGCAAGCCCCCTCTCCTTCTAAGCACATCTATACTGGTGTTCTTAGAAGGGGAAACCCTAACTCTCAAAGTTACTAATGATGAATACCCCTGACCCCTTGCGAGGGACAATCTGTTGGAGAAAGCATAGTAAAGTTGAGGCACAACTTAAACTTAAACTTAATGAGGTAATAAAATGGCACAAGCTGCTTCAAACCCTGCTTACAGTGTAAGCTTTCAGGGTCAAAATAACCTCTCAGGTGACGTTCGTGACCTCTTTCTTAAGCTGTATGCTGGGGAAGTCCTGACCGCCTTTGAGGAAAAGAAAGTAATTATGGATAAGGTACGTACTCGTACTATTTCCAAAGGTAAATCTGCATCGTTCCCAATGACAGGACGTGCAACTGCTGAATACCTAACTCCGGGCAATGAAATTACTGGTGGTACTATTCGTGCAGGTGAACGTATTGTAACCATTGACGATTTGCTGATTAGTTCTCAGTTCATTGCGAACATTGACGAAGCTATTAACCACTACGATGTACGTAGCATCTACTCTAAAGAAGCTGGTATCGCATTGGCTAACGAAGCCGACAAGAACGTAGCACGTATGCTTGTTAAGGCTGCTCTGTCAACCAACGCAACTGCTGCTGCTGGCCTTGTTCAGGACTACAAAGCTTTCACTGAAGAAGACTTTACAAATAACGTCAACATTGGTACAGCTACTGCTGATTCAACAGACCCAGCTAAGATTGCTAAAGCTATCTTTGACGCACGTAAAGAGATGGAAGTAAAGAACGTACCAACTGAAGGTGCGACTGTTGTTCTTGCTCCTGACCAGTACTACGCACTGATGGATGTAACTGATGGCAACAAGCTTGTCTACATGAACCGTGACTTTGGTGGTAACGGCTCAGTAGCTGACGCAACTGTAGCGTCTATCGCTGGTATGCCTATCATTATGTCAAACCATGCTAACGTATCTAACCTGTATGTGAACTTTACAACAGGCGATGCTGACGAAGGTAAGACTTCTGATAACCAGCCACTAGCAAACACTGCTGGTTCAGGCCGTACAACACACTATGACTTGCCTACTGCTGCTGTAGATGGGCGTGACATGGTTGCAGAAGCTTCTAAGTTCAAAGGCTTTGTGTTTACTCCTGACGCAGTTGCTACTGTTAAGCTTCTTGACTTGGGTATGGAATCTGAGTACCAGATTAACCGTCAAGGCACACTGATGGTGGCAAAATACGCAATGGGGCATAACGTCCTGCGTCCTGCATCATGTATTGGTCTGTCTGAAGTCTAATTAACAGAAGGGAGAGGTTTCTAGAGCCTCTCTCTTTTCTTTGTTTGGAGTAAGACATGACTATACAACACGCAGGTGAGACCTTTCAGGGCTTACGTATACCAAAGCGTTCTCCTAAAGGCAATAAGTCACATGCTGTTCTGATTGGCTCACGAGACAAACCCAAGCTAATTAGGTTTGGCGAGAAGGGTGCTAAGACAAATCAATCAGCAGCACAACGTGCGTCCTTTAAAGCTAGACATCGTAAAAACATAGCCAAAGGTGAGACTAGCGCAGCATATTGGGCTAACAAGGTGAAGTGGAAGGGCAATTAAATGGCAACAACCCAACTAGACGCAGTAAATACTATGCTCTCTGCGATAGGTGAAGCACCTGTCAACAGCCTTTCCTCTGGTCTGGTTGAGGCCGAAATAGCAGAGACTATACTTAACACTGTAGACAGAGAAGTGCAGTCAATGGGCTGGCACTTTAACACAGAATTAAATAAATCATACGCACAAAACGCTAGTGGTGAGATAGTACTA
>Ga0208767_1001758_pt1 | contig 16911 bp, 27 predicted proteins | sample VirMetDEL_Mar_21_FD_184514 | JGI IMG/M metagenome (GOLD analysis project Ga0208767, IMG submission 184514) | Aqueous microbial communities from the Delaware River and Bay under freshwater to marine salinity gradient to study organic matter... | ecosystem: Environmental > Aquatic > Marine >... | reverse complement strand
TTTCTTCGACCATTTCGCCTGTCATCAGTTCATAGGCCATGCGCGCCTGCGGTTCGGTATCCGTCCCCCACTGCATCGCTGCGCTGCTGAACCCTTCGCTGGCGGTCCCTGTCAGGCGCTCTGTGATCAGTTGCGCCATGTAGTTCGCACGGCTGGCGCTGTATCCGCTTTTGGTCTTGGCCATGACATCGGTGGTGCGGGATGCTGTTACACATCCCAACCGCGCGTTGAACCATTCATCACTCCGCTGTTCCATCTGCCTCTTCCTTTACTGCTGCGTCATGTTCTGCTTCAATCTTGGCCTGCTTTTTCTTCAGCATGGCGATCACGTCCGCAGCTTGATTTGCGTTCATGTCGATCAGTTCGTTCACCTTCATGAACTGACACACTTTCGCTTCGTTGGTGCTGGTGCTTTCGATCAACGCTTTGATCTGCTGGAACTGATCCGCTCCGATCTTCTTTGGCGCTTCCTGTGGGCGCTTTCCAACTGGTTCTTCTGGCGTTGTCCCGTGATCTGGATCGTCTTTGTCACCAGTCGGGATGGCAAAAAGTCCGCGATAATACTGCTTCAAAACATAACTCTGCGCAGCACCGTACGCTTGCGGTCCATTTCGGATCACTTCAACGTGCCTGCGGACTGTTGGAAGTTGTTCACCAGATTCGTGCCATGTGGTGATCTGATAGGTGATGGAAACCCATTGGGTCGGTCCATGCCTGCCGGGCTTTTCTACAAATTCTCTGACATTTTCATCGATTATGGTGACAAGTCCGTTTTCGGCGCAGATTGGACCGACCGCCGCCATGAAGGCATCAATGCTGGCGAAATCGTAGTTTTGTTCTTTGTTGTGATTGTCTTTTCCGATCCACTTGACTTCCTGCATCACTTTTGCGACTGCTGAATAAATTTTTGCTTCAGTCATTTTAGAACCCCAATCCATATCCGATTACAAGGAAGGCGTATCCGCCGCCGAAAATTGCGATGACCCCGATCAGGTCGCCAAGAAAGTCTGTGAACTTCATCTGTTTTCCTCCGTTAAAGTTCTTCTGCGTAGCGTTCCGCGATGTAGTCTTCTGCGTTGTTGATGGCTTTTTCACCAAACATCAGGACGGCTTGTTCGTGGGTCAATTTGAGAAATCCGACTGTCACGCTTATGATGGTGCAATCAACTTCGGTTTCGTATCCGCGCGAGCCGCCCCAAGAGTAGGGTTCTGCTGGATACCGATTGATTGTCAGATCAGCTCCGCAAGCAACGTCTTCGATGTAAACGTTCCCGTCGAGGTCGATTGTTGTATTAATGCTTGTCATTCGTTTTCCTCCGTTAATAATTCACTTCTAAATGCGCCGAACAGTATATGCAAGAAAAAATTTGCATTGCGCTAAATTTTTCTTTATATGTGGTGTCATCACAAAATGGAGGACGTGAAATGGAAAAGACGAAGGCAGTGATGCTTCTTAATGATTGGTTCAACGATCAGGGCATCAGGAAGAACTGGTTCGCTGAACAGGTTGGCGTCGATGGCGCCTCGATTTCGCGCTGGCTGTCTGGCAAGGTCAGGCCGCACAAAGCTGTTCGCAAGCGCATCGAGGAACTGACTGATGGCGCTGTGCCGATGGAGAGTTGGAAGTAAAATGCGACCCAAACACTTTCGCAAAGCTTCGCGCAACAAATACGGCGCAAAGAAAACAATCATAGGCCACATCCGGTTTGACAGTAAGAAAGAAGCGAACCGCTTCATGGAGTTGCAGCTGCTGAAACGTGCAGGCGAAATCAGCGACCTGCGGCGTCAGGTGAAGGTGGAACTGCTCGGACAGTATCGTCCGCTCTACACGCGCACGGGTCGCAAGATGAAGCTGACGTTTGATTTCTCATACATCAAAGACGGTGTTCAGGTTTACGAAGACGCCAAGGGGTACCCAACGCGCGATTATGAAGTGCGGGTCGCTGTGGCCCGTGCAATGGGGCTGGAGGTCAAAGAGACATGAAGCAAGACATTCTGATTTATCTGTTACAAAACGAAAGCGCATCAGCTGGAACGATCGCGCAGGAGATCGGCCGAGAACCGCGAGAGGTCCAAGGCCTTCTGATCCAGATGGACGATGCTGGCGATGTGCTGATGAGAAACGGAATATACAGGATAAGTGAAGCGGCGAGGCTTCGAGCGTTAAAGCGCTTTGACTATCGGTCGATCTGATGTAAAATAATTGGACGGGGAACGCTGGCAGGCGCTCAACCCGTCCTAGTAGGAGCCAAGCTGTTGAGCAGTGGAACAGCGAAGGCGGAACGCATGACACGGATGCGTTGACCCCAATATAGCTTGGGTTCGGCGTCTCCACAACAAAAAGGAGGAGGCCATGAGCATCAAAATCATGTCAATGATCTGGGATTGCGGCCCAGAAAATCAGTCTGAAAGATTTGTTCTCTTGGCACTTGCAGATTATGCAAATGATGAAGGTGAATGTTGGCCTTCGATCGGTGGTGTGGCGCGCAAGACGTGTTTGACAGATCGTGGTGTTCGCAAGATTATTCGTCGCCTTCAGGATACAGGGTGGCTGGAAATCAAAGAAGGTGGCGGTCGCAAAAACTGCAATCTTTATCGGATAAAAACCCTGAACCACGTTCAGCCTGAACACAGTTCCCCCCTGAACATGGTTCCCGAAAACCCTGAACCACGTTCCCTAAACCCTGAACACGGTTCAGCCGAACCATCAAGAACCATCAAAGAACCATCATCTTATAATAGTGCGCGCCAGATCGTGGACGTTCTTTGCCAATGGGCATCAGAGGATGCGGTTCGCAGCTTCATTGCGTATCGTCGCAAGCAAAAGGGAAAAGCGCTGACGCTGACAGCAGCCAAAAGACTTGCCAGCAACCTGAAGGAAATTTTTAATAACGGAGGAAACACAGATGACGCACTTGGTCTCGCAGAAGAACGTGGCTGGCAGTCTATCAGCCCTGAATGGTATTTTAACGCAACTGCCAACTCACGTCCCACCAGAAACAGCGGAGGACATAACGCGCTCATGGCGGGATTTGCTGCATACGCCTCTAAACTCGAAAAGTGAACGCGACGCGCTCGAAGAAGCGATGCACAAACTTTCTACGCCTGCGCCCGCAAAGTGGATCACTGGCCGCATCGCTTCATTGCTTGCTCAGTATTTCCAAGGCGACATTTCCGAAGGCATTATGAGTTTGATCGCTGATGACTGGTATCACGAACTTAAAGACCTGCCTGCGTGGGCGATTGCCAAGGCTGTTCGATGGTGGACTGGCCGCGACAATCCCGATCGCCGCAAGAAGCCATTGCCAGGCGACATCGCCGATCGAGCGCAGACAGAACTTGGCCCTCTTTTCGTGGCACGTTCAGCGATAAAACGCTTCGACAGCGGAACTGTTTTGGCGATCGAAGAAGCACCACGCGAGCGATTGAGCAAAGAACGTGCTGCGGAAATCATGGCCGTAGCTGGCTTTGCTGTCAAAAAATTTGGCCAATAATGAAAAAATACTTTGCATTTTGTTTGATCTGGGTTTAATCTGGTCAGGCGATAACGGAGGAAAACATGGGTTACATTTTTGTATTTATCGCAGTCGCAGCTTGGCTGACGCACGTTATCATCTGCCTTTCAGCTGGTGCGTGGGGATATTTGATCGCTGGGGCGCTATTGTTCCCGATCGCGGTCATTCATGGCGTGATGCTTTGGTTCGGGGCTGGCGTGGCATGAATTGCGCCGCCCTGCAAGGGCGTGACGCCGTTCCGCGCGTGTTTATTCTGAAAAACGCATCTTCTGCAACGCCTTGATTGCCATAAACCCACTGGACGTGAAGGGAGCGAGAGAAGATAATGGAGTGTAACTTCGCCTTAACCGGATCAGCCTTTAATTGCTGCTCCGTCAACGCAGAAAAATCCGAGAAACGGCCCACTTCTGACTCTACAAGTTTGCGAGTTTTATCAGCGATCTTTTTTTGGGCCGGCTCAATGTTTTTGCCAAAAAATGAGTAGGATGATGAGCCATCCCCATAATCATTTTCAACCCATGCCTTGAGGGCGCTCAGCCTATGCCCACCATCAATTACGAACACAAACGACTCCGATTTCCACAAGATCAAAGCGGGGATCAACTCGCCAGAAACAAAGCTTTTAACCAGACCCGCAACTTGGATGGGCGTCCAGTGATTGGTTTCGCGCTGAAAGTCAGGTTTCCTGAGAAACTTTGATAAAGGACTCGAACCTGTAATCTCTCCAAGTTTAAGGTTGTCTCCCAGTTCCATGGAAATCGATTCTGACTGCTGTGCAAAATCAGCACGCCTAATCATTGCGTCGAGAATGACTTTGTTAACCATTTTCTGATTACCTTGTTTCAATGCATACGTTTCGGGTCAAGCGGGATGAGTTCTGGTGCGTCGGGAGCATAAACACATTGCGCCGCCCTGTCTAACGCAAGGCCAAATACTCGATCAGATTTGACGCGAATTTTTTAGTGACGATTTTAGTTAATTTTCCGTCTGAATCAGTTAATAAATAGATTTAGTACGCTTCGTCGCCCCAAAAAATCTCGTTTTCGCCAAACTCCTCTTTCGCCATCGCGACAATTTTCTTAGGCGGAAACTTCTGGCAATCTCCATTCCAAATTCTCATAAATTCGTCTGCGCATTTGGCGATTTCACCTATAATTATGATAATATTTTTTGATGTGAATAGCCCCGCATTCTCTTCGATGAATCGTGCAAATCCAACTGAGCCTCTATTGAACTCTTCATAGGCTCTCTCAATGGCTGATGTCATTTTAATCTCCGTGAATTTTTGTTTCTCTTCATAGGTTAGTTATATATAAAAAATTTTCCCATGTCAATTAAAAATATCGAAATATCGAAAAAAACATTAATTTAATGAAAAAACACTTTACTTGTGCCGCCGGCTTTGGTAAAACGATATAACGATAGAGGAGTAATCGGATTATGGATTTTGCAACACAAATGCGCGCACGGCGCGCGGTACTAGGCCTATCTCAAGAAGAGGTTGCCGTCGCGAACGGGATGGCGCCGGGCACAATTTCGCGTCTAGAAAATGGGGAAAATTCCACACTGGGGACGATTAAAACTTTGGAAGAATTTTACAAAAAAATGGGTGCCGAGGCGGGGCCAGCGGGACTCCTCCCGCAAGACAAAATTGTCATATCGGTGACAAATCCTGACACGTCGGGCAACAAGTAATCTATATTCCCCGCTAAAGCAAAAAAGAAGTGGAAAAGACAATGCAAGTTACGATGATCGCAGGGAACGTTGGCAAGGACGCGGTGCTGCGCCGCACAGGAAACGGTGACGCGGTTCTTGGTTTCTCTGTGGCCGTGGACAACGGCAAGGACAAGAGCGGCAACAAGCGAGACAGCACATGGTATTCGTGCTCGGTTTGGGGCAAGCGCGCTGAAAGCCTTGAAAACTACATCAAGAAAGGCACGAAGGTGGCACTGACTGGCCGCGTTGGTGTCGACGTTTACGAAGGGCGCGGATCGCTGACGTTGAACGTGAACGAACTGACGTTCATGAGGCGGATCGAAGTAGGACGTGAGCCAGTGCAGTACCATGATGCGCCGCACCCGCGTTCCTTAAATGATCTTGATGACGATATTCCGTTTTGAGGTCTGATCGATGACGGAAGTTTTACCAATCGATTTATCGAAGGATCGTAGAGGAGCGTTCCCGATCGCTGTGCAGCACGCAAAGCAGGGCGAACAAATCGTATATCATCAGGGCGCTTTCTGCGCTGGGCCACATCGTGAAGGAGCGATGATCGCCAAGGAAAAAGGATATGTGGTTCTTGTTCAAAAAAGAGTCGGAACTGCGAATTTCAAATACATCGCAATTCGAACGAAGAAGGAAATCAGTTAATGGCTCCATGCGCGATAAGTGCAAAGTTTTTTTAGGCTATAAAAAGGCAGGGTGGCATTTTGCAAAGAAATGCGTTATGTTTTTCGATGTAAGCCGCCTCCTGCTCCATCGGAGAGAACATGCAGAAGCCAAAATATAAGACCGTCTTGGTCGAAAAACTTATACCTTACGCACGAAACAGCCGCACGCAGGTGATTTTACAAAAAATTGAGAAGGCACGCGCGCGCGGCTTCAACGCGGTGGCCGATTTTGAAATCCCTCAGATCGAAGCATGTCTCGCCCGTGCGATGAAGGCGGCATAGTTTACAGCGCGACTCATTTATTCAAAAAATCTGTGCCAAGGAAGCTAGATCATGAACAGAACGCACATTCTGGAGACGGCAAACGAATACGTCACCAGAGATAGGGTTGCGACACATGGTGATGCTGAAGACAGTTTTGGAAAACTGGCTGCAATATGGGGCGCACGTCTTGGCGTTCATATTCGACCAGATCAGGTCGCAATTATGATGCTTGATCTGAAGACAGTCAGGGCATGGGATAACCCAAAGCACCAAGACAACTGGATCGACATGGCTGGTTACGCAGCGTGCGGTGGAGAGATCGCCACGAAAGATTGATCTTTTGCTAAATTCTTTTTATACTTTCTGGATAAAGCAGCCCCCTGTTTCACGGAGAGACAAATGGAGCCAGAATATAGGACCGTCTCGGTCGAAGAACTTATACCTTACGCACGAAATAGCCGCACGCACTCTGAAGCACAGGTCGCAAAGATCGCAGCAAGCATTAAAGAGTTTGGCTTTCTCAACCCAATCATCACTGACGGAAAGAACGGCATCGTTGCTGGTCATGGCCGCGTTATGGCTGCGCAAAAGCTGGGTCTAAAGGAGCTGCCCGTCATTGAGGCATCACACCTGACAGAAGCACAGAAGCGCGCGTATGTGATTGCAGACAACCGCCTTGCGCTCGATGCCGGGTGGGACAACGATATGTTGAAGGTCGAACTGCAAGAACTAAACGATCTGGATTTTGACCTTTCACTGACAGGTTTTGATGAAAAGGAACTTGATGGTTTCCTTGAGCCAGAGCCGATTGAAGGTTTGACCGACGAGGATGCGGTTCCAAAAGTGCCAGAGGTTCCTGTTACCGTAGAAGGCGATGTGTGGCTTCTTGGTCGGCATCGGCTGATGTGCGGGGATAGCACCAGCATCGACGCGGTGGAGAAACTAATGGATGGCGCAAGAGTTGACTTGGTTTTCACAGACCCACCATACAATGTTGCTTTTAACGGTCGCAGTGGGAAGCATGACGTTATCAAAAACGATAACTTGTCAGATGCGGATTTTGCGGACTTTATTGATGGCACTATAGCAACCATCAAGGCTGTAAACCCAAAAGCATACTATATTTGGTGCAATTGGGATTTTTATGGAATTCTGCAAGGCAGGCTGGAATATAAGTCGTGTATTGTGTGGGCTAAAAATGTTTTTGGCATGGGGGTTGGATACAGGCACCAACACGAGTTTTGCTTATTCAATGGTAAAATCGATGAAGTAATCAAAAACGAAAGCGATCTGTGGTCGATCAAAAAAGATAGCAAATACATGCACCCAACGCAGAAGCCTGTAGAGTTGTCTGTGCGCGCGTTTGGAAACCATGTAAAACTATTGAACGTGTTGGATTTGTTTGGCGGCTCTGGGTCTACGTTGATCGGCGCAGAGCAAACGGGACGCAGCAGTTACATTATGGAACTTGACCCAAAGTATTGCGACGTAATCATCAAACGCTGGCAGAATTTCACGGGCGAACAGGCAACGCTTGAAGCCACTGGTCAAACCTATGACGAACTCAAGCAAGATCGGGAGGCAGCGTAATGGCAAAGCCTGGCCCAAAAGGACCGAGCAAACCAATGACCGAAAAAAATTTGGAACAGCTTATCAACATGATCCGCATTCAATGCACTCGCGATGAAATTTGCAACATACTTGGTATGAGTGACACCACCTTGAACCGCCGCATCAAGGAGCAAGGCATTGAGGGTGTGGATAATTTTGAAGCCCTCTATAAAAAGCACCAAGGGGAAGGCAAAGCATCTTTGCGCCGCGCCCAGTGGAAAGCGGCCCAAGATGGCAATGCAACGATGCTCGTCTGGCTTGGCAAGCAGATGCTCGGCCAGAAGGACAAGCAAGAACTGTCTGGGCCTGATGGCGGGTCGATCCCTGTTGCGATACGACGCACGATCGTTGATCCGAAATCAGAATGAAGCTGGACATCAAAACTCCACGCTGGTCGGTCCCGATCCTGAAGCGCGAAGATGCGCGTTACATCGGCGCGTATGGCGGACGTGGTTCTGGCAAGTCGCATTTTTTTGCTGAACTGCTGGTCGAACGATCGGTGATGGGCAAGGTCGATGCGGTTTGCGTCCGCGAGGTTCAGAAGTCTTTGGCGCAATCGGTCAAGAAGCTGATCGAAAACAAAATACAGGATCTTGGCGTTGGGCATATGTTTGACGTGCAGCAATCGCAGATCAAATCCAGTCACGGCGGCATCATCATCTTTCAGGGGATGCAGAACCACACCGCAGACAGCATCAAATCACTTGAAGGATTCGACATTGCGTGGGTCGAAGAAGCGCAATCGATCAGCCAGTTTTCGTTGGACCTTCTGCGCCCGACAATCCGCAAACCAAACTCGCAGTTATGGTTTAGCTGGAACCCGCGATACGAAGACGATTCAATCGAAGGCTTGATGCGTGGCCCAGCCGCGCCGCCTGACAGCGTTTGCGTTGAAGTGAATTACAGCGACAACCCGTGGTTTCCAGACGTTCTTCGGGACGAAATGGAATACGACAAGAAGCGCGACCCTGATAAGTATCTGCACGTTTGGAAGGGCGATTATGTCCGCAATAGCGCAACGCGCGTATTTAAGAACTGGACAATCGAAGACTTCGAGGCACCGCCAGAGGCTATCCACCGGATGGGCGCTGACTGGGGGTTTGCGACAGACCCAACTGTAGGCATTCGCTGTCACATCATTGGGCGCAAGCTGTTTATTGATTATGAAGCGTATCAGGTTGGGTGCGAAATTGTGGACACGCCCTCGCTGTTCATGTCGATCCCAGAGGCGGAAAAGTGGCCAATGGTGGCAGATAGTGCGCGACCAGAGACAATCAGCCATATGCGCAAGAACGGCTTTCCCAAGATCCAGCCAGCGATCAAAGGCCCGAAGTCGGTCGAAGAGGGCGTTGAGTGGCTCAAGAGCTTTGACATCATTGTCCACCCTCGCTGCCAGCACACGATCGACGAACTGACGCTCTACAGCTACAAGACAGACCGCGACACAGGGGCTGTTTTGCCTGTGCTTGAGGACAAGGACAACCACGTCATCGACGCCATTCGATATGCCTGTGAGGGTGCCAGAAGGGCAAACGCGCAACAGAAAGCAAAGGCCAAGCCGATCGCCACAGTCATGCCCATCGCTCGGTGATTGTTTTTCTTTGCAAAGTATCCTATAATTTCGGCAAACCTTTATGCGGGGCAGAAACGTGGCGAGATTAACCAAAAAAGAACGTCTGGCGAATGTTCATCAAGAAGCCTTGATGGAATTTGACAGTATCCAGTCCGCAATGCGCGAAGAGCGGCGTCAGTGCCTTGAGGATCGCCGTTTCTACTCCATTGCCGGTGCGCAGTGGGAAGGCAATCTAGCAGAGCAGTTCAACAACAAGCCGCGCTTCGAGGTGAACAAGATCCACCTGTCGGTTATGCGGATCATCAACGAATACCGCAACAACCGCATCACTGTTGATTTTATCAGTAAGGACGGTGACGAACACGATAAGCTGGCCGACACTTGCGACGCCTTGTTCCGCGCTGACGAAGAAGATAGCTGCGCCGATGAAGCATATGACAACGCCTTTGAAGAAGCTGTGGGCGGTGGCTTTGGTGCGTTTCGCTTGCGTGCTGTTTACGAAGATGAATATGACGAAGACAACGACAATCAGCGTATCCGCATAGAACCGATCTATGACGCTGACAGCACCGTGTTCTTTGACATGGACGCCAAGCGCCAAGACAAATCAGATGCGCGTCTGTGTTATGTTCTGACCGCCATGACGCGCGATGCTTACGTTGCTGAGTGGAATGATGATCCAAGCAGCTGGCCGAAAGAAATTCACCAGTATGAATTTGACTGGGCAACGCCTGATATGGTGTATGTCGCCGAAGTTTACCGCGTTGAAGAGGCGTCCGAACTGATCCGTATCTTCCAAACCATCGACGGCGAAGAAGAGCGGCACAGCGAACGTGACTTTGAAGATGATGAAACGCTTGAGGAAACCTTGGAAGCCATTGGCACGATTGAGGTGCGTCAGAAGCGGGTGAAGCGCCGCAAGGTTCGCAAATACATCATGAGCGGTTCAGGCATCTTGGAAGATGCTGGATACATCGCTGGCACTGAAATCCCGATCGTGCCTGTCTATGGCAAACGTTGGTTCATCGACAATATCGAGCGTTGCATGGGCCACGTTCGCCTTGCCAAGGATGCCCAGCGCCTCAAGAACATGCAGTTGTCCAAGTTGGGTGAAATCTCTGCGCTGTCCACTGTCGAAAAGCCACTGTTTACGCCAGAGCAGGTGGCCGGCTTCGAGGTCATGTGGGCCGAGGATAATCTCAGGAACTTTCCGTATCTGCTGCTGAACACAGTGGCAGATGCAAACGGCAACGAAAGCCTGGCTGGCCCGATCGGCTACACTAAGACCCCGCAGATCCCTCCTGCCCTCGCTGGCCTGCTGCAGATCACCGAGCAGGACATCACCGATCTTCTGGGCAACCAGGAAGCCGGTGAGCAAATCCAGAACAACATCTCTGGCCGTGCGATTGAGCTGATCCAGAACCGCCTGGACATGCAGTCGTTCATTTACATGTCGAACATGGCCAAGGCGATCAAGCGTGCCGGCGAGATCTGGCTTTCGATGGCCCGCGACATCATGGTTGAACATGGCCGCAAGATGAAGGGCATGGGCTCGCAGGGTGAGCTTTACCGCATCGAGCTGGGCAAGCCGGTGCTGAACCAGGAAACCGGCGAAGTCGAATACGAGAACGATCTAAGCAAGGCCAAGTTCGACGTTGCTGTTGAGGTTGGCCCGTCTTCGTCTTCCAAGCGTGCCGCAACTGTTCGTTCTCTGATGGGCATGATGCAGCTGGCATCAGACCCGGAAACGCAGCAGGTGCTCGGCGCAATGGCCATGATGAACATGGAAGGCGAAGGCATCTTGGAAGTGCGTGATCACTTCCGCAAGAAGCTGATCCGCATGGGCGTTGTCGAGCCAAGCGACCAAGAGAAAGAAGAGCTGGCGGCAGAGCTGCAGCAGCTGGCATCGCAGCCTGACCCGCAGTCGCTGTATCTGGAAGCCGAGGCCGCGAAGTCTCAGGCACAGGCAGTCAAGGCCCAGGCCGATACCCAATACACCTTGGCACGCACCGAAGAGACGCGCGCCAAGACCGTCGAGACCCTCGCTGGCATCCAGCAGAAAGAGCGCTCGAACGTAGTGAACACAGCCAAAGATCTTCAGCAGGTAATCTCTGGCCCCGAGATGCGGCAACCACCCAGCCGCACACAATAATGGGTGAGAATTGAACGAGGATCTGTATGACACTTGAGAAGGCAGTATTAGACGACGACATCGAACTAAATGACACCGAGGCAGAGGAGCCGGAGGTCGAGCTTGATGATGACGAAGGAGAAGCCAGTGAAGGGGAGGCCGAGGAAGCTGACCTGGAAGAAGGCGAACTGGAAGGCAACATCGAAGAAGCCGAAACCTATGAGGCCGAAGCCGAGGATGATTACGTTGTCACAATTGACGGGGAAGCGCCTGACCCCGAAGATGAAGAGGAAGCTCGCGCCCCAGATTGGGTTCGGAATCTTCGCAAGCAGTATCGTGAGGAACAGCGCCGCGCCAAGGAACTTGAGCAAGAGCTCGCGCGGCTGAAACAAGGGTCAGCCCCTGCCGCCCAGCCGCTCGGACCAAAGCCCACTCTGGAAGCCGCCGACTACGACACCGAGCGATATGAAAAGGAACTTGCGACGTGGTATGAAAAGAAGCGTCAGCATGACGAGCGACAGGCTTCCGTCCAGCAAGAGCAGCAAGCTGTTCAGAAGGAATGGGAGCAAAAGCTAGAGAGCTACCACAGCTCCAAGGCAGATCTCAAAGTCAAAGACTATGATTTTGCCGAGGACGTTGTTCAAGACAATCTCAGCGTCATGCAGCAGGGGATGATCGTTCAGGGGGCGGAGAATCCGGCTCTGGTCGTTTATGCTCTGGGCAAGAACCCGAAGAAAGCGAAGGAACTTGCATCTATCACAGATCCCGTGAAGTTCGCCTTCGCGGTTGCTAAATTGGAGACCAATTTGAAAGTGACAAAGCGTAAGGCGTCAGCAAAGCCGGAGAAGAAGATCAGCGGCACAGGTCGCCCTTCTGGTTCGGTTGACAGCACCCTTGAACGGCTGCGCGCAGAAGCTGAAAGGACTGGGGACTATTCCAAGGTTTTCCAGTATAAGAAGCAGAGGCGTTCGGCTTAACACACGTATGGAGTAGAAAATGGCAAACGCATTTTCAAAAGAGGAACGCGTAGCGTTCGAAAACATCCTGGACGGCTTCAACGACGCTCTCGTTCTTTCGTCCTTGGTGACTAAATACAACACCAACGGTCAGCAAATGGAACGTTCGTCTGACACGATCTGGCGCCCGATGCCCTACATCGCGCAGTCTTACGATGGTTCCGATGCCACTTCCAACTTTGGTGACAACACCCAGCTCGCGGTTCCGGCGACCATCGGCTACCAGAAGCACAGCACTGCGCTTTTGACAGCCAAAGAATTGCGTGACCAGCTGCAAGAGAACCGTCTTGGTCAAGCCGCTGCACAGAAGCTCGCCTCGGACATCAACGTTTCTGTTCTGTCTGTTGCATCAAACCAAGGCACAATCGTTGCGCCGATCAGCACTGCTGCTGGCGGTTATTCCGATATTGCTGAAGCAGATGCTCTGATGAACGAGCAAGGCGTGATGATGGAAGGCCGCAACTTCGCTCTGTCGAGCCGTGATTACAACGGTATGGCTGCTGATCTGGCCGCACGTCAGACCATGAACACAATGCCAACTGAAGCGTATCGTCGTTCGTATGTTGGTGAAGTGGCTGGCTTCCAGACATTCAAGATGGACTATGCAAACCGCTTGACTGCGGCTGCTGGCACCACAGTGACTGTCAATGGCGCGAACCAGTATTACACCCCGGCTGCAACTTCGACTGCAGCAACTGGTGAAACCTCGAACGTTGACAACCGCTACCATACCATCGCCATCACTGTTGGCGGCGGCACTGTTAAGGTTGGCGACGCGTTCACCATCGCTGGCGTAAACGCTGTTCACCACATCACCAAGCAAGACACTGGTCAGCTGAAAACTTTCCGCATCGTGGAAATCGTCACCGGCTCCGGCGGCACCGGCACCGTCAAGATCTCCCCGGCCATCGTGTCGGCTCAGGGCGGCACCGATGCTGAAGAGCAGTATAAGAACGTGACCGCAACGCCTGCAAATGGCGCGGCGATAACTTTCTTGAACATTGCTGATGCTGCGGTAAACTGCTTCTGGCATCGTGACGCGATTGAATTGTTGCCTGCTTCGTTGGCTGTTCCAACTGATGCTGGTGCAGACATCATGCGCGCAACAACTGACCAAGGCGTTGAATTGGTCATGCAAAAACAATTCGACATCAACACCCAGAAAACGAAATATCGCTGGGATACGTTGTATGGCGTTGTAATGTCCAACCCAGAAATGGCTGGCATTATGTTGTTCTCGCAGACGTAATGATCTTGGGGTGGGGCTTCGGTCCCACCCTTTCCTGATTGGAGAATAGCGCAATGCCGTTGAAGCAAGGATACAGTCGCAAGTCGATTGGTGAAAATATCAAAGCAGAAGTGAAGTCGGGCAAGACCCGCGCACAAGCAACGGCGATTGCACTCAGCACGGCGCGAAAAGCGACTGAACGTGCTGGCAAGCCCTCCAAAGCACCGAAGAGGAAGAAAAAATGAGCGTTATGCTGTATAAGCACCCTGGCCCCCATTCGATCCACGGCAACAAATTCGCTTACATCATCGTTGATGAAGATGCCGTAGAAGACGCCATCAAGGATGGCTGGTGCAAGACCACAGATGAAGCCAAGAACGGCGTGAAGCCGGTGGCAAAACGTCGGCGCAAGCCCAAAGCCCAGGAGTAAGGAATGGCATACACCAAGCGAGACATCGTTAATCAGGCGTTCGAAGAAATCGGCCTCGCTTCGTATGTCTTTGACCTTCAGCCGCAGCAGCTAGACAGCGCTCTGCGGCGCCTTGATATGATGATGGCAACGTGGAACGGCAAGGGCATCCGCCTGGGCTATCCGTTGCCCTCTTCGCCTACTGACAGTGACCTCGATCAAGAGGTGGGCGTCCCTGACAATGCGTTCGAGGCAATGTATCTGAACCTGGCGATCCGCATCTCTGGCGGTTTCGGCAAGACGGTAAGCCCGGACACCAAGGCCGCAGCCCAGCGCGCATACAACGAGGTGGTGGCAAACTTGACGCTGCCGATCGAGATGCAGCTGGGCAACGAGACCATCCCTGCCGGTGCTGGCAACAAAGGCTGGCGCTACTACAACAACCCGTTCCTGCGCGAGCCCCAAGACCCGATTACGGTTGGCTCGGATGGCATTCTTGATCTGGAGTAAGACATGGCAAACATCAACCAACTCTCCGCTGTGAGCACGCTGCAAGGCGGCGACAACTTCGCAGTTTGGGACATGAGCAATGGCGACAGCCGCAAGGTTTCGCTGACTGTTCTCATGGACTATGTGAATGCAAACGTCACGACCGTCACGCAGAACACCCAATATGCAGCGCCTGCGGCCAATGACTTCAGCGTCACAGTGAATACTGGCAACGTCTGGCTGATCCTAACACCTGTAAGCACGTACGCTGCTGGTGCTATCGTTCTGCCTACTGGCGCGACCGATAAAGACACTGTGACCGTGAACTGCACGCAGATCGTCACGTCGCTGACCGTTTCTTCTGGCGCGACTGTTGTTGGCGCACCAACCACGCTGGCGGCAAACTTCTTCTTCACGATGCGTTATGATGGCGCAACTTCGACTTGGTATCGGATTGGCTAATGCAAATACCCATCCTGAACGGAATCTACGCTGACGCAACGCCAGACTTTCGGACATCGTATCCGAAGAACTTGGTGCCTGTGCCAAAGCAAACAGGCATTTCTGCGGGGTATCTTCGGCCTGCTGATGGCATTGTGGAAGCGGGGACTGGCCCAGGGATAAACCGTGGCGGCATCAACTGGAACGGCACGCTGTATCGCGTGATGGGAACCAAGCTGGTTTCGATCGCAGACGATAACACTGTGACCGAAATCGGAGATGTTGGCACTGGTGGTCGCGTGACGTTTGATTACGGATTCACATATTTGGCCATTGCGTCTGGTGGCCGGCTCTACCTTTATGATGGGACAACGCTGGCTCAGGTAACAGACCCTGATCTTGGCACCGTCTTAGACGTTGTTTGGGTCGATGGGTATTACATGACAACGGACGGTGAATTTTTGGTTGTAACTGACCTTGATGATTCGTTCGCCGTGAACCCGCTGAAATATGGTTCATCTGAAGCCGATCCTGATCCGGTAAATGCACTGTTGAAGTTGCGCAATGAGATCTATGCGTTAAACCGATACACGATCGAAGTTTTTGACAACGTGGGGACAACTGGCTTTCCGTTCCAGCGGATCGCGGGTGCGCAAATCCAGAAGGGGACAGTAGGCACGCACGCCAACTGCGTCTTCATGGAAAACATCGCGTTCTTGGGCGGTGGTCGCAACGAAGCGCCTTCGATTTACATGGGCGCAAACGGATCGACCCAAAAGATCGCCACGCGTGAAGTTGAAGAAATTCTGGCGACATACACCGAGGCGCAGCTGTCCGTTGCGTTTTTGGAAGAGCGCACAGACAAAGCCCATCAATTTTTGATCGTTCACTTGCCAAATCACACGCTGGTGTTCGATGGCGCTGCAACGCAAGTCATGGGGCAGCCTGTTTGGTTCTCGCTGTCTTCGACGCTGGTTGGCGATGGCAGATGGAACGCCTGCACTGTGATCTGGTGCTACGACCAGTGGAACGTCTGCCACCCCGACACGAACCAGTTTGGATATTTGGATGACACAATTTCTTCGCACTGGAACATCGATGTTGGTTGGGAGTTTGGCACGCAGATCGTTTACAACGAAAGCAACGGCGTCATCTTTCACGAAATGGAACTGATCGCGCTGACTGGCCATGTTGCATCTGGCACGTCACCAACGATCTGGACGCAGTATTCGAGCGATGGCGAAACATGGAGCGTTGAAAAGCCGATCTGCGCAGGGACGCTGGGGCAGCGCGCCAAGCGCCTTGTCTGGCTTCAGCAGGGTCACATGAACAACTGGCGCATCCAGCGCTTCCGTGGCACCTCTGAGGCGCATCTGGCGATCGCAAGGCTGGAGGCGCGGCTGGAGCCGCTGGCGTTCTGATGGCTGATCCAAATGTCCCAACACGAAATCAAATTGCGCGAATTGCTGGTCAAGACCCTGAGATGGTCAAGGCGCTCGAACGCCTTTTCATCGTTGCGGGTGATATTACGCCTGCTGAAATCGCGACGCTGAAGATCTTGATCGAAGCGGCTGCTTATGATGCAGGGGTGGCGAACAACAAAGCGGAAAGTTACGAGCCGAACTTTCAGAAGCTGGATTACATCGACTTCAATCGTGTTGGGCCGCATGTTGCTGCTGCGCGCCGTATGCAGTGGAACGACGATGATGGCACGATCGACATTGGCGTGAACGCTGACGTGATGCTGCAAATCGGCCAAGAAATCCAATATTACGCCAAGAACACATCTGGCGGCACGATCACGAATGGCACGCCAGTCATGTTGACAGGGACGCTTGGCGCAT
>Ga0208767_1001757_pt1 | contig 16913 bp, 36 predicted proteins | sample VirMetDEL_Mar_21_FD_184514 | JGI IMG/M metagenome (GOLD analysis project Ga0208767, IMG submission 184514) | Aqueous microbial communities from the Delaware River and Bay under freshwater to marine salinity gradient to study organic matter... | ecosystem: Environmental > Aquatic > Marine >... | reverse complement strand
CCAAATAGCAGTTGGGCACGTGAATCACATAAACTTTATACTTGGCTGTGTGATACGTCAAAAAATGCACCTTTTACAATATTTAGTAAGGGTAATAGTAAGTTGCCGTTTTTCTCTTTCTCTGTGTTGCCAATTGTTACTTGCCCAGGCGCAGGTGCGTGTGCAACATATTGCTACAGTTTGAAGGCTTGGCGTTATCCAAGCGCATTTTTTAGGCAATTGCAGAACACGATACTTGTAAAAACGCAATCTATGCAATTAGCACAAGCCTTTTATGCATTGCCAAAAAATACGGATGTTAGATTGTATGTTGATGGCGACTTTGATAGTGTTGAGACTGTGAATTATTGGTTTGAACTTATTAAAAACAGGCCAGACTTGCGCGTATATGGATATTCCAAAAGTTGGAATGAATTATTGCAATACAAGGGTGTGTACCCTGCAAATTATAAACTTAATTTATCAAGCGGGCACGCACACACAGATGCAATAAAGCACAAGATCACACAGCTACCAATAACAAGGGGAGATTTTACAGCCTTGCCAGTAAAACAAGAGAATATTGGAAAATACAAAACAAAAGGCTATTTGGAAGACTTGCGCACTTCGGCAAAGTCTGCAGGTATTGATAAGTTTTTCGCTTGTCCTGGCAAGTGTGGAACTTGCACAAAACAGGGGCACGCTTGCGGCAGTGATAAATTCTCCGATGTTCCGATATTGATCGGCATACACTAAAAAGGGGGCACACTATGACACACGCACAGATCAAACGGCAGCTCGCTTGTGCCCAAGCTCAAATGGGCAACAACAGAGAGCGCATCAAAGCAATAGAGCGTGAACAGGCCACACTTAGACGGTTATGCGTGGAACTCCGCACAATGCTATTAGATCCAACTGAGCAATCAAATAAGGCAGCTTAATGAGGGGGAAACTAAAATGCAAGCACACATTGAACAAAGCGACACATTTGGCGAACATTCCAGTTTTGAAGATTAAACAAGGAGGCCACACAATGAACACAACAATACATTATTTTGAAACTGGCGATGATGCACCATTGCACCCACTATTTCACCAATATGAGGGGCAAAACACGCCGCAGGAGGCACATATTGCGCTTAGATTAGACACTGGGAAAATTTACGCCGAGACAGACCATAACATCGGCGCAGGGATAGAGGCGGATGTTTGGCACGGCACAGAATTACAGTGGACTATAAATCGCAATATGACAGCGACAGAAATCAACACCCTTATGGACGAATTGCAACCACTATTAGATAAAATATACAGTCTAATGATTGTAGAGTGGGACGGGAGCAACCACAAGGGGCGATATATCGACCACGACGCACAAGCCGAAGGTGCAGAATTGCAGGAAAAAATACACGCCATCACCGAAATATCAGAGACCACGAGCGGTGGGGTGTGGTACGCTGAAAACTGGCTGGAAAATACAACAGAAAGCCAAGAAGATGATGATGGCTTTATTGTAGGATGGACAATAGGAGAGCACACAATCACAAAGATCACCACACGGCACGAATTACAGGCCATTGTCCAGGAGATAGAGCGCGAAGCAAGGCACGAAAACACAACAGTCTATAAGACATATGAGCATATCGAACACCTACAAGACCAGACCCAAAGATAGGCCACACAATGCACACACACGCACGAGATCCACCATAGCACACAAAAAACACCTATAAACCTTTAAACTTTATGAGGTGATCTATTGCCACAAGACAATGTGCCCAGCTTCGCGCTCGCAATGCGTGAGGCTGGGTTTAACGTATCACAACTTGCACGCATTACAGGCTTAAGACGTGAAACTATAAGCCGCATCAAGGCAGGACGCAACAAGCCAACAAGGGAAAACTGCGCATCTTTAGCAATTGCGCTCGGTAAATCCCTTGAAACGGTTATAGGGTGGTTTTATGATGACCCTGTGCAAGTTGTGGAGATTAACAAAGAAACGCGCATTGATGCAGAGATTGCAATATTAGCGCGCAAGCTCAAGCGAAAACTGGCGCAAAAGAACGGCATACCACTGTCAGTGTATCGGGATGCCAACAGCCTACACAAAAAAGGGTATATTTATGTCACAAGTGAAGAACTGGCGCACATCGCCAAGCAGATCGCCACCAAAGAACCATTTACCGACTGTATCAACATAGCAGAGTATTGCGATGGAGCTATTGAAAAAGGTTATTTAGCTGTTTATGAGATCAAGCGAAAACTACCAATTAACGAATAAACTTGTCCACCATATCACCCAATGATATGGTGGACATTTTTGTGTATCGCTGTGTCATTTCTATGTCACTGTGCCTCATAAGCTGTTGTAAAATTAGCGTTGTGCCGCCATTGCGCAAAAAATTAATTGCATAAGTGTGCCGAAGTTGGTGAGGATGCACCTTGAAGCCGATCCGCTTGCTTGCCCGCTTAAGTATGTCATTTATTGCTCTCGGTTGCACTGGTTTTCCCATTGTGCTAATAAACCAATGGGGGCACTTGCGCACCTTTACCGCTTGTTTGTGATATGTAAAAAGGTCTTGGCGCAGTGCTCGTGTAAATGGCACTTGTGCATCTTTGTGCCCTTTGCCATCCCGCACAAGTACAAGTCTGTTGTGTAGGTCTATATCACTATCCAGTAGACTTGTCACCTCTGCACGCCTCAACCCTGTGCCAAGCATAAGCTGGACAGCAGTATAGGCACGCAACCCGTTAAATGTGCCTGTGTCAAATGACCGAAGGAGAGCGTATACCTGGCTTGTGTCCAGCGCAGATATAACGGGTATCGGCTCTTTGATAAATGGCACGCGCACAGGCTCTTGTGTGTATTTGTTGGCATATAGCCAGCCCGTAAACACGCGCATAAGGCGATAATAGCTTGACATTGTTGATCGTTTTATGTTACTTTGTGACCACTTGGTAAGCTGATGATTGACAGCCCTTGCAATGGATTCTATGGGCACATCAGAATGTTCTTGTGTGAATTTACCGATAATCACATCATAGTTATCTATTGTACCAGATGCGCAGCCGTCAAGCACTTTCTCAGTTCTGAATATAGTGTATATTTGTGGTAAGTCGAGCATAGCATAAACCCTTGTAAGTTGATACAGTGTAAGCAGTTGAGGTCGGAGCGTAGCGCAGCTCGGTAGCGCACTATCTTGGGGTGATAGGGGAAAACTGCTGGCACTATTAAATTGTTAAATGTAACCCTGTAAAGCACTTGTGCATTATGGGGCATTTTTATATCCGCCAATGTATGTTGTGCGTTTTGTTTAAACTTTTCCCTTGACACTGTGTTATTTGTATACCATACTTGCACATCAAATAAAGAGGCAACCAGATAACCACATAACAATATCGGGGGATATTATATGTTAAACGAGTCCACGCAAACGATTACTTCACCACATCCACTTGTGACTTTCGCTTTTGACGAGTTATTACGTTTAAGGCCGAATCAATCAAGGCAATATTATCGGGATCATCTTTTAAAACTTCTTGAATTAGTAACCCCACACGCTTGCGCGTCTGCGCCTGTGTCAACAACCCCTGTTGCAACTGGTCAATCTCATCATCCGTTAGCACTGTCTTCAGGATGTCGGCATTATCACCCACAGATTTATTTTCCCCAACTAACCAGGTGAAGTTAACACTCAGCACACGCGCCAACTCACGCAATGAACTGGTGGAGGGGGCGCGTTGCCCGTTCTCCCAATTCGATATGCTCTGCTTGTGACGGCTGCCTTTTAACCTCTTGGCAAGGTCTGTCTGTGTCCACTTCAGACGCTTACGCGCTTCTCTGATCCGTTGTCCGACAACTTTAGGATCATACATCTTGTCTCACCTCCTTTCATAATTTTACTTTATAGCATAAAGTAAATATATGTATAAACAGAAATGTTTACAAATTATATTTTGATTTTTGCTACATAAACAATGGTAAAATAGTGATATGTGGACTTTTTATATAAAAAAAGTAAATAAACCTGTTGACTTTTGGATTGGTGTTTGTTATCATTATAGCATACACGTAAACACACAAGCACAGGAGGTAACACAGTGAACGCTATATCCCACACAGACGCCATCAGGGAAACGGATGTATTGAACCTCGTTAAAGTAAGAAATGAGTTGGGTGAGATGTCCGTGAAACTGGACGACAACTTCACGGAAGCATCTGAATTGGATAGCTTGCTTGAGTCAGCACTTAAGCACGTTGAATCCGCAGCTGATACCTTAGACAAGGTATTCAGCTTAATTGAGGAGGAAACACATTGAACATTGGCACCAAGATAAAGAAAGCAATGGCTATACGTGGCATAAATGATCGTGAGTTAGCGGATCGCTTAGGACTCACCAAGCAACGGGTGGGTGCTATTAAGCGGAGCAAAGCACTCAACAGCACAACGATTGTGGAGGTTGCCGATGCACTCGGTTATCAGGTTCACGAACTTGTGCGCATTGATAACTTAGACCAGTATGAGCAGATGCGCGAACAGGCCAAGCGACTACTTGAGCAAGAAAAAGACGCTATGCGACAAATGGAGGCCACTGAATGAACGCCAATGACCAAACATACCGCGTCACCCTGCGCGATCTGGAACTGTTTGCACAACGATGTGTTGACACCTACGATCTTGTTCCCAATCGCAAAAAAGATGCCGTGAGACTGTCTGTGGATGCGTTTAAAACGATGCGTCGCAATGAGCACGAACTGGCTACTCTTGACAAAGATGAAAACTATGCACTGAGAGGGTAATGGGATGAAAGCAGTAAGCACTCGGTATGATGGTTATTTATTTAGGTCAAGGTTAGAGGCAAGGTAGGCTGTGTTTTTTAATCAACTTAACGGGGGTAGCACAGTGAAATACTGGATTACGATATACGATGCAAGCGGTAAGCGTGGTAGTTTTCACCAGGTCGAGGAATATGACGCGAGAGAATTTGGGGGGCCAGGTATTGATCTTATCCCTGCGCCGTTTAAAGAAGGCGCAATGTATTACCCGATAGACCTAATGTTGAGCGTATTACAATCTTACTGTGACGACTTTTTTGACAATGAGATTGAGTTGGTAGAAGTAATATCGAATTTTAAAAAAAAATGGAATCCAGGCAAACAATAAACCGCTAAAAGGAGGAACAAGATGCAACGGAATATCTGCACACGCAGAAATGAGGAAGTGACTGATGACGAGTGCCGTGTGTGCTTCACTTACAACCCGCACCTACGCACAGCGTTCAATGGTAGACGGATGGGATGCGTAGACGCTAACCTGGTGAGCATAGCAAGTCACCCACTACCACCACCACACCTTGACTCTGCTGTGCAACGGTTACTTGATGCAGGGTATTCACGCGAGGAAGTGGTAAGAGTAGCACAAGGGATGCTGATTATACTGAACACCCCTTGTGCTGAGGATCAAAACGCAACGTCGCCAAACAATGCGCTCTGATGAGGGAGAATATAATAATGTGTCACAATTACCGCAACCGCTTAGGGTCGCCCCGTAGCACGCGCAAGGATGCCAGTTTAGCAATTATAGGTGTCATCGTATTGGTAGCACTACTATTAGTGGCTTAAGCATTGGGGGATGCTTGAGTTGCTCGGTGCAGGTGAGCAAGGGGGCTTGTCTCACCTGCACCATAACTAACCCCCACAATCCATAAACGGGTAAATGCCCACAACAGGAGGAAGTATAAGATGGCTATTTTCGATGGTGGTAGCAGTGATTATCCCTTGCACGATGAGGGCAAGTTCAAAGGTCGCATCCGTGAAGTGGTAGCGATCCCCCCCAAAGAGAAAGTATTTGATGGGGTGAAGAAGTTGCAATATGGACGATTGATCGTTGTGGAAAATTGCGATGGTAAGGCAATGTTCCCTGCACAAGAAGGTGGTCAACCTGAACCTGCTACCGCTACACTGTGGTTTGGCTTATACGCTGAAGAAGGCAAGGTGCCTTATGTGGGTAGCAAGAGCAAACCGTTTAAGTTGTATGCGCAAATCTTGGGCAAAGAACCCAATACAAAACCGTTTGATGACGAGCAGATTCTCGGTGCGCCTGTCGATTACTTTGTGGAAACCAGTGAAGATGGGCAGTATAGCAATGTGATCAGCATAAAGGCGTGCGATGGCACTGGCCTCAAACCCAACTTTAAGTCGATCACACAGGCAGAGCGTGCAGCATTAGACGGTGACAGTGGTGGCAGTGGTGAAGTTGTGGCATCGGTGACAAGTAATAAGGACGATCTGCCCTTCTAATCTTATGCACAGGTTGAGTGACTTAACGAAAGGATGGTTCCATCACGCTCAACCTGTGCATCTTATAAACTATTAACGTGCGGTGCGCTCATTATTACCGAGCCACAGACAACCGCACATCACGCTCAGTGGGTCAATGCGAAAGGGATGCCTCCCATTGCCCACTGAGCATTTAAGGAGCTACGCAATGGAAAAGGATAAGCTGAATACCAAATATTGTAATGATGAGGCAGTAGACGAGTTGTGTGTATTGATTGAGAAATATGGGGTAAGTGTGCTCTTGGGGTGTTTTACCACGGTGTCATTAATAGACGAGATTAAAGAACGCATTGCGGAAAGTCCTTGGGGCTTGGATAATATCGTGGAAAAATAAAAAGGAGCAATCGTGATGAAGTCAGGAATAAGAATCATACGTCATATGATGCCCGTGAAATTTGAGGATGCCATAAAAAGTGATGAGCGCAAGTGGCGAAAAACAGAATTTAAAAAACCCACAAATAGTGATGCAAAAGTTGCTTTTTTAGGTTTTGGTTATTTGGAAAAAACTTTTGATAACCCGAATAGGCCAAGTTATGACTGGTGGTCAAATAAAATAGCTGAATAAGGAGCAATCGTGACATTACCGCCATCACCATTCACAAGCGCAAATGAGCAGATGACAGCGCATCACCTGTGCAAGCTATACCCTAAGTTGGGCGCACTCAAGACAGGGGCGCAGACAGCACGTATGGACTTGGTATTCGTTAAGGGTGACACGGTGTATGCTGTGGCAGAGGTTAAAAAGCGCAAGTTTGGAATGATGAAGCAGGAGCAGTATGGTAGCACGATGATTGAGTGGTCAAAGTATGAATCGGGTGTCAGTGCCAGCGTTGCGCTTGGTGTGCCCTTTGTGGTCATTGTAGAGCTTACTGATGCCACAATGCTGTGGAAGGTGACAGATAGCACGGGTGAAACGATTATACCCGTAGAGCGCACCAATAGAAGCGCACAGGTATCTGAAGTGAACAAGGGCAAAGTGCTCAAAGACTGTGCATTGCTCAATAATGCACACGGCAAAGTTATATCTGAAAAGTCAACGGAATAGTTTACTTATGAAAAATGATGACAAGTTGTGCGAGACAATAGGGTGCGCAAATAGGGTTGAACGGTATGGCCACAAAGAGCGCAATGTGACGGTGCATATCATCTATGCACATTGTAAAAAGTGTCGAAAGGAGCACAATGCCAAGACGAGCAGCCAAAGTTGACGCGAATCAGCGTGTCATTGTCGATGTGCTCAGAGCAAATGGGGCGTCAGTGACACACACGCACCAGATCGGCAAGGGATTTCCCGACATTGTAGTGGGTTATCGGGGCAACAATTACCTGATGGAAATTAAGGACGGTGACAAAGCACCCTCACAGCGCAAGTTGACCCCTGATGAGGAAGCGTGGCACTTGGGATGGCGAGGCACCGTGAACATTGTAGACAGCCCTGAGAGGGCATTGGAGGTGATACGTGAAACTTGAGCGCATCACAATAGACTTGCTCGGTATGCGCGTGTTCCACTACTGGCGCAATGATGACAATGTGCAAAGCTATACGGTGCACAGTCCGCCATCATTTGACACAATGGTGATCGGTGAGGCACCTAAGCTGGAAGCACCTACTAAAAAGGTTGCAAAGGTGCGAGAGTTGGACACTGAGAGCATAGCGGTGATACACCAGTATGTGAATGAGCGCATCGGGCAAAAGGGGCTAACGAGCAAGGCAGGGGATCATATCAACGCGAGACTTAAGACTTACTCAGTTGATAAGCTGAAACAGGCCATTGACTGCTTCAGCAATAACAAGTGGCGAATGGATAACAATGCAGATAAACCGTTGAGTTGGTTCTTTCGGTCAGACGAGCAAATTGAAACATTCTTATGCTTAAAGACCGATGAACCCGAAGAACAGGTGGCAACAAAGCCCACAGGAAGGTGGATAAAGTGACAGACGCTGAGTTCACTGAGGGCATAGAATTACTTGTGGGCGTGTTTAACCCTTACAGGTGGTCGCAGGTCAACACAGACGCTTATTATGCCCTTGTGCGCAACCTCGACTATGATCAATGGATGTATGTGTGCAAACAGGCAAGTATGAACTGTGAGAAGATGCCCACACCCAAGCAGTTGCTCGATCTAAACCGCAACAAGTCACACAGCGCATTTACACCTGTGCAATCGTGTGATCTATGCGTCAGTGGGCGTATCTACTTCACATATGTATCACCAAAGAACAATGTCCACTATGAACGGTATGGTGCTTGCTCTTGTGAAGCAGGTGATAAGGTGGCAAGACATATGACCGTCATCGGTGGCATCAGCAAGGAGGATGCTCAGTTTGAAGCGATTAGGCGCAGACTCGTACCATATCAAGCAGAGAGCGAGGCAGATGCTCAAGCAACGGTTTAACAAGACAGATGAACAGGTTGAGCAGTGGGCAAAGGATCACCCACCACCAGGTAGCATCATATTAACAGAGCCACAGGCGCACAGTTTGCCACGTCCTGATCCAGTAAAAGATGATGGGAGTCTATGGTGGCTACGCAAATAAGTGATGAACAGTTAGAACAGTTCTATGCGCAGATGCAGAGTGATCTCGACATAGCTGACCGTATGAAACCCTCATTTGCGCGTGATAAGATCATCCGTGATGTATGGCTGCGATTAAGCGCAAGTGAGCAGCACACCACAAGAGAGCAACGTGAAAGGGTATTAGATGAGTAAACCAGTATCAAAGAAGAAGCGCGAAGCAGATGCAGAAAAGGCACGATTAGCGTGGGAAGCAGTACCTGCAAAAGATAAGGCGTGGGCACGTCGGCAGGTGCGTGAGGCATTGGCAAAGTTGCGACAAGAAGGGGTGATTGAGTGATGCCGTATTTCACAAAGCACGCATTAGACCGATACATAGACCGCAGGGGTGGTGTCACACGCAAGCACGCACTGACACAGCTATCAGGTATGTGGGATGTAGCCCAAAGGGGTGAGCAAATGATGGACGGTTCTGTGCGCTATCGTGTGTGCGATTTGGTAATGGTATATCAAGAGAAAACTAATGCTGTGGTGACTTGTTGGTAACAGGGCGCACCCCAATGCTCTCAATGTGGGAGCGTGTTAAAATCTGATGGGGCAGACGGCAAGCCGTATTGCCTGAATGGGTGCGTGGTAACAGGGCGCACAGCACATAACGAGAGGTGAGCGTGTAGGCCACTCAGCTTACAGGCGCACACTATGAGAGGGGCAACGATGAGCAAGGATAAAACGAGAGGCAACGATGAACAAGATATGGTTGAAGTGTGTGAGCGCATTGAGAGACTGGAAAGCGAGCGTGATGAATACAGAAGATCGTCCAATGATTGGGCGCGACATTTTAAACTTGAGCGCACAGCAAGAATAAGCACAGAGGCAGAGGTGGCGCAAGATGTGAAACTCCTAATGTCGTTTGTGGACTATCTCAATGTGGATGATGTGCCAGAAGGTCTTGACCCTACATTTTACCACACACTGACACAATATGGTGATGAGAAATTGGCAGAGCAAGTAAAGGCGATCAAGCAGAAGTATGGTATTGTGCGCCAGATGAAGAAGGAGGAGTAAATGGCAATGACCAAACCTAACCCCAGGCCCCAATACACTGAGCGCAAGATAAAGGGTGACATTGCGCGGATATTGACAGGGCGTAACAGTTATATGGTGAAGAAGTTGGGGGGTAAGCAATGACACCAGAGCGATTGGCAGACATAGAGCATTGTGCAAAATTTTACACCAATTCAGATGTGATTAAAGAGTTGCTTGCCTACGTCCGCGAGTTGGAGCAGTTAGTTGACGACCTGGGCCTTGGGCGCGAGCGAGCGATAGCAGGGCGTGACGCAATACAAGAACGTGTTCAAAAACTGGAGCAGGAAGATGCGATTACGGAACTCATTGCCTACGTCCGCGAGTTGGAAGCGGATAAGGCCATATCCAACCCTGATGAAAGCGTGGAACTTGTACGCCGTATGACATTGGCAATGCGAGAAGCTGATGAAATGTTTGAAACTGTTGGTGGTAGCACTTGACATCACGTCAGAGAGTGCTTGTTGCCTGTATTGGAAAAACACGGATTGGGCATATCGTTACGCAAAGCAATCGACAACGCGAGGAGTGAGTGATGAGCGCAGAGATACACTATGAACCAGTTAAAACAACAAAACGGCTGAAGTGTGACACACCATTAACTATCATTGAGAAATTGCAAGAGGCATTTGGGGCATCATTTCCGATGACACTGGACAAAGATGATCTCTCCATATTGCGAGGTATGGCGATTGCCAGTGGTGACGTGTTTTACGAGGCTGTTATGGATGCCATATCAAAGCACGGTGAGATACGCTTATCTGTGAAGTATTGAGGAGGTAAAAACTTAATGACTGAAACACTCACAGCAATAGCCCTATCAACTGTCGGCATCATCCTGGCGCAGTATTGCAAGGGTGTAGCGGATAGCACCGCGTATGATAAGAAAGCGCACGATGACTATATAAAGCTGAGAGAAGCAGATTACACAGTGCTACCACCTACTCGCTACCACACAGGCCATCCCAACGATGCGTGGCACTGGTCTAGCAGATTAAGCGTGTATCTGTGCTATGCAAGCGCATTGGGCGCAGGGGCATACATCGGCATTAGTTGGTGGTTGATACTGTGCGTAGTGTGTAATACGGTGGGTGGATTAGTGGGATTTAATCTTGGTGACAGGTGGCGCGGTTCAATGTGGATGAGATACATTGGAGATTTGATAAATGGGTGACACGCTTGGCACCGTGCAATAAAAGTAAACAAAATGATTTACTTTTCATCGTAAAGGGGTAATCGTGGCAAAAGAACATACCATCCCACTATTGGGATATGATGGGGTCATCAGTGAGATAGATGATACAACGGCAACACCAGGTGAACTGTTCCACAACCATATCAAGCTCGCCACAAGTATAGCATTGAAGTATTACAATGGGCATTGCAGAAACCTGGACACGGATTACCGATCTGACCTTGTAATGGTTGCACTCGGTAAGCTGTGGGATTGTGCGAGCAATGGCGCATATAATCCGTCATTACAGAGGTTCCACAACTATGCACACAAGGCAATACTCAACAAGTTGCGCGAGCATCACACCTACTATGGGGCGACAATAGGTGTGCCAAGACCAAACTCAGAGCGCGAGACAATGGCTAATAGGTTGATGCATAGGGAGGGTATCAACAGAGAGGAGGCATTGGCACAACTACTCAAAGAGGGTAAGACAGTGATCGGGCATACGGAACCACTACCTACGATGATCAGGGAGAGTTTACCCGTAGACGGTGGTGTTGCTGAAAGAGTGGATGAACGAGTGTCTGTGTGGGATTACATCGGTGACAACTCAGCACAAGACTATGGGGATGAAGCGATTGCAAGCGTGTTCAGTGAGCAGATGTATGAATTTGTCAGGGATGAGCGCAGTCGTGAGGTGTTGCGCAGATTGATGAGTGGAGAGGAAACGCTTGAGGGCATCGGTGAGTCTATGGGGCTAACCAGAGAGCGCATCAGGCAGATAAAGGAAGCAGCACTTAACGAGATAAGGAGAAAGCTATGCAAAGGTGGGCGATCATTGGAGCAGTTGCGTTCTGTGCTATTGTAGCGTTCCTGTCCTACGCATACAGGGTAGGATGCAGAGTGTTAATCTATGATGAGGAAGTGGGATGACAATAGGAACAGTATGCAGTGGAATAGGCGCACCAGAGGTAGCATTTGGTAGGCACGGCTTTGAGTCTGGGTGGTTTGCAGAGATAGAGAAATTTCCGAGTGCAGTATTGGAGCACCATTATCCCGATGTGCCAAACTTGGGCGACTTTACCACCGATGAGGCGATTGAATATATGGTGAGTAATCCACCCGATGTTTTTGTTGGGGGAACACCTTGCCAAAGTTTCTCAGTGGCAGGTAAGCGTGGTTCATTGGGTGATGACAGGGGCAATTTAACACTTGTATTTACGGAGGTGTGGCATCGGTTACGAACAGTTGGAACTCGGTATGCCGTTTGGGAAAACGTGCCAGGAGTCCTCAACACCAAAGACAACGCATTTGGATGTTTCATCAGCGCAATGGTGGGAGCAGATACCGTCATACAGCCAACAGGGGGCAAGTGGCAAAGTGCAGGTTTGGCAGATGGGCCAAGCGGATGTATCGCGTGGAGAACTATTGATGCACAGTTTTGGGGTGTGCCCCAAAGACGGAGGCGCATCTTCGCGATTGTCGGACATCCTGGAGACTTCAGTGTTGCAAAAATATTATTTGAGCCAGAAGGCTTGCGCTGGAATACTCAGGCGAGCAGAGAAACGGGGCAAGAAATTGCCAGAGCAGTTGGAGAAGGCACTGGGGCAGCAGGCTTCAACTTCGAGATGTGGTCAGGAGAGTGCATAGAAGCCTCGCCTGCAAAGCAGGCGAGGCGAGCAAAAGACAACTTGGTTTACGAGAACCATCCCAACGATTCGCGTGTAAAAGGGCCACTTGATGTGTGTGAGCAGTTGACAGCACGTAATGGCACAGGTGGTGGTAACCTGCCTCTTGTCCAAGAGGTAGGCCAACAACGCACTGTCGGTGCGTTGTTGGCAACAGATTATAAAGGACCAGGACATAACCGTGATGACAAAATTGTCATTGAGCCGATACCCATTCACGACCAAGCAACAAGGCACAGTGGCAAGCGTGGTAGTAATCAAGATGGCAAGGGCAACGGTTTAGGCGTGGGAAAACCTGGTGAGTGTAGGACTACACTCACGAAGGGCGATAAACACGCAGTGGCGTTCAACTGGCAACCACAAATGCAGGTGCGAAGATTGACACCCGTGGAGTGTGAGAGACTACAAAATTTTCCCGATAATTGGACGCGCATACCGTGGAGAGGCAAATCACCTGAGCAATGCCCTGATGGGCCGAGATACAAAGCAATCGGTAACAGTATGGCAGTTTGTGTTGTGGAGTTTATTGCGGAGAGAATTGCTCACCAATTACAGGAGCGTTAAAAAGTGAGAAAAGATTGATACACGTTTTTGAGTGCGATAACCTAAACTATTAATGAAAGGTGCTTAAATATGCTGCCCTATTACCAAGACTCACATTGCACGATATATCACGGTGATTGCTTGGAGATACTGCCACAGTTGGAACCAGTTGATCTTGTGTTGACTGACCCGCCTTATGGGATTGGGTTTCAAATCAAAGAACAGGTTGTGGGACAAGGGCACAGACGCATAAAAATGGGGGGGAAACCTCCTATATTCGGTGATGATAAACCATTTGATCCATCACACCTTTTAATGTTTAATCGGTGTATTTTGTTCGGAGCCAATTATTATGCCAACAAATTACCCCCAAGCGGCGGGTGGATAATATGGGACAAAACAGGCGGAGGTCGTGGGCCAAATAACACATTTGCGGACGTAGAATTGGCGTGGTCAAATATCTGGAAAACGCCAAAGATTTTCCATCATTTATGGAAGGGGCTTGTAAGGGATAGCGAGGCAGGGGAAAGGGTGTTACACCCAACACAAAAGCCCATTTCATTAATGTCGTGGTGTTTAACGCTTGCCACAATAGAAAACCAAATAGTATTAGATCCATATATGGGGTCTGGGCCTATTCTTCGTGCCGCCAAAGACTTAGGACGCAAGGCAATAGGCATAGAGATAGAAGAAAAGTATTGTGAGATAGCAGTTAAGCGGTTGCAACAGGAAGTGCTAACCTTCTAAATCGTCATCATTACACAGTTCACAGATAATCTTTGCTAAGGCGTCCACATCTCTTTCGTGGGCGTCTTTGTATATCTGCCGAAAGTATGCCCACGCATTGTCATCGCAGCATTGCTCAAGGGCATCTACTGCGACAAGTTGACGCCACAAGAACAGGTGCGCTATTTCGTGGGCAATGGTGCGCCTCAGTTCGGCAAATGAGGGTATTGTAATAGACAGTTCAATGGTAGCACGATCACGATTGTCCACAGCACTCACAGAGCCGTATAGGGGCGCATCTTTGTCGTTTTGCCAATACCAATCCACTTCCCAATTATGTAGCCTTAGACGCGCTCTAAATCGCTCTATGAGGGCATTAACAGTTTCCTCTTTGAACTGTGTCAATTGTGCTCCAATACAAGAGTGGGTTGTGTTGGGATTACGAGTTGCTTATTTGTACAAGGCACACGCTGGAAATTGACCCATCCATAACCATTGACTTGTGGCGTAAAACCCTTCTCAATACCCCAACCGCGCCCCTTCTTAGCCTTAGTTTCATCTTTTAGTGATGGTATCTGTGCGTGCCATTGTACGCGCTTATACACCTTGCCACCATCAGACACCTTCTCTTGTGCGTGGGGCATTGTCCAACAGTTGTGTGTGTGCCCTGTCAAGAACACATCAGCATCAGGGTAAGAGGATGCCCTGTACATTACGTGATTGACACCTTTTGTCACCTGAGCATTGCCACCGTATCCGTGATGCACCCACACTTTAGGTGATCCATAGTTTGATGAGCTAAACTTCATCCTGTAAAGTATGTATCCCGAATAGTTCATATGGTTAATGGCATAACCTGTCTTATCGCGCAACTTTCCAATGACCGCTTCAACAAGGTCGAGATCACAGTTTTTCAGTATGGCAGTTTCGTGGTTGCCATCAAACCACGCAATGATATTCTCGGTATAGGGGAGCAGGAACTCAGCAAGTTCATCTATGAGGTTGTTGAGGTAGCGCATATTATCAGACATATTGCCACCCCTGCTTCTGCGAGGGTCGCTGCGTGTCTGCATAACATCCATCATATCGCCACCAAAAAGAACAGGGTGCCCTCCGTCCTTTGCAGCACGTAAGCCACCCTCAAATAAATCTTTCCTACACTTATCACTGTCAAAATGTTGGTCAAACATTGCAAGGGTTTTGTGTTCCCACCCCGATGCGCCCACCTTACCAGCGTCCAACTGTAACACATACTCATCGATGCGTTCAGTTTTAAACATTATAACTCCTAACTGATTAGCTCAAAGTGGGGAAGATCATCAAACTTGTTGTCATCCAATTCAGTATCACCATCCCAATCGCCACCCCAACGCAAACTGATGCCCATAGACAATGCTGTTGCCACTACGAACCCTGCGAAATATGTAAATCGCTCTCTGTCATCCCAATCAACAGGACACGGCACAGCATCAATGGCCTGTGACGGTTTGGTGTTATGCTTGCCATTAGGCCACTTTACCTGCGTCCTCCTGGGTGTGGCATAATACAGTGCGTCTTGTTCTTCTTTGGTGCGATGCCCACACGTAATGGTGCAGTCAAAGTGCTTAACGACTTCGTTGAACACACGTTGTAAACGCTCATCACACGTAGCAAGTATAGCCTTACTTTTTTTGCTGTAACTTGGCACTAAACATTTCTCCGTATCTCACCACGCAACTCTATGAGCATATCGCGTGTCTGGTCTTGCTTGGCAAGCACCACATTCATTGTGTTGACGTTGCGGTTGGTCTGCTCGGTAAGGTCACGAATGACACTGGACAGTGCCTTGATCTCTGCCGCTATATCTTTGAGGTCGTGCGACAGGTGATTGGTGACGTGCTTCTCTATGTTGGCAATCTGCTCTTGTATATCCAAATCACTGACCTCGCCACGATTAAGATATTTTATCTCAAGAAACTTGTATGTAATGCCCAACACAACGAGTATCAGGATAAACCGAAATTCAGAGGGCAAACCAGACATTGCCTCTGTCAGCCAAGTCAAGTCCATAGCCCTACCTATTTCTTTACGAGTTTTTTGATTGCGCCACCGACAACGTCAAACAAGATGTCATCATATTTTGTTGGTGTCAGCTTCACAACTTTCTCTGCTACATAAAAGCCGACAAGCACGTATTGCCAGTTGCTCAACAACCATTGCTCAATCATCATTGCCCCCGTTTCTTTATGCGCGGTATACCAATATCCTGCATTGGAACCACCTTCTTTAACAACTCGCCCTTAGCCTCGCGCTTCAGCGTTTTTACTGCCCATCCACCAAGTTTTTTTATTAAGCCAAACATTTAAGCACCTTCTTTAGTGGGAATTTCTTCTCCGCTACCAACTTCATAACTGCGCGGTTGTTGTTTATCTTTAAGTATTTCGTTGAGTGTGGCAATGTGATCGCGGATGGTTATACATACGGCATCTTGTGCCACAATCTGCGATGCACGTTGGTTGAGTGCGGTTTGCAGATTATCTATCTTCTCTGTGATCTGTTCGGTAGTCATTTACTCCCCCACAGTTGTAATGTTCGTTGCGCCAATGTATGTGAGTCGTGCCACCATATGAACCTCTGCATCTGCCAATGGCGAGAGCGTGAAGTCTGGTGTGTCGCTCGATACTGTCTCCCATCCAGTGTCACCTTGCACACTACCATCTGGCATCGTGACGGTGCATCTGTAAACAAGAACTGATTTGTCTGCTGATTCTATGTGTTCTGCTCTTGTCACGGCAAATTCAATGCCTGTGAGCGTAACGCCTTTGTAGACGATGTCTGCTGTAACTGCCATATTATGCTCCAATCTGAGGGATAAGTTTGC
>Ga0208767_1001755_pt1 | contig 16916 bp, 23 predicted proteins | sample VirMetDEL_Mar_21_FD_184514 | JGI IMG/M metagenome (GOLD analysis project Ga0208767, IMG submission 184514) | Aqueous microbial communities from the Delaware River and Bay under freshwater to marine salinity gradient to study organic matter... | ecosystem: Environmental > Aquatic > Marine >... | reverse complement strand
TTATTTTCTACATCAGCCCAAATTGAAGCTGATACGTTACGAGGACCACCATTACCATTAGTAGCATCATTGTAATAAAGGGTTTCATTAATTTGGGAACCTGTTGAATCAAATTCAGTAACATACATTACATAAACATCTTGTGCTACGGTAGGTGAACCAGTAGGATAAACACCTGTAGTATTACCGTTTAAAATAGATAACGTATGGTAATCAGTTGAGTTTACACTTTGTGTAGCTGGGAAATTAGTTAATCCAAATTGGAAATCAAATGTAGTATCATTAATCAAATGTTCATCTAATTTACTACCCGAAGCCCAGTTCCAATTTATTTTATCATTAGGATTTACTAACCCATCTAATATTGTATAGAAATTAGAACCAGATACTGCCGCAGATCCAGTTGTTGTACCTACACCAGTATAAGAAGTAACAGATGAAGACGTTGATGTACCGTATTCTTCACCAAAATATATTTTAAAATCTTTACTACAACCTCTACCAGCATTATCTTGTGCTGAGGTTATTGTCCAAACATCGTCAGCCGGCCCTACATTAAACTTGACGATTTGGGATAAGTCAAACACACCGTAACCAGTTGGGTTAGGTTGTTGTTTTACTGTTTGTATTAATGTCCCTGCCTCATTCTTTACTTGCGCCACATATTGAAATTGTGGTTGGGCTACCTGTGTACTTGAAACACTAAAGACTAACGTATTGTTAGCCATATTAGGTGAAGTAGGGTCTTGGTTAATTGTAATAGCCATTATTTTTCAACTACTGTTTTTAAATCTAATTCAATATCGTTTGCTGTCGCTTCAGCATATTCATTAGCGAATTGTGCTGAGAATGCTGCTAGTGCAGGTTCAATAAATGGTTTAGCTTGATATCCTTGTTTATTAATCTTACGATAAATAAGGTATGCTGCTTGTTCCATTGTAACACCTTGCTTAGGACGAATGCCTTTTGCCCTCATCCAGTTGATTACTTTTGGTTTCCAGCTTTGTGTTCCTTTACGTGTTGCTCCTCCTCTACCATCTTCAATGGCGAAACCATAATCTTCCATTACGATAGAAACACCGGTATTACCATTACCTAAGATCTCGTCTGTATAATTTACACTACGAGCTAATTGTCCTGAGGCATTAATGTTTTTAGAGAATAATTGATCAACGGTTAGTTCCTTTAATCTACCCTCTAATTCGGTTAATACTTGATTTCTATCTTTTCTTTCCATTAGGCGTCAGGGAAATTACAATAATCGTAAACTGCTGGTTCAGTATAGGTTACATTAGCTACCCATCCGTATACTCTGTCTTGGAATCCCTCGTTTACTGGAATAATGTTGTTCATAGTAAAGTCCATTACTTGTTGATAAGGACCTCTGCGAATATAAGCACCAATATCATACAGGTATAATTCCGTATTTGACATTACTAAAAGTGCGTTTTCATCGCTTACCTTGGGAACATCGAGTGAATACAGTTCAAACGTTAAAGAACGTGTATTATCCAATAATCCTAATGAATCCATAGGACGTAAAAATACAAATGGGTAACGAATGTTTTGAGAGTTAGAATCCAAGTAGGATAAAGGACCACTAGCAAACGATTTAATTGCTAAATGGTTATTTGCTGCTGTCTCAAATAATTCGACTACCTGTTTGTAAGTTCTCATTAGTTATTTTCTAAAATTTCTTTTACCACGTGTGAATGCAAAGCAAGCATAGAGGCAATCTGGTTAATGTTGAATCCACTATTTGATAAATCAATTACCTTCTGTTCTACAGTAGGTTCTTTAGGTACTTCTACTTTTACTACTCCAGTGCTGTCTAATACTTCAATTGTTTCTTTCTTAGTTGCCATAATTAGTATAATTTGGTTGTGCGTTGTGCTTTCATTGCTCGTTCTTGTTCTCGGTTATAGTCGGAATCAATAGCTAAGTAATTCAACACAAATATAAAATTTAAATCAAAGATACTCTTGTCTCCAGTGATTGATAAGATGGAAGACTTTGAGAGAGAATAAACTGTTGCAAACCACCCCCAATGCTGGAAGTAAGTGTTTGTATTCTCTTCGTCATCTTCATCTTCTCCGCCTCCGTTAAAGAGTTGCTTGTATCGTTTAAGAATTTGGTTCCTACTACTAAAAAAAAACTCAATGCACCTAGTGCGAACGAGACTGGGAATTTATTCATTTCCTCAGCATCAACAAGTCGTTGTTCAGAATCGTATTCTTTAACGTCATAATATTTAAACAAGTTTTCTACTTTACCTTTAGCAATTTTGAATCCTTGTTTCATCCCATACTCAATACCCTGTAGTTTATTTTTTGTAATTGGTCTATAGAGTATAGCAGCTATTTCATTTAAGTTAGCAACGGGTTCCTTACACAAACGTTCTAGGTCAATATATTCACCTAATTTCATTTTAGATAACGGTCTATAACCGTATAATACGTCGTTAAACTCAATAATCGGGTAGAACGTTGTCGAATCCATCTCCATTAAGTTAAACACGGATTTTACAATCTCGGATAACTGGTTAGGTTCCCATTTATTTACTACTTCTCTATCTAAATGTGTAATGATAGAAATCATTTCCACCATTCGTTCTACCTCTGATAGATGCTCCAGACTAGTAATTTGCTGATAATCACCAATCGTTAAGTATTCAGGTATTTCGACTTTGTATTTCATCAATCTGTTTTGGTATAAATATGTATGAGATTTTTTTCCAATGTGTGAAGCAAGAGGGGCACTTTCGTGCCCCATCTTCTTCCCAGTCAATATATCATCTACAACAATGATAGGGAGAAGTTACGAACAAAATCTTTAGAAACCAAATTAAATTTAAAAGAGCCCTCGAATGAGGGCTCCTTAAGGTAGAGAAAACTGAATAACAAACAAGATAGCTAAAAACACGCCGGAAAAACTCTACCTTTCAGAATTAATGAAGGTCAATGTCACGAAACCTTATTAATACATATTATTATTTTCTCATATTTCCAATGTAGATACCTGCTCTACTAGATCCAAGTTCTTCCCTACATAAATTAGCCATCCATAAAGAATCTACAATATCATCGTGATAGCCGTTAGGGTGAGAGAATGATAATTTACCGTTTGTATTTACTTTATAAGTGTATGCTGATAATTCATCGTAGCATTCAGGCATTAGGTTTTTATCAGGTAATTCTACTGCTCCATTTTCTATGTCTTGAATCAGTTTACGAACACCTTGTGCTTTACTATCTTGTGTTGTAGTAAATGGTTTTGTTTGCCTATAATACCCTTTTATTAATTCAAAGAGTGCTTGTCCTGCCCCATTAGTCTCAACATAACCTCCTCCGATGTTAAATCGTCGCAGCTCGTTAACGATAGTTTTTGCAGATTCCTCAAATGATTTTCCATTAAACCTAAGAATCTTTTTGCAACGGCCGGATTCGGAGAATATTGAGCAAACTGTATAATCTGCAGACATTCCAACGTCAATTCCGAAATAATCTCTTCCTGTTTTTGATTCATCCCAATTTCTTAAATTACATACTGCATCTAATCCTCTAAATACATCGTTTGTTGCCTCAGAGAATTCAGCTAAGTATTCTTGTTTATAAATGTCTATAGGTAACGACTTTGCTTGTTCCGCGATAAATGATACATCCACGTGTGGATTGTCAGTAGAGACACCTTTAAACGAAATATAATCGCTGTTACCGTTTTGACCCTTTAACCAATATGTGTAGAACCAATTCTTTGATTTAGGAGTAGAGATGATGAAGCATTTCCTACCAATAGCTGATAGTGTAGGTAGAATAGCTTCAGTCATCGCCTCCTCTCTAATAAACGCAGCTTCATCAACAACCAAATAATTAAAACTAAAACCTCTAATTGAATCATATCGTTCGGCTGATAGGAATTGTAATGTAGATCCATTTACGAATTCCATTGTTAAATCAGCCTTATTTGAATGAACAACTACTTGATTTGCTGCATTTAATAGTTCTGTAAATATTTTCTTTGCTTGGTTGTAAATAGGGGATATCCAAGCACCCTTAGTATTTTTATGTTGTAGCAACCACCATAACATTAGGTTTTGTGCTAATAGTGATTTACCAAACTGTCTACCACACGCTACTACCCCAAATTTATGGGGTGAATCAGCAAAGCCATCTATAATTTGTTTTTGGCCCTTATGTGGTGAAAATAGTTTTATGTTCATAACGCCATCCAGTCTTCATGTTTCTCCCAACATTCACATTGTGGTAAAAATAAGAAGTCCATTGTAAATGAGGGATCATACCATTTAATTCTATCTAATTCCTCATCAGTAGCTAACCTACACGTTCTAAAACAATGTTTACAGTGTGGTTCTTTAGTAATAACCTTTGTTTTTGGTTTAGGTGTATACTTTTTTCTTGGTTTTTTATTCTTCGCCATCCGACCAACTTATTTTAATATCACCTGTAACCTTAACTTCTTGACGTTCGATTTCTCCACCACGTATTTTATTCTGGTATTTGATTACTTCTAACCATACTCGTCTATCGTTTTCTGCTCTTGCTTCCTCCTTGATTACCTCTAATTCCATTAAAGCGTTATTTACACTTTGTCTAACGTTATCTTCAAAATCTTCAGTAATAATTTTCCAAGCATCTGTCCAGATACGATTAGCTTGTTGTCGGTTGGTATTATGTTTCTCCATATACCACGAAGTGAATTGTGACCAACCAGCACGGTTATCCATAATATAGTCAACACACTGTTGTAAATTGTGTGTATGATCTATTCTATTTTTCTTAGTCTCGCCTGCCATTTTTTCTATTTTGTTTCCTACCTAAATTACCGTGTGTTGATAAGGCGTATTTAACATCTATCTTATCGTATAATTTAGTTCCTGTTACTCCATTTTCTAATTGCGTCCATACCCATTCAGAGTCTGGATAGTGGTTTTTATTTGTTTTTTTCCACTCTTTTCTTCCTTTTCCTAATTTTGACATTCTACTAGCTACTTTTCGTTTATTGAGTTTGCTTTTTATTTTATCGCAACCCTTACACGTATATTGAAATCCATCTTTAGACTGACTATTCCTGTAGAACTCATTTAGAGGTTGTATCCTCTGGCATTTGCTGCATTTTTTTCCTTCCACGACTTGTTGTTGTAACTTTAGGGTAAGCAATTTCTCTAATAGCACCTTCGTGCTGTGAATACATAGAGTTTGTCATTTGAGCATATGCTTTAAAGTGACATCCACAACCTGGTCGTTCTGATGGTTTACCCTGGATTAATGTTCTAGCTGGAACGAAGAGTTGATCCATACGAGTACCATCTATTCTACCGTTCATTTTAGGAGCAAATACTTCCACTAACCATTTTGCTTCCTCTTGTGTTAGATTGTTATTCAACATAGTTTGTTTTTTTAATGATGTAATACAATACTTGTGCTATTAAACTTGTAATTAAAGCATAAGTTAAATTTTGGAAATATACTAACGAGGCCCAAAACGAAAGACAACGAGCACAAGTTATAATATGTAATGATGATTGAGCCCAAAACATATTGTATTTAACCATCATATCAATTAATTTTCTTACAATACTCTCTCTAATAGGAGTAATAGGAGAAAACCAGTGTGTTAGCCAGTTTGCAAATAAGGCAATTCCTAAAATATCAATTATCACTTGTGTCATCCCAATCTTCGTCTATAATGTTAATATCTTCAGCTTCAATGTTTACATCTGAATTTACTACCTGAGGTTCTAGAATTAATTCTTGCCACATTAAGTATTTTAACGCGATGTCCGTATTTTCTTCGATGAATTTAGTCATCATTTCACAGTCTGTCATTTCTGGAGTTCTTTAAGGTATTCTAATACCGCTTTTTTTACTTTGTTATCTCTGTTTTTTTCTCGCATAGACAATGTTTTAGATAGGTTATTAATTTGTTTTTCTAACTCATCAAACTTATCTAAGTATACTTTGTCTTTATTATCGTGAATTTTTGTTCTTCCCTCTAACCACTCAATACGGGCTAGTGTGTTGCGTTTTTTTCGTGTAAATAAGCGCTTATAAAAGCGGGCCAATGGTTTAGCATATACTCCGGCGAAAAATGTTCCTACCGCCGTTAAAACCAATACTACCAAGAAATAGATATCATTCATAATTATTCATTTAAGTGTTCACAATATTTTTTAACTATACCTAATGCTGCTGTTAGGTCACGTTTTAGGGATAAAATTGGAATATCATAGTATTCACAAATATCCTTATACGTTTTATTCTGGAGGAATTTTAATTCAATTAATTTAGCGTGGTAATATCCTAGGTATTCCTCCTTAATTGCCTCCATAGCACATTCGTAGTAATCATCTATCTTTACCTCGTCAATATAATACCCATTATTCTTTTCTCGTTCTTCATTTTCAGCGAAGTAATGGGGAATATGTTTTACTCTGGATGCTCTGTATTGTTTATAGAATGGGGATTGGCCTGAGCGAATTTGGAAACTAGCACCCCAGAGTAGGAAGTGAAGTATCTTATCATCCGTTAGCATCTGGAGTTTATTTTTATATGGTTTCTTCATGAACTCCTCGTACATCAGGATACATAAATCATCAGCATATTCACTCATCTGCCCCCACGCTATATTCTTCTTCACCTCACTAACGAAATGGTTCCAATTCTCAGCGAACCAGTTATTTAATCTTATATTTAATTCTTCTTCTTGTGTCATAATCTTATCTTTTTCCCCCCCCCCATATCCCTGGAAAATTCAAATATTAAAGTGTAAAACAGGGCATAATTATTAATGTACAAAACAACCACCGGTCATACACGTTAACGTTGCCCCAAGTCAGCTATTTCTGTCGAAATATGATAGCCATTGTTTCCAATTGCTTGCTATCAGCTTTATGTCGGTTCTAAATATGTGCAAAGGATGTCAAAACGCCAACCTTAATAAAACTTCTTTTCATTTGAAATCATTCCAGATGACATCAATATCGTAACTTTATTTGGATATCGTAATAGTTATTCGTATATTCACGGCATAATGTTAAAAAATAAACAAATGAAAAACTATTCAAGTATTGTTAAAGAAAAAGCTTTGGCTTATTTCGACTATCAAGGTAAATTCCTTGGTAACTCAGATTTTTATGAACCTGGTAAACCGTTGGTTCTTGCCTTTGGTACTGGTGGTGGTAAAACGTTTACTACTATTATGAAATTAGACATTTATTATTCTAACCCAGTTAATAAAGGTAAAAAAACAGTTATTTTCCCTCACGCTACAAACGTGTTAAGAAACAACTTTGCTGAATCATTAGAGAAATATGGTAAATGTTCTTTTAGTTACTGTGTTATCGAAGATTCATCACAAATTGAAGATGTGTTTAATTCTGATTGTGAAGTAATTATTGTATTGCCTCAAACCGTTCGTAAACACCTTACTAAATTATCTAAAGTTACTTGGATGATTGTTGACGAAGCACACGAGTGGTATTTTGCTCCAATGTATGCTAAAATTAAGGCTGCACTTCGTCCTGATTATCAGTTACTTATGACTGGTACTCCTTCAGTATTTAATAATAGACCTGATGATTTCCTTTATTACCACGTTTCAGTTGATGAATTACGTAAAGCAGGTAAAGCAGGTAATGCTCGTATTGAAATTGTATCTTCTGCTTATACTATTGAAGGTCAAGATGTTATCACCAGTCAGTCAAAACATAAAGCTGGGGGTATTGTTTCTAGAATAACAGATAAAGTTGCTAATACTACTAAGTCATTAGAATTAGTTTGTAATCAAATGCTTAAAACACTTACTAATCCTACAGACGTTCGTGTTGAACCTGTAAATAATTTATTTGGTACTGTATTTAATAAACTTGATAAAACTATTATTTTTAGTAATTCACAAGCTCAAGCAAAACAATTTTACCGTACACTTAATAAAACATTAAAAGGTAAAATACTTATTTCAGTTTCTGCTGACGGTGGTAATTCTGAAGAGTTTGCTGAATTTAAAAATAATGATGATATTAAAGTGTTAGTACTTGTCCGTAAAGGACGATTAGGTTTTGATATGCCGAACCTATATAACATTGTTGACTTTACGTTATCTACAAACGTAGACGTTATATCACAAATGTTAGGTCGTGTTTTGCGTCCTGGAGATAAACAAAAATATTACTTTAAAGTATCTCCTAAAAATACTGTTTGGTTCTATCAAGCTATTATGATGGTTGTATTGCGTTTAACAATGCAGGATGCTTATGAAATTTATGATGGTAATCAAAATAAAGTTCGTATTCCTAAATCACGTAAACCTCGTCAACGTAAAGAACGTGTTGATAATCCTAATCGTGAACGTACCCCTAATTTTAGTGGTATTGACACAGATATTATTTTTGATTTAGATTTTTTCCGTTATGTACTTCACAAAGGTAATAAAGCGTTTCAAACTGTTAGTTGGTGTACATTAGATGATGTACGTAAAGAATGTTTAAATTTACGTGAACGTCGTATTGGTGATAATGCTATTACTTATGAAGATTGTCTTCAAGTAGTTAAAGAACGTGGTTATACTAAGAAAATTGAATTTCAATATGGTGCTACTGCTCATTATGCTTTTATTCAAACAAAAGGTTTAATGAATAAATTTGTAGGAGATGCTGGTTTAAAAGGTCGTAAATTAACTTTATCGTATGATGAGGTAAAAGAATGTGCTGATCAATGTGAAACACGCCGTGAATTTGCTCTTAAATTTCAATCAAAATATAAGAAAGCAAAACAAATGGGTTGGTTAGAAGAGTTTTTTGGTGAAGCTAAAAAATCCGGTCCTAAAGTAGGACACGAAGGTTGGAATAAGAAAAAGAATTTTACATTAAATGCGACTTTGAAATAATTCAGCAATACGTATAACCCGTATAACAATAAATTAAATAATATGTCACATCCAAAACAACAACAGTACAATGAAAAGTGGTATGCTAAAAAAGGCTATAAAAATTACAACCACTACATTAAAGATTTAGCTAAACGAAATGGTTTCGATTCTATTAGAGAGTATCAATTACACAAAAACTGGGTACCTCAACCTACAGATGAAGCTAGATTATTAGATCCTAAAAATCAAATGGATCCTACTGCTGTTCCTATTCCCGATATTCCAGGTTATTACATTACACCTTTAGGTGATATATGGAAGCAACGTAATTCAGGTAAATGGATTATGTTAAAACAGCAAGCACATAAATCAGGTTATAAGGCATTCCAACCATATATTGATGGTAAAAGATGCGTTAAATACGTTCATAGAACGTTGTGTAGCGCGTTTTATGGTGAACGCGATGCCTCCTATGAAGCACATCATATCAACGCAGATACACACGATAATACACTTGATAATTTAGTGTGGATGAAAAAGGAAAAACACCGAGCTATGCCTCGTGGACCGTATAAAAAAAGAGGGCTATAATACCCTCTTATTTACTGTATAAACACGTTTATTATTGTCTATTATCGCGTTTTCTATACCAATCATATAGACGCGTGATGTTTAAAAGTACACCCGTTAAAACGAGTAATAATGTTAGAGGAGCTTGCCAATCCATTAGGACTGAACCTAATGCTGTTATAGTTGCTCCGTTGGCTAATGTATCTTTTATTTCGGGTGTCATCATTTACCGTATAATGCTTTTGTAAGGTCGTAGTTAGCTGTAATTTCATCTAGAGATAAAGCCCTATCATAGAAGAAAACATGACCAATTCTACCATCTAAGGCATTATAACCTGCAGTTTTTGGTTCTGCTGTACCTATAGTTAAATTACTATTAGTTTCTAATAAATTACAACTACACCCTGTATCACCTCTTGCCGTAGTACCTGTATAGAAAGTCCAAGTATCACCTGATCCATTTTTTCTTAAGGTAATAAAATACCATTCACCTAAACTAATAGCATTATCATTAGTTTCCATAGTACAGGCACAAGTACCATTAATGTGAAATAATAAGTCATTAGTACCATCACCAGCTGAAAGAATCCATTTATTAGTAGGTTGATCGTCAAAACCCATAATAGCATTCATCCACCAACTACCATTCCAAGCATCCCAATAAGCCCACAGTTGTATTGTTGCTTCAGTTCCAGCAGAACCTGATGACCACCAATACTCATTATAACTTCCTGAGGTACCAAACCATCTGTTATCACCTGGGAAATCAAAATAGCTACCTGAACCTGCAGGTGTCGTCCAAGTTGGAACCCCAGCACTTCCAGAAGCTTGCATATCAGCATGATTTGAAGTTAAATCATACCATGTACTACCAGAACCAGGATATGAAGTTAAGTCATTAGGATCTAACCATAATCTTAACCCATTTTGTACAGGAACAGCTTCTGCGGCTGCCGCTGATTTAGCATATATTGCTGTAGGTGTAAACATATTTTATTAAACTAAATCTTGTAAGAAGTTAGCTTTTAATGTAGTTCCATCAAATGATACAAATGAAATAACATCAACACTTGAAGTAACTGCTGTTGGTGTATAAGTACTTCCTGAAGGGAACTTAAATGCAGATGCAAAACTTATCGAACCAGTACCTGGTGAAGGTTGAGTGATTTGTAAGTTAACAGTTTGACCAGGAGTAATATTTGAAGGATTTACAAATGTATCTGAACCACTTACTAATGTTAATGTAAAGAAATTAGCAGTTGATAAATCTAAGGATGCTGTATTAGAAGCAATACTTAATCCTGCTACGTTACCATTTAAACTTCCTGTTACAATAGGATCGTTTAATACTGCTATATAAGAAGCAGTTGTTGCTGTTGTAGCTGAATCTGCTACTAATGCGTGAGATGCACTTACTGCTGTATCACTATAAGAAGCTGAGATAGCATTTAATACGTAAGAAGCTGTTGTTGCTGTATCGGCTACTAATGCGTGTGAAGCACTTGTAGCTAAGAAAGAGTTACCAGCATTAGCAGCAAATGATGCTGTTGTAGCAAATGATGCTGAAGTTGCACTTGTTGCTGTATCTGCGTTACCTGTTAAATTACCAAGGAATCCTGCTGATGCACTAACTCCGCCGGTAACATCTAGTTCCGCAGTCATAGACACTGTAGAACCGTCATCTGTAATAGAAGAATCTACAATATGGTGATTACCTTGTCCTTTAACTAATCTGTTATTTGTAGGATAGGTAGGTGTTCCTTTTGATGAATAAGCTGCACCAAATAATGCTACACCATAATCTGTACTTGAAGTTGTAGTATACTCGTAATTCCAATCGTTAAGTAAGGAATCAAAGAAATAAGATGCTGTATAGTTAACAGGAGTAGCTGAACCACTATCTTCAACAATCAAACCAGCGTATCTGGTAGCATTTGAAGTGTTTAATTGAATAAACGCATCTCCAATAATTGTTGCTGAACCTGTTACTGTTTGTAAGAAACCGATTGAAGCAGAAGTTGCTGTTAGATTTGTAAATTCACCACCTGATGCGGTAATACTTGTTGCATTAATATCTAATCCACTTGCTATATCAGAGGCAAATGATGCAGTTGTAGCTGTTGAGGCATTACCTGCTATATCAATTGTATAAGTACCTGACAAACGAGCAGCATTTAAAGTACCTGTGTTTAGGTTTGAGGCATTACGGAAGTAAGTACTATCGTTACCATCTAACGTATTAGCATCTCCTGAAATATCAATTGCGTAAGTACCTGACAAACGAGCTGATGATACTGTACCTGTTGATAAGTTAGAAGCATTTGTATAATATGAAGCTGGTTGGCCTCCTAAAGTAGATGCTGTGGCTGCTGTTACAACAAAAGAAGCTGTGGTAGCAGTTGTAGCGGTAGCGGCTGTAGTAGCGAATGAAGAACTTACAGCATTTAATACGTAAGAAGCAGTTGTAGCTGTTGCCGCATTTCCTGAGTTAGTAATGTTGTATGTACCTGATAAACGTGCTGCTGGTAAAGTACCTGCATTTATGTTATCAGCATTTCTATAATAAGTACCATCATTACCATCTAATAATCCTGCATCACTTGCAAAATCAGCATGTGAAGCAGAAGTAATTGCTCCTAATACTGTTGAAGCAGTAGCTGCATAAGAAGCAGAAACAACACTTCCATCTAAATAAGATGCTGTAGTAGCAAATGATGCACTTGTAGCAGTGGTAGCAGTAGCAGCAGTTGATGCATAAGAAGCACTCGTAGCAGTAATATCTAAACTACTAAGTAAACTACCTGTACCATCGGTAATTTGACTACCAGATATTTGTACTAATGCCTGATAGCTGGATGAAATGTTTAACGGTCCTAAGTTTTGTCCCATAATATTATTCTACGTTTGATGCCCAAGGAAATTGTGGATACCTTGAATCTGTGATTCTTAATCCTGCTTGTCTAGCTTGGTTTAAATGTGTGCCTCTATTTTGATATTTAAATACAATTGGACTTCTGTACTGGTTACTGTAATCAGGATATTGTTGGTACAAGAAGTTATTTTCGTTTAATTCGGGTAAACTATTCTGTTGTTCAATAATGTAATTTACTAAGCGCTCAGCGTAGTATTGCATTTTGTTTTCTACAGATTGTCTTTTTACCTCGTATAATGATCTGTCTACTGTTTGACTATTATCACCACCAGTAGCATTTAGTAACCCGTTATTACGTGGTCTTATATAAATGGCCTCTAACGTTTCATAGTATGTCGCGTATAACAAGAAATCCTGAATATAATCGGTTACTAACGTTAAATAAGCGCCGGTTAATGTGTCACTATCAATGTCACTTAACAATTTTTGATACAATACAGTACCAATAATTCTTTGTAAGTGAATATCCTGTGCCTCACGAACAGCATTTTTAATAAAAGCAGTATCTAAGTTATCATTTACATCTGTAAATTGTCTTAGTTTAGCTTCTGATATGATAAAAGTACTTGTCATTAGATTGGGAACATATCGTTATTTGAATCGGCTTCAGCATCTCTATCAGCTGTTTCGATTTTTTCTTCTAATTGTGCGTCTTCACCAACTTCAGCTTCTGTAGAAGTAACTACATCTGCTTTTTCTTCTCCATCAGAGAATAATTTTAATTGTTGAACACCCACAGTAATATCACCCACTTCTGGGTACATCATTTCTAACATTTCCTCTATAGTTGCTAATAGAGTCTGTTGATAAGGTCTAATTACAGTATTAACTAACAACAAGTAAGCATCAATTACCTCTTCTCTTCCTCCTAATTGACCAGCGGTTTTAATACCTAAGATCATAGGTGAGGTAATTCTGTGTGCTGTTAATATTTTTTGCGTTGTAATTTCGCTTAGTGTTGTATAATACCCATCTGCTCCGTTTTGAGGGATAGGTGTAATTATTGGTGCGTTTGCTGGATCATCTAAATCCATATACAATAACGAACCAGCGTTATCTGTTCCTGCATATTGTTCTCGAAGCATATGTTCGATTTGTTGTCTTTGATCAGGATCAGCGTTTGTAAATGTAGTAATGGATAGCGAAGGTGCTAAACCATTCTTAATATTGTTAAGATGGAAGTTATCTACCTCTTCATCCAAGTCAATTACGCGTAATGCTCCTACATAATCAGGTAGCGGGTAATATTTTTGACCAGGTGAGTATGGGCGATATACGTATATCTGTTTTGGTTCCTCTGCAGCTTTAGTTGGGTTATAAACAGGTAAGTAAGGAACCTCTTTAGGTACTGTTCTATTTGAGTATCTGTACTTATCTCCCCATTCATCGGAGATGTAGTACCCTTCTACTTTACCTCTATAATTCATTTCCTTAGCTCTTAACCAAGAAAAATCAATGTGGTATACTGCTGCTACTTTTGTTCTGTTACGGTTGTAAACTACTTCAAAAGCGTATCCACCAAATAATTTAAAATCTGTAGCTAATTTATGGAATACTTCATTCCACGTTTCATCTGGATTAGCTCTATCTAATACGAATTCTTGTTCGGCTATTAAGCCTTCTCCTACAATACCATCAATAATTGCATTAACACAAGTACCGTGAATAGATGAATTATTGTATAAATCAATTAAGTGATTAGGGAAATCATTGTATTCCCCATACTTAACGTAACTGCGGTTTTCAGACCTAAAGATACTCTCCTCAGGACGTACTCGTTCTGCGAATTGTTTCTTAATAGCCTTAAAATTAAATTTCTTATCCATTATAAGTTATATATGTTCCGTTCTCGTTTGATGATACATATTGCGTTATTTCTTGTTCATTAGAACCTGAAACATATGCTCTATCAGAATATATTAAATCTACAGGAGTAATTCCACCTATACCTTGCCAAGTATCACTTGTTGCTTGGAATGTTGTACTAACACTTTCCCAAGTTGAATTACCACTACCTGTATCCAGAGTGTATATACTGATATCATACTGACCTGAAGCTGTAGGAGCAACAGAACCAGAATTAGAGATAACTAACCAATTTCTATAAGCATTAGGAGCTGAAATTGTAGCTACATCAAAGTTACCATTTGATAAGTCATACGATTGTGTATAAATTATTCTTAAATTACCGTAGTAACCTGAAGAAGTATCTACTGTATCAATCCATACAGCATTCGTATTTGTAGTTTCAGACCTATTAAATTGTAGCATTGTATTATTTTTTAATTAGAAAGGAGTAGGGGCTATGCATACGCACAACCCCTTCCCTTTATCTAAATTCTTAGGATACGGTAATACCGCTAAGAATTACTGTTAAGTCTGAACCGCTGATTTCTGAAGCGGGATCAGGTTCTTGACCGTTGAATGTTAAGGTATATCCATTTGAATCGCCGAAGGCAGTACCTGAGGCACCTTGACCTGCGTTCAATGCCAAACCATTTTGTTCTCCTAAGTAGAAGAATTTACCAATTCCATCAGATGAACCGTTGTTAGTTTCAACGATCATCTTGATTTCAACATTCTTAGAAAGCAAACGTACTTGATTTCGTGTAGCTGATTGCAGTTTATGCAAAGGCATATTCACAGTTTGATCGAAGAATACAGTACCATTTTCGGTTGAACCGTTAATAGTTTCTACATAATCTCCGGTTTGACGAGTCAACTCAAACTTATAGAAAATACCTGAACCACTGATTGCACTAATCAAGCCCGTACTGCCTGAACCCGTTACTGAATCAACAGAACCGCTTAGAATGTAAACATTCTTAATACCACCCGTGTTGTCTCTACAACCGAGGGTAAATCCTGAAGTAATATCACATGTTGCCATAGTTTCTGTTGTTTATAGGGTTAGACAATTATACGTTGTTAGAAACCCAGAATTCAGGGTATGCTACGTTTACACCAAGTTTAGTAGAGATTCTGTGACGCAATTGGTCTGTGTTGATGTCGTACCACAATTGGAATTGTGAGAAGTCGCTCATCAAGTCAGTACCTGCTACAATTTGTCTAGCTGGTCCGAGAACGATACGGTTGGTGTTGATACCTACAGTACCTACTACTTTAACGTTCTGGAATGGGTAAACCATTTCCAAAATTCCACCTCTGTTGCTGATGCTTGAAGGATCGAAGTAGTAAGAGTTAGAAGTACGAACGCTTGATACGAATTCACGGAACTTACCTACACTCATGAAGAATGTTAAGTCGTCGCGATCTGCTACGTCAGTAGGAAGAGCAGCGATCATAGTGTCCAAGTTATCTAAAGATGCTGTAGTAGTACCTACGATTTGAGCTGCGTCAGTGATTGCTGAACCTGCAGAACCAGAAGACAAAATTCTCAACAAACCGTCAGATTCACAAGTTCCACCGAAGGTAGAAGCTGAACCTGATATTTGCTGCCATAAGAATTGGTCGTTAGCTTTCTGGAATTGGTTAACCAATAAGTCAGAATAAGCACCCGCTAATGCGAATGTTTCGTTGTAAGAACCTGGCTCCAAAGCGGAGATACCCAAGTATTTTTTGTCCATATCCTTAAGACAGATTCCGTCTTGAGAAGTACGAGGACAAACAGTAATGTTTCTTTGTGTAAAGGTAGCTGAACCACTGAAGTCAGTAGAACAGTTAGCGTTTTGGATATACAAGTCAACTTCGAACAAGTTGATTGGCTCTTGATACTTAACACCCTCTTGGATGGTAATGTATTCCATAGTGCTACCGCCATACACAGCTTTAACTACGAGTTCACCTGCAACTTCGTTGTTAAAGTCATTTAAAGCTGATACGTTTAATGCCATGATAATTTAAATTTACTTTTTGTTTTTGATTGAATCTAAAGCCATTTTAATGCGGTCTGCATTGCGGGCTTCATCTACGTTGAACTTTGAAAACTTGCTCGAAGCTTCCATTTTCTTGCCTGTTGAAGCTAAAGTAGGTTCAGCAGCAGGCATATTTTCTAAGCCAGCTACTTTGTCTTCCAATTCAGCCATTTTCTCTTTCATCTTGCCCATTTCCTCTTTTACAGATTCAACGATAGCTTCTACGATGTCTTCGATCTTAGCTTCATCTTCCATTTCTTCCTCCTTTACTTCTTCTTCCTGCATTTCTTCCTCTTCGGTTTCTTCGGCCATAGCCTTTTCACCGTCGGCAGATGTAATTTCAGTTACTACTGAATCTTCTGTACGGAGTTTAGTTCCGTCTTCCAATTCGTGCTCTCCATTAGGAGCGTCCATTTCTTGTCCTTCTGCAGTAACAACTGTTACTTTATCTCCGACTTGCAATGAATCACCTGGGAAACGTAGAGTGAAGGCACCATTAATGTCTTTTAACTCACCAAAAGCTTCCTCTACAGTAGTTTCTTCCTTTACTTCTGCTTCAACAAGGTTAAAATGTGCCTTTACAAGGTCTTTTAATTCAGTTGAAGTCATATTATTTTTATTAATATAAAGGGTTAAACAATTATTTGTTAACA
>Ga0208767_1001754_pt1 | contig 16922 bp, 17 predicted proteins | sample VirMetDEL_Mar_21_FD_184514 | JGI IMG/M metagenome (GOLD analysis project Ga0208767, IMG submission 184514) | Aqueous microbial communities from the Delaware River and Bay under freshwater to marine salinity gradient to study organic matter... | ecosystem: Environmental > Aquatic > Marine >... | reverse complement strand
TCTTATTTCAATAGCGGCACCATTAGCCGGTGCTGTAGTAAATGTAAGATTAGTACCTGCGGCATCTAAAGTATATGCTGTAACACTAACACCCGCTACGGTAGCAGATAAATCCTCTGTGCTACGGTAACTAAAAGGAATAGCGTATGTAGTAGTTGTACCGTTTCCGGTGTATCTTACGAATGAATTTGCCATATTTGTGTTTTATCTCTTCTAAAAGGGGTACTTTATTATTCTATAGCTTCCATAAACTCACTAAGAGCGCTTTCAGCTTTTTCTCTTATAAATAAGTTACGTTTATCAAGGGTTTCTTGTAATACTGGAAACTCTTTCCACATTCGTTTAAATGCTTCTCGTTCTACTTTGTGTACTATATCTAATAAATATTTTTGTTGGTAATCATTACCCGCTACTATTCCCTCAGGTAATCTGTATAAAGCACTTCTTTTATCTTTAACAATTGTTTCAATTAAATCTTTTAATTTATAATTTTTACCTTTGTAAGGTATATCAATTTCAGATTTTAATTCTAACATTCTATCATATGCAGTTTGACCGTTATCATTTTTTAATGTTCTTAAATCAATACCTGTATATCCATCTGTTTTTTGTGGTGCTTTATAATTTAATTCTCTATCTTGAAAGAATTTAGTAGTTTCATTATTTTTAAAATTAGTCATAGCAAAAGGTGATGACCATAAACCAGTCTTTCCACCTAAACCAAATAACCACCCATTCTTTCTATCTATTTTTTCACCAAACATATTACGTTGTGGCATAATTCTGTCTTTATCGCTAAATGGATTTAATGTTCTTAATCTATCATTAAATGTAAACAACTCTCTTTGGTAATCATCTGTTACTCTACTAGTGTATCTTAAACCCCCTGACAACGGTGTTATTTTAAATATACCTCTAGCTAGAATAGATGAACCAATTCTATCTGGAGCTCTTGATTTCATAAAATCATCACTAAAGAAAAAGTTTGCTGTCTCTAAAATATTTTTTGTATAAAATTTAGATGTTAAATTTCTAGTAATAGAAGCTACTACACCCATTCCTAATTCTAAATATTTATTTTCTACTTCTTCAGGTAAATCATCATTGTGTTTAAATAAATCACCAAAAGCATCTATTACATCAGCCGCAATAAAAAATGGAAACATAATAGGGTCTAATCTATTTGCAGAAATATATCTACCATCTTCTGTTTGAATTGAATATTGTTGCCATCCAGTTGTTCTTTCTCTTTCCCTGTTTTCTTTCCAATCTCTTGAGCCCCCACCTGTTACTTTACCATTTATAGCCGCAAATATTGCCGCAGACCATAACATCCAACCTGCCTGTATTCTAGCATTAGCTTCTGCCGCCGCTTCTGGATTTAAATATTTACCATCAGTACCTTTTGCTAACATGTGCCTCATTTGAAATTGAAAACGACCTAAAAAAGGTAAATGTTGAAAATTCCATCTTAATAAGTTTGAAGGTGTATTAATAAAATGTAACCCCGCAACTCTTAACCATTTATTTTGATTAGTAGCAGATAATATCCAACCAGTTACTTTTCCTTCTCTTTTACCTGTTTTAGGATTTATAGAATAAGCTGATTGAGTATAAGAACCTTCTCTAGCATATTGTAAGGGGTCATTTAAATGTGCACTAACAGTGCCATCTGTTTCTTTAGCCGCGCCACCTTCGCTTAAATATTCTTGTTCTAATTGTTTAAATCTTTTTTTGTATTCTAATCTATTTTTACGACCATAAATACCAATATCAGGTGTTTCATCTAATATTCTTGATTGTATAGTAGATGCCATTCTAGCTTTAAACATCATTGTTTTAAGAAATTCATCACCTGCTGATAATATTCTCATAGGTAAACTTGTTACATATGATACAGGCTCAACTATTCCTTTTTGTAAACCTCTACCAACAACACCTAAAGGTTCAGTAAGTAAAGCACCTGTTTCATTCATAAATCTTTGTAATTGACCTTGTTTAATATTAGCATCATATTTCATTTGTCTGCTATCAAGTATTGGTCTTCCTAAATAAAAACTTTTTAAAGCTCTTTTTAATGCATGTCCTATAAAAGTATATTGATAAATATATGTTTGTAAAGCTTCTCTAGCCACAACCTTAGCTCGTGCTGTGTCTTTGAATGATAAGTTAGCTGACCTTAATAACATTACAAAAGGTTTCCACTGTGTTTGTGTAAGACCTGAAATAATGTTTAGAATATGTGTATCAGGTGAAGATAATAAATTATTGTTTACATACTCTGCCGCTAAATCCCATTTGTTAACTTTACGAGCATTTTGCAATGCTAAAATAATTTGTGTATCATCATCTAATAATGAAACTGCTTTCCAAAAAGCTTCAGGGTCACCTTCTTTTAATTGTTTCATTTTAATATCTTCAGGCTCTAGTATTAAAGAAATAGCTTTATCTTGGTCTTTAACAATTCTCCCTGCCGCAGTAGCTCTAGCATAGTTTTCTTGTAATGATTTTTGAACATCCATTAATTCATTTAAAACATCATTACGTAATTCTAATTCTTTAATAATATTTTGTTTTTCTTTAGGTGTTAAATCAACTCTATTTAATTCATTAGATAATTTAACTATATCTTCACTTTCTTTAATCATGCTGTTACCATGTGCAACGACTAAACTAGCAACTTCTCTATCTTCTTTTGATTTTGACTTAGCTAATTTTCTTAATTTTTTAGGGTCAGCTCCCATTTTTTCAGCAACATCTTCAATCTGTTTAAAAGACATTTTATCTGTACCAATGATTTCGCTCATCTCATTAGCTTGATTTTTTAAATAAGTTAATGCCGCACCTCTTTTATATCTTGTATAATTAAATGGTGTTAATGGTGGTTTATCTTTAGTAGATATACCTGCATCTGCTGTTTCTCTTAAATTTCTAATTCTAACATCTGTAGTGTCACCAACTAAAATGCTTTTGGCTTCTATTCTATCTATATTTTCTTTACTTAAATTTTGATAATAAACATTCTTATCTTTTTTAATAGACAAATCTTCAAATAATCTTTTACCTGTTATAGTATCTCTTCCATAATTTTGTAAATCTTGTAGTTGTTTTACTGCTGTGTTTTTTAAATTTCTATTTGTTAATTTAAAACCACCGTAAGAAAATCCTGCACCAAACACTGTGCCAAAACCAAAACCTGCCGCAGTTGATATTGCTGATTGTTTTAAATCAAATTCATCTTGTACACCTGTTTGAATAGCTGTTGTTTGTAACATAGCATCTTGAGCTAGTGTAGTTCCTGCACCAATAGCACCTTCATACAAAGCACCTTTTTTAATAGCTTGTCCTAATGCTTGTTTCTCAGCTTCTTTAGCCGCTATTTTTAAACTTTCTTCTGATATTTCTTTTGCAATTTTACCTTTTAATGCTTGTTTTAAAGTTTCTTTATAAGCTTGTTTTGCCGCTTGTCCACCGACACCAAAACCAACTAAATTAACTGGGTCAGCTATCATAGCACCACCATTATCAATTAACCATGAACCAAAACTTCTATTAGGGTCATCCCAAAAAGAAGGTAACATTTGATAAGTTTGTTGTATGTATGCAAATTCTTTTAATCTATCTGCATCTTCTTCACCAATAGCATTAGCCATATCCATACCCATTGAAGCAGTGTTATTGTTTCTCCAACTTCTATCGTGGTAAAAATATTCTAATAAATCAGCATTAGACATTTCATCAAAGACATACTTACCACGTGTTGTATATGCTTCATCACCATCTCTATATTTATAATAACTTTTTAATGTATTATAAAAACGTTCTGTTTGTATTTCTTCTAATGCACTTTCAGCATCTTTAGCTTTTTTTAATTTAGCACTTTGTATTCTTTCACTTTTCTGCCTTCTAACTCTATCAGGTGTTCTCTCTATTTTTGTTGTAGCTTCTTCTTCTTGTAGTATGTCCCAATTAATTTCAGCCATAAAATATTATCCTGTTGATAGTTCTTTTATTATTTTTAATAAATTATCTACATTAACACCATATGTTTCTGCTAGTTTAGTTATTACAGGTGTAAACGTATCTCTATTATCTAATAAATATCTTACAAAATTTTCATCTATTTCAGCATTAAGAGCTGTAGGTAAACTTTGTTTTATAAAATCATTTAATTGTTTAGTTTTAAACTCTGCTTCTTCATCTGTAAATGGAGTTAATTTATCTGATACTCCTGTGTCTACATATTTAGGAAGTGCTTGTAATTGTTCTGATAAGTTTTCTGATATTGTATTAATGTTAGTAGTTATGTTTTGAAAAGTTTCTTGCTGTTGTTGTAACATTAATTGTTGTTGTTTTTCTTTTTCTAAATCAGACTGTTCTTTTTCAGTCATAGTCATTATGTCCGGACTAACTTGGTCATCTTTGTAAGTGTTAATAACATAATCACCTAACTCTTTCATAAATTTTCTTCTATCAGAATTGGAAGGTTTCTCACCATTTTGTTTTATGTATCTTTGTTCAAATTCTTCTATTTCTATAATCATATAATTTGTAGCATTAAAAATAGCTTGATTACCGTTTGGTTGAAAAATACCACTAGTATTAGTAAAATTACCCTTAACACCTGCTGTAATTAAATCTAATTGTGAAGAATATGTACTGTTTGATTGATAAACAGGTTTTAAACCTTTGTCTAAATTTGATTGTTGTTTTTCAAAATAACTTAAAACAGTTGTAAGTTGTGCTGTAGGTATTTTTTCATCAACAAAAGCTGTTACTAATTCATTCATATTATCATATGTACCTAATAAAATATTAACTTTAAAATTATCAATAGCGGCAGGGTCAGTATCTGCAAACCTATCAGTTCTATTTAATTCATCAAAAGCGCCTGTTAATCTAGGGTCAATAGCAACAAGTTTATCTCTTATATTTTTTCTTTCTAAAAATGTTTTAGGTGTGCCATCTTCATTATCAGAAAATGCATCTGAAAAATAACTTTTAATAGTTTGTTCTTGTTGATACTTTTCATTAACTCTATTTTGATTTTCTATAGTAACTCTTTTAGAATTTAAATCACCTATTAATTTAGAAACATCTTTTCTTTTTGTTTCTTTTAAAGAACCTAACTGCATCCCATCTTTACCAATACCTCTTTGTGATGATAATATTTTTAAAGCTTTATCTATTTCATCTGTAGAAACAGCAGTGTCATATAAATTCTTTGCATATGCCATTACAACTTCATTTATTTCTTCATTAGAATACATGTATCTAGCACCCTTTTCACCTTCTTCTGGTGGTAATGGTGTTTTTAAAGAATTAGCTGTAGCCCATACATCTTCAATATCTGAAGCTGATATAATCTTAACACCTTCTTCTATTTTTTTAGTTTTAGTAAAATTGTTTCTAACTTCAGCATCTGCTAGTGCTTCTTTAGCTTTGTAATTATTAAATACCGCAGAAAAACCTAATGCATAAGAACCATCTTTATCTGCAAAACTAGGTAGATATTCTTTATAAAAAGCAGGTAAATTAGTTTCTTGAAAATCATATTTGTTTTTATTTTCTTCAATTCTTTTTATAGCATCAACAGCTTCATGTCTTCCCCTGTGATATTGTACAGTTTTATCTACATATCTTCCAGACAATTCAGGGTGTAAACCATCTAATATTTCTTTGTTAATAGTTGTAGTATCTTTAGTTGCGTACAATTCATTCATCTTTTGAACTGCCGCATCTTTTTTATTTTGAACACCTTTGTCATAAATTCTTCTTAACGCAGGGTTTACATCTCTTTGTAATATATCAATTAATTGTGAAGTTTCAGTTGATGTTGCCGCATTTACATTACCTGCAAATGTTGCTCCCATGTATTTATTTGTAACTCTTGATTTGTACGCCATTATGGTGCTACTACCTCTCCTGTATCTGGTTTTTGATTATCTTTAAATTTTTGATAGCCTTCAGCTCCTATAGTTGCAACTTGTAACATTAAACCAGTTTGACTAGGCATAGGAACAGGTCTAATATTATTATATCTTCTTTGTTGTGCCGCATAAGCTTCACTTTCTTGTCCCATTAATTTTATTATATCAGTTTCATAATCTCTAGCGACATCTAAAAATTGTAAATCGTATGTGCCTGCAATGTCTTGAATAATTTTATCTCCATTACCTGCATTTAAATTTAAAGCTTGAGCTTGTTTTTTATTTCTTTCTTGACTTAATCTAAATTCTTCTGCTTTCTTTTCTCTACTGGTAGAAACATATTCTCTATCAATTTTAGATAAATCATTTAAATATGCTTGGTCAGAATTTTTTCTTGTTTGTTCGTTTGCTTTTATTTGTGATTTAGCTACAGCTCTTTGATTACGATATTGCATTACTGCTGTTCCTATTTTTAATGCAGTTACTACATCACACATAATTAATTATTTGTCTCCTTCATCATTAATAAAAAAGGCATTTTACCAAAACCATAATCACCTATTTCTTGTTTTGGTTCAAAACCTAAATACTGAAGCCATTTAAGTGACTTCCAATTTCTTTTATCTACAAAGTTATAAAGATATTTATAACCTTTACCCATCTCATTTATCCAATGTGGACATTCTTTAATAAATTGTTTTGTATGTTTAAACAATATTTCACTAGACAACATCCATGCTACGCCATAATCCGGCTCAGAACATTTAGCTACTCCAAACATTCCTATAACACCTTCAGATTTTGTTCCTATAATACTATAAATTTTACCATTAGGTTCCGTAAATGGAAATACTAATGCTTCTAAAGGTGATGAATTATTAGAAGCTCTAATCTCAGCTCTATCATCTTTACGTATTCTAGGTGCTAACTCTAAAGCATCTTTTAATATAGCGGGTCTAACATAATTTTCTCTGGTCATTTATTAAATCCTTGTTGAACGATTGTGATAATAACCCTCTACTTCTGCACTAGCAATATACATTGGCAAATGTGAAGAGCTTTTAATATCTAAAATAAAATCTGTATTTCTACATGAAACAGGTACTTTAATAGTTCCGGAACTAATTGCAGGTACACCTACTTTACTAGTAGCTGTCCCTATTACATATCCGTTCATAAATGAATAACTTGTTGTTCTACCATTAGGTGTTACTTCAACTTGAAAATATCCAGAATTTTCATAATTAAAAGATATATTTCTAATTTGATAACGACCTGAAGTAATAGCTACTAAACCTCTACCAGAACTTTCTCTAACATATTGCTGAGATAATCTATATTGAGATGCAAAAGGCACACCAATATATAAATTAGTATGGTTTCCTTCTAATGTATATGTAGAACCTGACGTATTAGTAATTGCATAGTTATTACCATTTGTAGCATCTACGGCTATTAAACCTGTTTTAACACCATAAGGTGAAGTGAATGTTGTTAAATTTGTATTACTATCATAAGTTCCCGTAACATTTGCTTTTAAATCTAAATAAACATTAAAACCTATTGTAGTATCTTTTAAATTTCTTAAATCAATTTTTATTAATTTTGTGTTAGTACCTTCAACAACCATCAAATAAACAATACTTTCAAAAGACATACCACCTAAAATTTTGGCATTATTAAATACCCATCTTGACCATGCTGTTTGAACTTTTTCACCTCTATCAAAAAAGTATTTATAAATATACATAGTACCCCCATTTATAGAAGTAACCGGTGAAACTATTGAATAAGGAGCAGTTTGTGTATCTGCTGTGTCTGATGCTAATGCAATTAAAGTATCTTCTGTAGTATTACTAATTAATTGATAAACATTAGTTGGTATTAAATTTTGTACTGAAACTGTAATATCTAAACCATCATTTGTTAATGTATCATCATCAGCAAAATATTCTCTTATAGCTGTGTTATTATTTCTAGCTTGTCCAAAATAAGCGTATTTACCTGCTGATACAGGTTTAATATTTGTATTAAACTCAAATGCTGATACTTCATTCAAAACAGCACTTGTGGGTGTTAAACTTTCTCCAACACTTCCTAATTTGTATTGAGCTTTTTCAGAAAATAATAATAAACTTTCATTAAATGCAACACTATCAAACAATGTGTTAACTTCAGTTCCTGATGCCGCTATATCAATAGGGTCAGTATCTAAAACTTGAGTTACTGTTTTAGAAAAGAAATTAAAAAATTCAGCATTTTCAGAAAATATTAAATTATCTCTTGCTAATATTCCTAATCTATTTTTATAAAATACTAAATTATTAATTTTATTATTAACAAAACTAGGATTTGCATTTGTTATACCATCACCTGATAATCTATCGTTCCAATCTATTTCTTGAAAAGTAAATGTACCATCATTGTTATTTATTAATGCATGTGGCATTGTTGAATTATTTAATCCAAGACTAACATCAGGCGCTATAGTTTCTTTCCATAAACCATCTGATTGATATTGAACCCAATAATCAGATAATGTATCACCTTCATCACCAGTTACTTTAATTTTAGTATCAGTGCTTGCATGATAAGGAAGTTTTGTAAAATCAACTATTTCATCTCTGACAGAATACATACCATTATTACCTTCACCATCACTGGTTTCTAATTCATAATTAGCATTGTTGTCAATTACTACTCCCCGTATTACTGAAGGATATAGTGTCATATTAAAATAACTTGTAACACCTGAATATGTTCCTATACCTTGTGCTGTAGTTAGTGTAGCACCTGTGTCTGTTCTTGTTAATGCAAAAGAAGCTGAAGATGAACTATCCCAATATGCACTAGATTCCCCCTTAAATAATATATCAGCTACATGTGATGTATCTCTATAGTTAGCATCATGTGTTAAATTAGAACCTGTAGGCATTTGTAAAGATGCTTTTATACCATAAGACATATTAGGATGTTTTAATTCTATAGTATATTCTCTACCGTAATTAGTTAATATAACATTAATATAAAATTCTTCTATTTTTGCCGCACTAGTAGTAGTGTCTGCTAAAACTGTTTTAGATTTATTAGCAATAAAAGTATAATCGGCAATATTAACTAATTTAAAATCTGATTTTGGATTACTAGATGTTAAATAACTTGCGCCACTTGCAATAGTAACAGGTAATTCATTACCTTGTAAATCATAAACTTTTACACCACCATTATAAAAAACAACCATATATTGATTGTTTGAATCTCTTTGTATAGACCAAAATTTAACTGTATTAGGAAATACATTTGTAGCATCTAAAGTTGCAACATAATCAAAAGAAGGTCTTTTAGATAAACCATCTACAATATTATTTTGTAAATTTATCTGTTCTTCCCCTTGATTAATACCTCTCTGAGTTGGTGTTTGTTGTGAGATACCATTCAGAAAATTAGGAATACTCTGTGATACTACACCACCCATTAATAAGTCCTTCTAGTTGGTCTATTAATTATTGAATATGTATTACTATCACCTTCTAATATATTAACATCTGCTTCTTGACTATCAGCTTGGTGAAATGCCATTAAAGCTTCATTTTCATCATTAGCAATTAATTTAACAATTTCAGTATCACCAAGAAATCTTGAAGCAAATCTTCTTGAAGCTTTTTGTGTGATGTATTGTCTTGCATATTCTGGAAGTTGTTCAAATTGTTGCACTAAAACTATATCAACTTCAGGTACTATTGTAAAAACATCTGTATGTTTTTCTAAATCATAAAGAAAACCATTTCTAAGCGTTACATTTATATATCTAAAATTTTTACTTGCATCAACTTTAACACAATTTGAAGGTAAAGGAATTTTGTTATCTTGGTCTAATGCTAAATTTTTGTAATTTTCGTGAGTATTAAAATGCCATCCTTGAGATTGAATTGACATAGAAGTTTCATCTAAAATATTTTTTGCTGTAGAGACATCAACTGATGTAGTGCCTGTAATTGAGTTAACTGGAGCCTCACCGATAACAGACAACATAATGTTTATCGCTTGTAACTCAGTTGTTGGTGTAATTTGTGTAGTCATAATCTCCTATAAATTTATAAAAAGAAATGGCGGGTTAACTCTCGCGCCCCCGCCACTTCAAGATTAAAGTTAAGCTATTAAGCTTCTTTAATTCCTACAGCCGCTTCAGGTCTTAATACTCCGTGACCCATAGCGTACTTAGCTACCATCAATGTTCCTTGACGTCTAATATCATATTCTGACTCGACTGCCAAATCCATTAATTTTACAGTTCCTACAGCAGAAGGATGAGATACCAAACATACGTAGTTTGATAAATCAACAGCTTGAGGGTTTGAACCACCCGCAGTTGCTGAACCTGCTTCTGGAGCCGCAGTGATAGCAGAGTTTACAAAGTGTGCAGTTGGAATTAATTCAATTCCTGCTACTCTCATAACTTTACCATCTGCAATTGAACCTTGACCAGAGAAGTCAACGTTAACTACATTAGTACCGTTAGCTAGTTTGTAATACTCTTCTAATTTGATGAACGCTTTTCTACCTTCTTTTGGAACGTAGTTTGCATCCAAAGCTTTAGCCGCATCAAACAAACTATCAATCATTGCATTAGCCGCAGTTGAAGCTGTTGCTGAAGCAATGTTAGTGTTTGTTAGTACAGTTCCTGCACCATATCCACTGTCAGATACGTTTGCAGAAGCTTGTGCCGCTTGACCAATAGTTTGTAAAATGTGCTTATCTTTTTGGAAAGCTAATGCTCTACCAATTTCTGTAGAATATGCACTTCTTACATCCCAATGGTTTTTTGCCTCTTCAATATTTGATAAAAATACTGAAGATAAAAGTAGGTCATTAATTGTAATAACCTTCTCGTTGTGGTTTACATCAGAACCAGTTATTTCAGCACCTGCTGTATGGTATGAAGCACCCACTCTTCCCATTACTGGGAAAGTTGCAGATTTTCCGCTAGAAATACTTCTAACCATTTCTGCACCTTGTGTAACTGAAGCTCTATCAAAAGAAGTTAAAACTTCTCCTGCAAAAACTTTCAGAAACAGAGCGTCTTCAGAACCACCTGCATTTACTCTTCCAACTGATACTGGAGTTGCGTTTGCCATAGTGTTCTCCTTTTTTGTTATGACGTTTATTTATAAAAGCCTCTACATATGTTTCAGTTTCATATTCAAGATTGTCACCCGCAGGTGGTCAAGTTATTACACTTTATTAAATATGTGTTGGCGAGTTGCCCCCTAAAAAGGGTGCACAACTATCTACACTTCCATTTACGTAATGCTAAAGCCTTTCTTGTAGGTTGTCCATTAGGTTTCTTCATAGCACCTTTTACTCCAGACATACGTGCACAAAAGCTTGCTCTACGTTTAGCCGCTTTTGAACCTCTTTTTACTTTACCCGTAACTGGTGCTTTTAAATTAGAACCAGTTGTTCTTTTAAAATATTTTCTTCCGGCGGCATTTAAGCCACCAGAAGGACTTTGATACTTCTTAGCGACCATTACTTTTTCTTAGCTGTCTTAGCCGCTCTTTTAAATTGTTTAGCTGTTGGCGCACCTTTGCTACCAACTTTACGCATTTTCTCACCACTGCCCGCTTTAATTCTTTTACGTTTAGCATGAATATTTGCATATAAACCTTTTTTAGCCATAGTTATTTTTTCTTTTTAGCTTTCATTATTTTTTTCTGTAATGTCATTGGTAATTTTTTTTGTTTACCTTTTAACATTTTTCCTTTAGCTTTATTTTTTCCGTACATATTTATCTCCTATAGGTTACTGTTAGCTAATTTATTTTTAACATCATTTTGATATGCTATATCTTTTGCATATCTAGGGTCAGCCATAGCCTCTGTAACTTGAGCCCATGATTGAAAACCTTGTTCTTGACTAGGCTGTGCTTTACCTTCTACTAAATTAGGTTCTACACCGTTAGCTCTTTCAAATTGACCTTTAAGTGCATTAACAGCTAACTTAACTGTGTCCATGTCTCCACTATTTACAGCTTTGTTATATGCTTGTTTTTCACCTTCAGTCATATTTTTAGAAGCCCAATCAACCATTTCTTGATAAACTTCATCTCCACCAACAGTAGATTTAATTTCATTAGCCTGTTGATTAGCTAAAGCTTCTTGACCCGCAATGTAATTATCTACGTACTGTTTAGTTATTCCTACTTTTTCTAAAGCTTCATAAGATTTAGCATCTAATTCACCTTTTTCAGAATATTCTTGTTGCAAAGAAGACATATCTAAACCTGCATCAGAAACAGCTTTTTCAGCTATTTCTAATTTATTGTCAGAATTAGAAGGGTCTGTTTTTGCAGTAGCTTTACTTACTGGGTCTATTTGTTCTTTTGTTTCTTGAGATTGTTCACCAAGTTTTTTTTCTAACTCTGCATAAGACTTAGCTAAATCTTGAACTGAATTAAATTTTTCAGGTAAGCCTTCAGGTTTACTTTGTGTGGACTGTGTCTCGTTATTTTGTTCAACTGGTTTTTCAATACCAGTTTCTTGTTCTTGTATTTCTACTTTATCTACCATTTACTATTGTCCTTGTTGTTGTTTCATAGCACCATTAACAGCAGGCGCTATAGCCTTTTCAGCCATTTGCATCATTTGTTGATTTTGCATTTGCTGTGCCATTTCTTCTTGTTCAGCCATTATATCTTCTTCTGACTTAACAAGTCCTTCCGTATCAATACCTAAACCAGTAGCAATACGTTTTATTAAATCCTGAGTATTTAAACTTTGTACTATTTGTGGATTTACTTGTGCTAAGTTAGCAATCTCAGCTACAAATTCTCTTAATTTTTGTAAGTCGTTTCCTCTACCTAAAGCTTCTACTCCAGTAATAATTGTAGGTTTAACAGAACCTTTTGGTAAAGAAGGTATCTCATTTGCTTGAGACATTCTTTTCATTAATATGGTCACCAAAGGTAATTGAAACTCTTGAGATAATAATGAATATATACCACCCATAGCAGTTTCTAATTGTTGTGCCATATATCTAATTTCTTGCGCTGTAACTCTTTCTGCATCTCTTTGTATTGCAGTGTTTAATAAAAATGCATAAGACATTCTTTCTTCTAATTTAGAAATACTTCTTTCAACTACTTGTAAGTCATATTGTTTTTGTGCTTGTAACACAGCAACATCATCTGAACTACCAGTAATAATATCACCATTTCTAGTTTGTGCTAAATCTTTTTTTCTAGTAACCGAGTTTGGTCTAACCATAAATACTACTTTAGAAGAAGCCGCCGCACTTTCAACAAGAGCTTGAGATAAACCTTCTAATGATTTTAAATCACCTAAAAACTCTTCAACATATCCTCTACCATAATCTTCATTATCAACTCTAACCATTCTTAAAGCTTGATAAGGTAAACTTTCAATAGGATATGTACCAATTGAACTTTCTATTTTTACACCTTTTACTTCTTGACAAGTATAAAATTTCTTATCATCCATTTTGTAAATGTGAGTATATAATTCACATTCTTCGTCAGGCTTATAATCTTCAAACTGTGAAATTTTTTCTATAGTATTAATATCTAAATATGTTGGATGTACATTTTCTTTAATAACTATTTCAATAATATTTCCTGAAGCATCTCTTTTACACACAAAATTTGTTAAAGGAAATACTCTCATGTTTCCTTTTTTGGGTAAATAAGTTAATACATTACCTGCAACAATTAAATGTTTTAACGCTTCAAATACTGAAACTCTTAATGCTAGTTGTTCTATTTTACTTGAAACTTCTCTTTCAATAGTAGCCAAAGATTTTTCAACTTCAGACTTAACTTCTTTTTGAACGTCTAAATCTTTTTTAGCTTGTCCTGCTATTGATAATCTAAAAAATGGGGAATTTGGGGGAAGTAGTAATAATAAAAGTTTAGACGCTAAATTATTAACACCTCTTGCGCCTACTGATTGAAATGGATTATATAAATCTGTGGATGAATGAAAACCATCTGGTGGTATTAATGAAGGAATTGTAAGCTCACTACACTCTTGAGCTCTATCTAAGAAATGTTCTCTGTGTTGTTTTAAAGTTTCATAGCGCTCTTTAGCGCTTTGTTGTAACATATTATTGTAATGCATAATAATATTAACTTATATTTAAACCAGATACAGTAGGTATATTTAAACCAGAAGAAGTTTGTAAAGCTGAAGTTCCTCTTTTTTTGCTTTTCTTTTTAGCAATTTCTTCTTTTTCAACATCTACAGCAGTTTCTACTGTAGGAGCTTTACTTTCTTCAATTGTTGCTGAAGGTGGTGGCGGCGGAGCCGGTTGCACTTCAGGTACTTTTGGTGCTGACATACACATAGTTATTTCTCAGTCCTCTCTTTTAACATGTTAATAAATCTAACAACATCACGTTGACCTGCTTGAAAATAAATTTGATTAGGTTTATCTATCATTGAAGGTGATTTTTCTGGATAAACTTTATTTAAAAGTTTAATTAAATCATCTACTGTTTCAGGTAGTACTAAATCATCTTGGTCAATCATGTTGTTTTTCTTCTAAAAAGGGCACTTTAGTCCCAAAGACTTCCTGTTATTGTACCTTTGTTATATTCTGTGGCTCTGTTTTCAAAGAAATTAGCATGTTCTACACCATTTAACACCCAATCTAACCACCCTAAAGGATTATCTTTTACTTTGTAATTTGGTTTTAATGACAATTGTAACAATCTTCTATCAGCAATGTATCGAATATATTGTTTAACTTCTTCTGCTTTTAATCCTCTTATACCACCCATAGAAAAAGCTAAATCAATAAACTTATCTTCTAAATCTACCATGTCTCTACATGTCTGATAAATACTGGCTTTAAATTTTTCTGTCCAAATATTTGGGTTTTCTTTTATTAATTGATGAAACAATTTAATCATGCTTTCAACATGGTGTGTCTCATCTCTAATAGACCAAGTAACTATTTGACACATTCCTTTCATTCTTCCATATCTTTGAAAATTTAAAAGCATTACAAAAGATGCAAATAATTGTAAACCTTCACCAAATGCAGAGAAACAAGCTATCTCTCTAGCTAACGCTTCTAATCCTGAACCTTTACTTTTAAATAAATATTCATGCTTATCAGACATTTCTTTATATTCTTGAAATGCTTTATATTCTTTATCAGGCAAACCAATTGTATCATTTAATAATGAATAGCTATGTGCATGATTTGCTTCACTTGTTGCAATTGCAGACAACATCATTCTAACTTCTGGAGCCTTAAATTTAGGAATATATTTATCAAGGTATGCTTGTGCTATATCTACATCACCTTGAGTAAAAAATTTTAATATCTGTCCAATAAGATTTTTTTCTTCTATTGTTAAACGTTCATTCCAATCTCTTACATCTTCATGCAAAGGAACTTCACTAGGAAGCCAATGCATTTTCTGTTGCATGTCATAAGCCTCAAAAGCCCATGAGTAATCAAAAGGTTTATAGTATGTTCTTTTATCAAACAAACTCATATTTATTCTTGCTCCTCTTTTTTAGGCATATCTTCAAACCATTCTAAGTGTTCGTCTTTTTTCTCTTCTTCTTTTTTTATACCAAATATTCTATTAAAATTTTCCTTAAACTTTTTAGATGGTATATGTTTACCGTCTCTTATTTTATAACTATTAAAACCCATAATATAATTCTACTCCTTCTATTATTATTATTATAAATAATTCTAATGCTAGGACAGTATGATAAACTGTCCATAGCACTGATTGTTTTTTATTAGAATGACATTTACACCCCCTTTGTTTTTTTCGTTTTATCTTTGGGTAATCAATGCCATCAAATATACTACTATCTGTCATGTGCTCCTTTATATACAATCACATATTGTGTTAGCAATTGCTAGAATAAATACATATCCTATATAACCGCCTACTAATATTATTAGTAAATTTACAAACCAATTCATTGTTAACCTTCACAAGCTAAACAATCTGCTTCTGGTATGATTGTTCTTTCTACTTTTTTTGATATTAACTCAGCACGTTTAATTGCTTCTGAACGACAATAATACAAAGTTTTTAACTTTTTCTTCCATGCTAACATATGTATGTCATGTAATTCTTTTATGTTAACATCAGCAGGTACAAATACATTAACTGATTGTCCTTGACAAATGTATTGCTGTCTGTCTGCCGCATGTTCAATTATCCATTGCTGATTAATTTCAATTGCTGTTTTAAATATATCTTTTTCATTATCAGATAATTCTTTTAAATGTAAAACAGACCCTCTGTTTGCTAAAATAGAAGTCCATGTTTTTTCATTGTTAATACCTTTTTTCTCTAATAATTTTTCAAGATATTTATTCTTAACTAAGAATGAACCAGACATAGTTTTTTGTACATATGCGTTTGCTCTGTATGGTTCGATTGATGGTGATGTCGTTCCACAAATAATAGAACTAGAAGCATTAGGTGCGATAGCTAATAAGTGTGCATTACGCATGCCTGTACCTTCCATATCAGGCGCTTCACCTCTTTTGACTGCTAGTCTTTTACTTTCTTCTACAGCTTGTTCTTTAATTGTTTTAAATATTTTCATGTTTAATGATTTAGCAAGCGCACCTTCAAAAGGTATTCCTCTGGATTGTAAATAAGCATGAAAACCCATAGCACCTAAACCAATACTACGTTCATTGTTTGCACTAAACTTAGCTCTAAACAATTCATCAGGTGCTTTATCAATAAAGTATTGTAACACATTATCTAAGAACCTAACTAAATCAGGTATAAATAAACTATTGTTTTTCCATTCATCATACTTTTCTAAATTAACAGAAGACAGACAACAAACTGCTGTTCTATTTTCATCAGTAGCAAGTGTTATCTCTGTACATAAATTAGAATGATTTACTTTTAATCCTAATTTCTTTTGTGTTTCAGGCAATGCTTCATTAACTGTATCAATAAATGAAACATACGGCTCACCA
>Ga0208767_1001753_pt1 | contig 16926 bp, 30 predicted proteins | sample VirMetDEL_Mar_21_FD_184514 | JGI IMG/M metagenome (GOLD analysis project Ga0208767, IMG submission 184514) | Aqueous microbial communities from the Delaware River and Bay under freshwater to marine salinity gradient to study organic matter... | ecosystem: Environmental > Aquatic > Marine >... | reverse complement strand
TGTATACAGCCTTTACCCGATTTTTAGTTTTACACACCCCCCTATACACACCAAATAGGTGCAAATCTGCTGGGTTAAAATTTAAGCGGGCGTGACACCTCTGTGACACCTCAAAAAAAGGTGTCAACGCTGAAACCCGCTACTGTATTGTCTTTGTGACACTATGTACACCTATGACACCTATATGTATAAACATATAATAAAAGGGTGAAATATGACATATATATAGTATTTCACCTATTTCTATAACCTATATAGAAAACGCGTTTAGGTGACAACGTGTCACAGAACTTTGTTTTTGTTTTTAAAATCAATTATTTAAAAGCGTGACACCTCTGGTAATGGGTGACACCTCTGGCGAATTTTGCGGAAAACTAACCCAAATGGGTGGCCTTAAAGAAAAGTGTTTACTTTGTAATAAATTTGTGTAGAATATGAATTGTTGAAACACAAAACAAACGGAGAAACAAAATGACTAAGCTATACAAAATTTATTCGAACGCATGTCGATTTACGCATTCTCTAGTCGAGGCCGTAACACTTGATAACGTTAAAGGATTCATGCCGAAATATTCGCTGCGCCCTGTTCGGGAAATCGAACACGACACCGCCACTTGGGCGGATGACTTCAAAAGGCATTTTGTGACTGCCGAACTTCCTGACGGCCTCTTTGGGCACTACTGTTTCGACACAATTGGCAACGCCGAACCAATTCAACAACCATTCGCTCAGACCCTGTTCTCAACGGAAAAAGCTGCGCTAGAAGCACATCGCTCAACTGTTGAGCGGTATCGTAAAGACCCATTATGGCAAGCGTAACCGTGTTTTTGAAAAATAACCAGAATGGCTCACTTTACGAGCCGCATGAAGAGTACCGGCTCTGCCTTGGGGGTTCCTGGGGCGGCGCAAAGGGCCGGTACCCTTGATGGCCAATGAACGGGCTGACGTTAAAAAAGGAGCAATAATGCACGACCACCACATAAAACTAAACGACGATGACGAGGCCAGGTTACAGGCTCTTATCCGCTTGCATGGGTCAGCTTGTGAAGCGATACGTCAATTAATACGATCAAGCACAACGGCCCCAAGACAAAAACTTGAACGACCATCAAAAGCATGTGATAATTAAGACTAGCTTTTGTCTCTCCTTTGCCGACGTTTGTCGCCAAATTGCACCCACTTTTTTGTGGGTGTTTTTTTTTGCCTTGTAGTTTAAAATAAGCTGATTAAAAGGGGCGCGAAATGTCGTTTGTTGCGGCTGGGTATTTATTGGAGATTAAAGGTTAATATGGCTATATTTAGCATGGTTTCAAACGCTTGGACAAGTCTCGGTGCTTTATTAGTTGATACGACTATTCAAGCAATTGACGGTGATATATGGGTTTTTTCAGGCGATACAACAGGTCAGGCAAAAGAAAACGGGTTTTTACTTCGGGAAAATGAAACCGTTAGTATCGCAGCTAATGTTTTAGTAAGCGGCTACGCTGAGCCAGCAACCAGAAAACGCACGCCATCGCTTCATACATTGTCGGTTTATGTTGGCGGCTTGTAATGCGCTCTCTTGGCTCAAAAATAAAAACGCTGTCCCCTAAAAAAAATAAAACTCAGCTACACAAAAGACCAAGGGGGAATTCGTTTTACGCATTAGCCAAGCAAGTTACCCCTCGGATTTGCAAACATTGTGATCAAGAGGGTAGGGTAGGCCCCGGAGACATTTTGGATCATATTGTCCCACTTGCCTTGGGCGGTTCAAATGATATTAAAAACCTGCAATGGCTTTGCCATCACCACGACAAAATAAAGTTCAAGGAAGACCTGAAAAAAATAAAAAACGGGGCATTTAGCCCCGATTAAATTAAGTGTCTTTTAAAAGCGGCGGCACTTTAATGAGTCGTCCTTGCCTTGTCCTCGTTGTAATACCGCCGTTCATTTTCCTAAATATCATCCCAGCTCGCGTGGCATCCGCTTTGGTGGGCCTATCAAACCCAACAGCAATGAGAGCCTCTGTGGCGGTCATATCGCGCCACATTAAATCAGGCGCATCCCAGTCGTATAGGCGTTCAATTTTTTCTTGAATTGGGTCAATGGAAGTAAATTCCTCGTTAAGCGTGTTCAAGGCCTGGAATTCCTCTGGAGTTAGATAGAATCCTTCCCCTTGACGATATAAATGCAAAAACTCGGCCCATACTTGTTGCATATCAAGGCCGTGCGAGTGGTCCAGGGCTGTACACTCAACCGTCCAAAATCTTCGGTTTCCCGTGGGGTCGTTTAAGTAAAATTGCGGGTTTACCGAAGCAAAAAAAACGGTTTTCCGGGCGTAAACCGATTCACGCCGCGCATAAGCCCTTCTAAAAACGTCACGGTCGCGTGTGATAAAGGCCTTGAGTTGAGCAACATCTGACTTGCGGAACGTGGCGTCGATCTCACCAAGCTCGACAAGCCAGTTGGATGTGACCTGTTTCACGCTATCTCTGTCTTTTGGGTCTAACTGTACCCCATCTTGGATAACGCCAAGAGACGCAGGCACAAGCGTTTTAAACCATTTGGTTTTACCAAGGTATTGATCACCCTGGAAAACGAGCACACCATGAGCGGAGACCCCGTTAGGCTCAACCGCCGCTGCAACCGCCGATATCATCCAGCGATGGATTAGGATGTTTTTAAGGGCCTCATCGTTTGCCGTAACTGTGGCCATAAAATCACCCCAGCGAGTTACGCCATCCCAAGGTTTTGATTTGATCCATGTAGCAACGGGGTTGTATGCGTTTTCGTCAGCTATATAGGTGACAAAATCACCAATTTGACCAATGGGCATTTGAAAACGAGCGCACCAAGACATAAGCCACGCAAGAGAGGCATTGGCCGCATTATCAAGCGTAAAGGCTCGCCCAGGAATGAGTATATCCTCGTCTTTGGTTATCACGTTGTATCTGATAACCACACCAAGCCGCCGAGTGATTTCGCGCAGGTTTTCGATGGTTGAAAGAGGCTTGCCTTTGTTGTTTACATCGGGTAGGGGTGTGAAAAGGTCGATGTTTTTGGAAATTTCGGCGAGTTCGTTGGTGGGTGATGTAACGACTGATTGGCTTTGCTGTGTTTCGTCTTCGGTGTCAGCATGAGGCGTTAAATAAAGCCGCGTCTCATCGGGCCCCATCAATCGAGCCATGTCGTTGTAGTCCGTTGGCTTTTGGTCGTATAAATCATATGGAAAAACAGGCACAACAACATGACAACGCCCAGATTCCTGCGCTTTTTGCGCGCCTTTTAGGCCCGCGTTTTCGCTGCCCCATTTATCATTATCGGCGGCAACGATTAAATTAGCCTCACCATAAGCCGCCCGGATTCGCTCTGCAACTGGAGCTAGGTTTCCTGCGTCAAAAGCAACAATAACGGCTTTCCCGGTCAATTCGTGGATTGTCGCGCCAGTCGAATAACCCTCACAAATGTAAATGTCGTCACGAGGGTTTGCAGGTTTCCCAATTGCAAAAAAACAGCCTCTTTTTTTCCCGCCTGGTAGAAAGTCTTTGTTTCTGCCGTTAATTTCTGTCGGGTAAATGGCCTGGAGGCTGGTGATCTTTTTCCCATCACGAATTGGTATTAAAAGAGCGTCGGGAACATCGAGGTAAATTTCTCCAGTTTCCCGGTCTGTTTTTGTCCACCTACCAACGCGCAGGCCATGTGATTGAACGGATTTTGCCGTAAGGTATGGATGTGACTCGCAAAGTTCAGCGGCATCCCAGATTGTTTGGGCGCGTTCGGCTGCCTGTTTTTGCTCGTAACTAATCTGATCTTCTCGCTTTTTCTTGGCCTCGGCAATTTTTTTAGCGTACTCCGCTCGTTGTTCCGGCGTGAGCTCTTCGCTAGATTTTTCGCACCAATTTTGACTTAATCCGGTTCTGTAGTCGCCAAACGATCCAGCTGCGATCCCATCACAAAAGATCACATACCAACCGGCTGTGTCTGATCGTTTCCCGTTTGTTGAAAATCGGTGAATCCTGCCATCTGCCTGTATTTCTTCAGGCGGAGCTATCCCCGCCGCGCTCATAGCAGAGCGCAGAGAATCAATAAATTGCATTTTATCCCCTTTTGTCTGGGTTAGTTTTTACGCTTCTTTAATTCTTTTTCTAAGATAGCAAGTGTTCGCTCGCTTGGTGGGTGAGTTGCAGACCTGGCAAGATAAACCCGAACGCTTGATGCACTAAGCATGGCGAGATTCGCGCAGTCTTTAATCCGCTGAGAAATTTTTTTATCAGGGCTCACGAGGTCAAAAAGACCCCGAAAGCGCTCAAGTTTTTCAATTTGTTTTGGGGTCATAATAATGCTCCAGATCTAAAATGGGATGTCGTCGTCTTCTGGGTTTTGGCCCATACTCTTCCCAGCTGGGTTTACCGAAGGAGCTGGGTCGGGAGCGTAAGCAGGGGATGGCGATTGATTGTTTTGCTGTCGTGGCTCAAACATACTCACCAAAATCGACTCGCCACCACGCTCATCGACAACGCCAGCAGGATTGAACCATTTTGCGAGCATGATGAATTTGCCGCCGTCGTCTTTTTCCATGACCGCGCCAATGTTTTGATAGCGGTTTTTTTGTTGCCCACTTGAATCGGTGTATGAGCTGACTTTTACTGCTAGATCGTACTTTTTGCGTGTTGCCATGATAATTAATCTCCAAAAATTCCGCCATCATCGGCGGGGGTTTCGTCTTGCTTGGGTGTTGGTTTAATCTTCGACTTTTGTTCAGCCGTCAATTTTGCGGTTTTTTCAAGTCGTTTTATAGCGGCGTCAACCGTGATTTTTTTGGTGTCGATTGCAGCAATCACATCCGGAAATTTAGCCGCAAAATCCGCATCGGACCAATGTTTAACATCCAGCTTGCGAACCGTGTATTGTTTGCGCTTGCTCCTCGTTGTTGTCAGCATGAGTGACAAATCGCGCTCAATGTTGCTTAAATGCGAAATGCGAATACCTCCGACTTTGACGCCGCCGAACATCACTTCAGGATCACAATAAAGAGTCATGCTTCGGCCTTCCCACGCTTTACCGTCATTGCCCCACGCGGCGACAAGAACCCGGCGCATCGACTTACATGGCTTATAAGGCATGTAGTCTCCCTGCAAAAAAAGCGCGACTGGTTGATCACCGTCGGCACGAGTAACGCGCGCAATCGTGACAGTAATGGGCTTTGCAATCAGATCGTCGGCATTGAGCTGGTCTGATTTGGGTTTAATTGTGTCCGATAAGTCCATTTATTCATCTCCCGTTGTAATTTCTTGCTCATCATCATATGCAAACGTAGGCAGCGCGATTGGCTCAATGTCGTCACCGTAAGCGGGCCATTCATTTTTTGCCATGCAGCCAACAAGTTTTTCGTAAGCAGAATAAGCTATTTGCCATCCAATATTTCTTTCAACCTGCCCGACTTCGTAGGCTTTTGCAATAAACGGGCGAGTTTTTTCACTTGCCAAAATGGTGAAATCAGGGATCCAACCGCCTGTTTTATTAAAAACTACATCACAGTAATACGCGGCTTGGATGTGGTATCCAAGTTTGTTACAGTCATAACCAAACCTATAAGGCGATGCATCAACGCATGATTTAAGATCGACGATTAGACCCCGTGGGAAATCGTCGCAAGGTTCAACAAAAATATCCATCCGAATGCGGCGGTTTTCCGTCATAACTGTTTTTTCAAACTGCGGGTTGTTGTCCATAATTTTTGACCAGATTGGCAGTTTATGGATGTTGGCTGCCATCTTTTTAACGTCATTAAATTTATCAGAAGCAACAGCCTGTTTTCCGCTTGCCAAAATATCAGCCCAGAGAGCCTTGCCTTCTTTGGTGCGTCGATCCAAGCCTTCGGGCATGACCATGTATTTATCGTCAAAAGTCTCTGGCTCTAGCACCGCCGCGTGAAACATTCGACCAAAATCTAACGCAGCGCTGTCAGGCTGCTCACGATCCGGCGCAAAAAAAGCATCATAAACGTGTGCGGGTGTTTTTGCGTGCATCATTTTGATCATGCTCGCTGAGATGCGAGTGGTGTCGGCATGATACTCGTTTTCGGGTGTGTCTAAAAGTTCCAATTCACTCTCCTTTTTTCATTGAATTTACATTGTAATCGTGCTACATTGTAAAAGTCAATACTTTACACGGTAAAAAAATGAGAGTATCTTGCATTGAGTGCAAACACATCAAAACGCACGACAAATCACCAAGCGTTTGTTTTGGCGTTTGTCAGTTAAATGATGAAGTTGGTCACTATGTGTCGCTTGATTTTGAGCGTGAATGCAAGCAATTTGAGGCCGATACCCCCGAGCGGGTTGAGGGCAAAAAACGTTATTTAAAAAAATTAACACTAGGAGATTAAAGTGGAAAACTTAAACGTCTTAAAAAAATTGATTTCATCCCATTTGTTTCATTTGGACATTGATAAAAAAATAGAAGCAATAAATGAGATAAGAGAAGAAATACACAAAAACAGCCCATTTAAGAATGAACCTGTTGATTTTGTGAGATGGGTTAAAAACGATACCGTCAAAGCAAACGACTACAACCCAAACAGCGTAGCACCTCCAGAAATGGAGCTTTTAAGATTGTCTATTGAAAGCGATGGTTACACGCAACCAATTGTCTCAATGGGGCAAGGAGATGAGCGAGAGGTTATAGACGGGTTTCACCGGCACCGCGTGGGGAAAGAGTGCAAGGAAATAACATCTCGGGTTCACGGCTACTTGCCGGTAGTTGAGATCAGGGAAACCCAAACAGACAAAACAGACAGGATGGCCTCAACTATTCGGCACAACAGAGCAAGAGGTAAGCATGCCGTTGATTCGATGTCGGAAATTGTTATTGAGCTTAAGCGCCGCAATTGGAGCGAAGAGAAAATATCAAAACAGCTTGGCATGGATTCTGACGAAGTGCTTAGGCTTTGCCAGATTACGGGATTAAAAGAAGCATTTTCTGAGGAAGCTTTCTCACAATCTTGGGATGCCGCAATCTTAAATGAGGAATCAGAACAAATTTTGGATGAGTCAGATATTGATCAGCAAGAGCAGCAAGAGCTGAGAATTTTTCACGAGTGGCAAGATTGGGAATGTTTTCCTGCTGGGTTCTATTCTGACAAGCCACCTTCCGGTAAAACCGTAGAGCAATGCGAGCATGAATATCGTGATTTTTTAGGCGATATTGAGTTGTTTGAAAGCACGCTCAAGCGGGTAATTGTCGAGTGGAAATACTCATGCGAGCATTACCTTACCAACGAAAAAATGAACCGAATAGCGTGGCTGGGTCAAGCGTCAATGTGCCTTTACTCTGGGGTTCCGTCTCGGTTTTGTGGTGGATACAATCTTCTTTCGCCGGAACAGCAAAAAGAGGCTGATTTAATGGCCTTGAAATACTTAAACCTTTGGCTAAAAAACAACAACAGGAAAGAGTTGACGTGGGAAGAAGCTCAATCAAAATCAAAAGCAGATATTTATTAAGGGGTAAACGATGGAGCTTAAAAAATTCACAAATCAAAACGTCTTGACCGCAGCAAAAAAACGAATTTCATACACTTTTGACAATTTTGAAAAAATTCTTCTTTCGTTCTCCGGTGGCAAAGATTCCTCAGTAATGTTCCATTTGGTGATGGAAGAAGCCATTGCCAGGGATCGAAAAATTGGAGTCATGCTGATCGACTTTGAGGCGCAATACAAACACACAAGCGACCATGCAAGAGAAATGTTTGAGCTGTACAAGGATTATATTGAAGTGCATTGGATATGTCTGCCGATTAAATTAAGAAACGCGGTAAGCAACTATTCACCTGTGTGGACTTGCTGGGATCCAGAAAAAAAAGCCGACTGGGTTCGAGATATGCCGGACCATGAGGGGGTGATAAAAGAAGAAAGCGTTTACCCGTTTTTTGTTAAAAACCTTGAGTTCGAAGAGTTTATTGTAATGTTTGCCGATTGGTATTCTAAAGGCGAGCCTTTGGCGACTTTTGTAGGTATTCGGTGCGATGAAAGCTTAAACCGTTTTCGAACAATTGCCACCGCAAAAAAAGAAACATTCAAAGGCAAGCGATGGACAACAAAAGTGGTTAAAAATGTTTACAACGTTTACCCTCTTTATGATTGGCGCACTCGGGATATTTGGATTTATAACCAAAAAACAGGCAAGTGCTACAATAAAATCTATGAATTGATGCAGCGTGCAGGTGTCCCGTTAAGCCAGCAAAGGCTTTGCCAGCCATACGGTGACGATCAAAAAAAGGGTTTGTGGTTGTACCATTTGCTAGAGCCTAAAACATGGTTCAAGATTGTTTCGAGGGTCAACGGCGTAAATAGTGGCTCTCTTTACATCAAGGAAACCGGGAACGTAACTGGTAGTAACAGGATCCACCTACCGCCAGGGCACACTTACAAATCGTTCTGCAACCTTTTGCTGGCTACCCTCCCGCCCGTAAGCCAAGAGCATTTTGTTTCTAGGTTCAAGGATCATATTAAAGGATGGCGCAAGCGCGGTTATCACGGGGACATTCCAGATAGCGCACCAAGAGAATTAGAAAATAAACATTGGGTACCCTCTTGGAGGAGATTGTGTAAGGTTTTATTGCGTAATGATTGGTGGTGCAAGGGCCTTGGAATGACGCAACCAAAATCTTTGGCTTATGCTAAATTTTTAGAAATAAAAAAGGCACAAAAATGAAACTACGAGACTATCAAATCCCCGTTGTCAAAGCGGTCAGCCAATGTTTTATCGAAAACCAGACTCGGGTAATCATGCAAATGCCAACCGGGGCCGGTAAGACCGCAAGCGCTGCATATATCGTCAAAAAGCACGCGGAAACGGCTCGCCAGGTTCTTTGGCTTGTGCACCGGAACGAACTTTTGTATCAGGCCGCAATGACGTTTGCAGAAATTGGGGTGAAACATCGTCTTATATCGTCAGCGCAAGCCGAGCGCCAAGTCAAAGTTGGACAATTTAAAGAATACGGGCGGTCATACATAGATAAAAATGCGTATGTGGTGCTTTGCTCAATCCAAACACTTGTAAGGCGATTGGATAACACACCATGGCTTGATCCTTACTTAATCATTGCTGACGAGTGTCATTTGTCGCTCAACAACACTTTTCGATCAATTATTGGTCGATACCTTGAAGCACGATTGATTGGGCTTACAGCTACGCCAGACCGCTCGGACGGACAAAGCTTTGACGTCAAGCATGGTGGACTATATGACACGCTCGTGCATGGTCCGCAATCTTATGAGCTAATGGACGCAGGCAATCTGGCAAGCTATGAAATTTTCAAACCACCAATTCCGCTTGATGACATAAAAAAGCGAACCAAGGGCGGCGACTGGAACCCCGAGGATCTGGAGGCCGAATTCAAAAATGAAGTGGTTTTTGGGTCGGTAGTTGAGCATTATAAAAAATACGCGCACAAGTTGCCGGCAATTGGGTTTTGTCCAACAATTAAGATAGCGCAGGCATTTACAGAAAAATTCAGGGACGCTGGCTACAATTTTCATTTTCTCGACGGAAACACACCAGGCAAAGAAAGATTCGATATGCTTCAAGATTTAGCTAATGGAAACATTGACGGGGTGATGAGCGTCGGCATTTTGATCGAAGGTACAGACATACCTTTGGCCACCGTTGGCTTGATGCTCACTCGCACAAAATCCATCCGCGTGTATTTGCAGTCAATCGGGCGACTGCTTAGGCCGCACCCAAAAAAGCAACGAGCAGTAATCATGGATTTTGTCGGACTTACTGAGATTCACGGTTACCCCGACGATCACCGTGAGTGGAGCCTGTCCGGTAAATCGAAAAACCGCCCACGAGAAGCCAAAGAAGGCGACGAATCAAGTATTAAGGTGCAGACTTGCCCGACTTGCTACCGAGCACACCGACCGGCTGATTTATGCCCACATTGCGGACATGTGTACAGTGCCGACCCCAAAGAACGCAAAATTTTAGAGGTTCAAGGCGAGCTCATCCGCGTAACCCGAGAAGAGCGCGAACTTGAGCATCAGAAAAAGCAGGAAGCAGTTAAGGGACGGCGATTAGAAGAGGGGGCCTGCAAGACGTACGAGGACTGGCTGGAGTTGGCGAAATCGCGTAGTTACAAATTCCCTGCGCAATGGGCAAAAAGGCGCTATGAACTGAGAGTAAAAAGGAAACAAGCATGACCAAAAACCGAGAAACCCGCGAAGTACAAGATCCCTGCTTTCTGGCCGTTGGTGAGCGTGAAGACTGCCTGATATGGAGGCAGCAAGTCGGGCTTTTTCGAGCATACGACAACCCAAAACGAGTGCTTAGAGCTGGCATGGCGGGACAATCAGACTCGGGGATGATTGTCAGGGTAAAAATCACGCCGGACATGGTCGGGCAAGAGGTTGGCATTGCGGTACAGCCAGAATTCAAGGCGGGTAATGGCCGCCAGTCTAACAATCAAAAGAATTGGCAAAAAGCGGTCGAACGAGTTGGGGGCATATACCGGCTGATCCGCTCTGTTGAAGAAATGAATAGTTTGATTGATGATGTAAAAAACGGACGCTGGAAGAGTTAACCCAAAAAAATAGTTGATTTAATTTTTTACGGTGTAATAATAAACCATCAACAAAGGAGAGAAACATGCCAAAACATGACCAAACAGATCCGCAAAACTGGACTGATCTTGTTATCACCGATGAGCATATGGTGCTAGCTAGACAGGATGCGTACAGGCGACTAAAAGAGTGTAAAGACGACGAGCATCAACGTGTAATCGCCGAAATTGCTGGCTCTGGTGAGTTTGATGAATTGGTTAAAAATGCCATTTATGGTAATGATGATGCTCTTTCTTTCGGGTTAGCGTTTCGTCAAATTTTTCTTGCATCATTTAATTCCGTATTAGAAACAATGGTAATTGAAACTGCCGAAGAGATAGCACAAAAGGAGCGCGAAAATGGACACTCATAAACTACTTGAAAAAGCAACCTGCGACTTTTACGCGGCACTTCGGGCACACGATCAGGCTACTTTGAGGATGGGCAAGCAGTACAGCGACCCGGACATTGTTTCGATGATTAAGCGCGTGAGGCAGTTTGATTGCCTGGTTAAAATTGGCGCGTTCAATTTTGCACCCGTTCAGGTGATACCGGAAAACAATAAAGAAGCGCACTATGAGTAAAAACAAGGAAAAGAAAATGGAAACTTTACAACCAAAAACAAACATTTGCGATGTTTTGAGACACCCGGAGTTTACGATCGGAGTCGACAAATCAATTGCCGCCGACGAATCAAGTAATTATTACATCAAAGAAGCGGGGTCTGCGGTTTACAAGCCGATTGATTTAAAAGACGCTGTAAAGAGAATCAAAGGGGTGACATCATGATTTTAGATAGACTATTCCAGTTCCAAGAGGAAAACGAATTAGCGCTTAACTGGATTGAGGGAGCACTAAATAGCCCCACAGTTACGCCAGAATACAAAACAAAGGTAGTGCATCAATACCAGGCGATTAGGCGATGTATCGCCAAGACCGATGCCGTTTTAATTGCGGCCTACAAAGAAAAAGCGGAACAAGTTATTAAGAGGGCAAAGATATGAAATTACCAAGCGACTACAAAAAAGACTTTCTCAAGCATCTTGAGTATGTCCGGCAAAGAAACCAGATCAAAAATCAGGTCACATCCTTGGTTTTTGAAAAACGATTTAGGGGCAAAAATGGCTGATTCCTTACTTTGGATTTAATGCCTGAGCGCCCTGATTACTTGCGCCGGTTATGTGTGCAATTTGCTCACACGATCCATCTACATGCACGACATGATCCTGACCGTGCTTTTTCCGGCGATTAATACAATTCACGCAGTTTTGACAATTATCAGTTTTTTTCAGTACATAAAATGGAGAATAAAATGAGATTAGCAAATTACCACAGAGACGCCTTCGTTAAAGCGGTGATGGACGATGTTCCGGAAAAAGATTTTCAAAAAGAATTGGAGGTTGTCGCGCAAAAGGAATTAGAAAAAATTCTTCCGAAAGAAATTTTCAAAATTTGGAAAGACAACAAATTGAAAGGTTACTTGGTAACAAGGTCATTGGGCGTCCATCCACTCCATTTTTCTGCGCCTTTGTCTTACGAAGAAAGACGGTCTTTTGACCAAAACCCTTCGATTAGAAAGGTCGTCCAAGCTGCTCAAAAGCAAAAAGAAAAAAGAGAAGAGCTGAGGTTTAAAGTGAGATCAGCAATCTATTCCGTCTCAACAGTCAAAAAAGCAAAAGAGCTTTTGCCTGGGTTCGCGCAATACCTTCCCGAAGAGAAAGATGCGCCCAGCAAGTTTGCTCCAGCCGTGATCGCAAACCTTGCGTCAGACTTGAATGCCGCCGGTTGGCCTAAAAAAACCAAGGATAAATCAAGATGAAAGACTACTCAAACAAAGATTGGCTAAAGCCAAAAAGCGAGACCGTTAAAAGAGCGGCGGTTTTGATTTTAGTGATTGGGGTTGGGTTGATTTTTGGGGTGGGTGTATGAAAACAACACTTACAGCTAGGGAGCTTGAGATTTCAAGACTTGGTGCAGATGGCCTTTGTGACGCCGAAATTTCAGAAAAATTATCAATCACAGAAAACACGGTTCAGTCTCATTTCAAAAACATCTACAACAAGACAGGATTAAATAGGCCGACTTTGTGGAAAATTTTTAACCAGTTTGATTACAACGCAAAGTCAGATTCAAAGATGATGGATGCGCCCCCAAAACACTTATGGGCAATCCAAACGCACAAAAGCGAGCCTTTTAAACTGTGTGAGTTTTTTTACACAGAGGACGAAGCAGCGGAGGCTTTTAAAAACATTCACGCATATAGAAAGGAGGGGATTACTCTATGACCATCACAACCGAGCAAATTAAACGCCTACTTGGCGACCCAGCTGGAAAACCCATGCTTAAACTGAGCAAAGATCAGCAAAAAATTGTCGATTTCATGCGCCAAAAACCCGAACAAGTCACGGGGCGGCAAATATGTGACGCAACGGGTTTTGACCCAAAAAGCATCAATAAACGCATGAATTTTTTGGAGGCTCGTCATATCGTTGAGTCTATTCGAGTACCGAGAGATCGAGATTTAGACCGTGCGATCGCAAAAAAAATGAGTGTTTTCTATCAGCTAAATCCAAAGCATAAATAGCAAAAACCACCTAAATGGGGTATGTTTTATTTTTGCTTTTGTGTTACGATGTAATCACATCAACAAAACGGAGAGAGATTATGAAAGCACTTAAATTAATTACAATTGCATCGGTTGCGCTGTCAATGACTGCGTGTTCTTCAATCAACATCCAGCGAGACAACCTACAAGGCCACGCTGTCGCAGCCACCGCAGATATGGCAAGCACATTTGCGGCAATCGACGCCGGGGGCTTTGAAGGCAATCCTTTGGGTGTGTCGGGCGTGATCGCTAGTAAATTTGCTGTGGGCTACATACTGGAAACCACAATCACAAATGAGCAAGCCAAAAAGAGAGCGTTTAAAACACTTAACGCGGCCCAAGCTGGGGCCACAGTAAACAACCTGCTGATTGCAGCGGGTGGCGTTTCGGCATACGCTGTGCCTTTTGGGGTGATAGCTGGCGTGATGTTCTACGAGGGGGTTGAGCACAAAGGCCACAAGCTGATTGGGTGCCCTACCGGGTCGCTTGATGAAACTGTGGATTTTGAGGGGTGTGAGTGAATGAATCAAGAAAATTTAAGAATCTTGGGTGAGTATCTAATCAGCCTTCCTGATGATTACAAATACTTTGACATGAGCAATTTTTGTAAGTCGTTAGCCAAAATTCGCATTACCCCTGATCAAGCAGAGCGAGGAAAGATCGGAGACCCGCTGTGGCACCCAATAAAAGCAGGGATTAAACCTAAAAGCAATCGTGCAAAAACGAGTTGGGTGTCTTTCTGTTATGAAGCGATGGGCATCCCTTTTTATAGTGACGAGGGTCTGTGGTGTTTTTCAGGTGAATGGGATGCCACAGATAACACCCCGCAGGGTGCCGGAAAGCGCATTTTTTGGTTGCTTGAACATGGGGTGCCTGAAGATTGGGAAGAGCAGATTTTCGGCGAGGCTGACTTGTGTTACGAGAGCGGGGCGGGCGAATGAATTGGTTAATTTTTTGGAGCGTGGTTTCTATGCTTGCAGGCGTTGGTGCATTCACCTGGTTGTACTGCGAACTTGAAGCAAGCAGGAAAAAACTTGAAAACGAAATGGGATTAGGGGAACAGGATGAGCTACAAGCACGAAATAATTGACAGAATAATTTGCGCGGTGGACGAGGGCATGAGTGACGATGAGTTCTGCAATCTGCTCGAAGAGTGTAGCGTTGCAGCTGTTAAAAACAAATTGAGGAACGAATCAAAATGAGTATTTTAGACCCAAAATTTAAGTACACGCCAGCAGACAAAACAGACGTTCAAGCTACTTGGCGCAGGTTCGGATGGACTCCTCAGGCAAGCCACAAATTAAACTTGCCAACCTATAAACAAAAAAGGTTCTGACCATGTGCAACACGATTGAGACAATGCAGGCGCTTTCTAGGTTGTCCGAGCTAAATGAAGATCTCTATAAGCTATTGCACGAAATGAACACTTTTAAAATTGTCAACACGCTTGAAAACATAGAACGACAATGTATGCTTCATGAGGTCATAGAGGAAACCCAACAAGATATTGAGCTCTGCGAAAATTTACTCAATGAATCGCGATTGATCCAGTATTTTGCAGTCAATCAGATTTCTCGGTTTTTTTTAAAAACTCCACGGCGTTAGCGGTTGGAATTTTTACAAACCCAAGCGCAAAGTTAGACACCAAGGTAATGATGACCGCCAGAACAATTGTCTTAATGTCACTTTTGTTGGATTTTACGTTGTCAATGACAGGGGCGGCTTTTTCTTTAAACGTGTAATAATCCCGAATGTGTTCAACGGCGCGGCTGTCTCTTTTTTGTAGCTCTGCATCAATTTTAAGTAAAATTTTTTCGTTGTTTGCGGCAATGGCATGGATAATGTGTTTTTCCAGATTACCAATTGATTCAGTTGTTTTTATTCTGCTCTCGGTATGCAAGTCAAACAGCTTTGAGATGTTTGACGACAGCTCTGTCTGCTGGCTAACCATAAATTCAGCAGCAGAAAGCAAAGGAATAACTTTGTTGTGATTTAGGTCGCGCGTCCTCTGCTCAATCTTGTTAACCTCAGCAATAAGGCTGTTTATTTGGGCGCGTAGATCTTCCATTACGCTCTGCCTTTGAGTTTTTCTGTCGTTCGGTAAACGCCCAAACCGAGCATAGCAGACATGAGCGCAATCAGGCTTTCAGAATCAATCGCTGGTAACTCAGGCACACCATCAACACCAAGCACGGTTAGGAGCCAAGGGAGCAAAGGCCTAGCAAGCATTTGATATGCAAAACCAAAAACACAAACCCAGCCAACAGCAGGTCTCCATCTTGATTTGAATGGGTCGTTTGACGTGGCCTCTGTTTTATTTATTTCAATCTGGCCCATAGCAAGTTGAAATGACCTCTCGGCCTCTTCCATTTCGCCATTTTGAGCCATTTCAAGCATTTTTAATTTAGCTTCGGACTTGGCTTTTTCGTCTGGAATAACTCGATCTAATACCGATCCGATCAATGGTAAAAATGCTTGAATCATACCCACCTCACTTAGAAAAGTACTGCAAAGCCGCGTTTATCATAGCCGTTAAAAAGACAAACAAAATTGTCACTTTTGGGATCAAGGAAATTTGAATCGCCTTGATGTCGTCCTTTAATTGATCGCACTCAACTTTGAATTTATCTTTCATGGCCGAAAACCACTTCACATTGTTGATTTTATCGTCTTTGATCTCTTTCAAAATTTCCGCTATATAAGCTTCTTGCCTGTTTTGGCGGTCGTGTATTCGTTCAATTTTTTCGTCCATGCGCTGAATCGTTCCGTGCTTGAGCTCGGTGAACTGTCCTTCAAGGTTGTGAACTTTTTGCTCAAGGTTTCTTAGTTCATCCATTGTAAATCCTATTTAATTACCACGCCGCCTTGGTAGCCTTTATAAAAATACACGCCCGTTCTGATGCCCACATCGTGCCCACGGTCAATGTGAACAAACGAGTTAGCCAACCCCACACGCCAGCCCATTGCCCGGGCAAGCTCGGCAAATTCCTGTTGCTTGCCTGTAGCCCAATCGCCCCAAGAAATATCCGCAGCCATAGTGCCAAATGTAGGCCACACGGGGTTGTCTGTAAGGTGTAATGAGCGAGGGTGACCGCCAATTGCCTGGTTGTGTTCAGGGGTTCTGCAAACGCTCGTTGGTATCAATGGACGATTCCACGCTTCACGCAGTTTTGGTAATTCATCGGCAAAGCGCGGGTCGAGCTTAATTACGCCCGTGCCCTTGCAAGCCAGCTCATGCTCTGGAAAGTAGTCAATGGCGGTGGTGATTGGGGTCATTATTTGGCCTCTAGTGCTTCAATTCGGGCGGTAAGGTCATCAATTAGTTGTTGTTGCTTTTGGCAAGTAGCTACTAAATGCCAAACATAGGCGGTTTTATCAACCGCCCAAGGGGCATATCGTTTTTCCGTTCGAGCAGGCTCTACTTCAACAGTTTCGTATTGAGCGGGAATTTTTTCTCCGGTTTCCGGGTCGTAAGTTTCCTCTTTAATTAATACTTGCTCAGTCACAGCAGGGATTTCTTTTTCGTAGTGTCCTCCAACTGATACTGACCCTTTAAAACGCTGATATTCTTCTTGAGCAATAAGTCCTATTTGAATTTTGTTTGTCGGGTCATCTTTCCAGCTATATGAGCGCAGTCTGGCTCCCATTACCAAGTCAAAAGACTTTTGGCGGTCTGCGTCTCCATGAATATTTTTAAATTCCGCATCCGAAGTTGTATTGTATCGAACAAGACCAGCACCT
>Ga0208767_1001751_pt1 | contig 16937 bp, 23 predicted proteins | sample VirMetDEL_Mar_21_FD_184514 | JGI IMG/M metagenome (GOLD analysis project Ga0208767, IMG submission 184514) | Aqueous microbial communities from the Delaware River and Bay under freshwater to marine salinity gradient to study organic matter... | ecosystem: Environmental > Aquatic > Marine >... | reverse complement strand
GATTATAGTATGAAAAATATTTTAGTAACAGGATCTAATGGATTTCTAGGCAAAGCTGTCATGAAATCCCTGCATAGTAAAGGCTACAAACCTGTAGGGCTTAGAGGTCGATCAGATTGGGATCTGACCAAACAAAAGCATGTGGACTATGTATTACAAACATACGAGCCAGACACAATTGTGCATCTAGCAGCAGCTTGTGGCGGCATTGGCATCAATCGCGAACAGCCCGGAAAATTTATGTATGACAATCTTGCAATGGGTATGAATTTGATTGAATCGTGCAGAAAATATGGCAAGCTAGAAAAGTTTGTAATGGTGGGCACAGTGTGCGCTTATCCTAAAAATACTCCAGTTCCTTTTAAAGAAATAGATATTTGGAATGGTTATCCAGAGGAAACTAACGCGCCGTATGGAATCGCCAAGAAAACGCTAATGGAGATGCTGATTGCCTACAATAAGCAATATGGGATGCATTCAACCAATCTCATTCCTGTTAATATGTATGGCCCGCATGACAACTTTAACCCCGCCAGTAGTCACGTTATTCCGGCACTAATCTTAAAGGTGGATCGAGCCATTACCGTGGGGCATGGAAGAATCGAATTATGGGGAACTGGGGAGTCTAGCCGCGAGTTTCTGTACGTGGATGATTGTGCAGAATTTATTTCATTAGCCTGCTCCGCAGACACTCTCGCATATCCATTCCCCATCAATATTGGCACTGGCGTGGAAATTAAAATTAAACATTTGGTTGCTATGATAGCGAAGATCATGGGATACACAGGTGATATTGTTTACAATTCAGAATATCCAGATGGACAGCCTCGCAGGTGCTTGGATACCAGATTATCTAAAGAAATATTTGGAATCGAGGCACGTACTGATTTGTATAAAGGACTACAAAAAACAATCAGTTGGTACTACGCCAACAAAGACAAGGAGAAGTTTAGTGGTTACTTCAATAGTATTCAGTAAAAATAGACCGCTACAATTGGATCTTACTTTAAAAACAATTGCTAGAAACTTCAATCAGTGCAGTAATGTAATTGTTGTATATACAGCGGATTCTGAATATCTAGCGGCTTATGAAATTCTAAAAAAAGAACACCCAGAAATTGACTGGCGACATCAGACTAGTAATTTGTATAAGATGATTTATTGCGCTTTGTCTTCTTTAGATTGTAAAAATGATTTTGCATGTTTCTTAACTGATGACTGTATTGTCTACAGAAAAGTTCCCGATATATCAGGTGTTTTGCAACAATTGAAAACATCGTCTGATACAAAGTGTATATCTTTAAGATTGGGCATGAATATTAATCAACAATCGCATGAAGGTGTAACGCGCGACTGTTTACCTAGATGGCCGATACGTCAAGACAGCACATCAGAATGGATTATTTTTAATCATTTTCAAAACCTATTTGGATCTTACTGGTGCTATCCTATGTCTGTTGACGGCCATATTTATAATAGATCTGATTTAAAAAATATGATAAATGAATTATGTGTGCTAAATAGAAATATTTATTCTGACTGGCCTCAGAACCCAAATTGTTTAGAAGAACAGCTTCAGAGATTTTTAACAATTAACGGATGTAATACCATTGCTCCTTTTAATAGCTGCGTTGTAAACAGTCCTAATAATACAGTTCAAAATTCACACACCCAAAATAGATCTGGAGACCAGTATTCAATGGAAGCTAAATTTTTATTGTCAGAATTTAATAAGGGTAAACGAATAAAATTTGATAATTTAGATTTTACTAATATTCGTTGTCCACATACGGAAATTAATATTATGAATGGAGTGTCATGAAAAAACAGAAATGGACAAATAAAGAATTATTAAGTGAGCTGAATGACTTTCTAGATTTATATAAAGTCAGACCTATAAAAAATAATGAAGGCGGTATGAAGTCTCCACACATGTTTCCAGCGTGGTTTATAGTTAAAACCTTGAAGCCAAAATTTTTAATAGAAAGTGGAGTTTGGCGCGGCTTAGGGACTTGGTTTCTTGAACAGGCATCTCCAAGTACAAAAATAGTATCTATAGATCCGTGTCTTGAGTACAGAGCTTATATAAGCAATAAAGTACAGTATCAAACTAATGATTTTTTAAACACAGATTGGCACTCTCTCTTAGATCCACTAGAAACATTGGTTTTTTTTGATGATCATCAAAACTGCATACCAAGATTAAAAAAATGTAAAGAGCTTGGATTTAAAAATATTATATGGGAAGATAATTATCCAATTAACCAAGGCGATTGTTACACGCCTAAAAAAGTATTAGCAAACAAAGACTATGTTATAGACAAAGCCGGGGCAAGAACTTGGATGAAAAAAAACGACGATGACTTAGAATTTTTAACTTCTAACATATCGCTATACCAAGAAATGCCTCCATTATTTAAATCTCAAAAAACAAGATGCGGTGATGACTGGGATGATTCCTACCCTACGCCCGATCCTTTATTGGACGATTGCGATGCATTAAAATATCCAGAGTTTTATGGTGAAAAATTAGATTATACTTGGATTGCTTATATGGAGTTTTAAATGAGTATATATGAATACTATAAAAGTTGCATAGCAGAAAACTTAAAGTTATCAAAAGATCAATTAAATTTTAAAAATGATCCTAGATACCAATATGTATTAGAGCATGTAGACTCAAAACAAGGACAAGAATATCTCGATCTTGTAAAAACAGAATTCGCAAAATTTTACGAAGAAAATAAAAACGACATCATAAATCTTTGCAGAAAAAATGACAGCTACGGCAAGCCGGTTCAATCTTATTTTGTTGATTTTTGCACTTGCTCACCCACCAATTTAAGGTATCTATATCAATCGTTACTAATAATAAAATACATAAAAGAGCTGGGACTACAAGATGTAAAGATTATTGAAATAGGTGGTGGTTATGGCGGCCTATATCTTTTTATCAAAAGTTTATCAGAATATTTTGACCTAAGTGTAGCTTCATACATTATATATGATCTAGAAGAAGCCGAAGCTCTGCAAGAAAAATATCTAGACATACATGGATTGTCATTGACCAGTCAGGAAGATATTTCAGAGGGGTCTTTTTTGGTAAGTAATTATGCCTTTAGCGAACTTCCAGAATATCTAAGACAAGAATATGAGAATCAAGTAATAAATAAATATTGTGATTACGGATTCTTAGCTTGGAACGCCTGTCCTTTATATCAATTTGCTCAAAACAAAATCGTCACTAGCATAGTGGAAAAACCGTCAACATCACCCAATAACCTATATGTGTACTTCAAATGATAAATATCTGCACTCTATCTGACATAAATTATCTACATCTTGGTATTTGTTTGTACAATTCAATTGCTGAGTCCTGCTCGAAAAAATTTGTCATGCATTATTTATGTATCGACAACGAATCTTACAGCGTATTAAAACAAAAAGAAAGTCAAACATTAAAAGTCTATTCTATAAAAGATATAGAGTCTACAAATGATTTTCAATCTTTGGTTAGTAATACTACATACTCACCTATGAGTTCAGATGTTTCAAATACGTATTGTTTTTCTTTGGCTTCGTTTTTTTCAAAATTTTTACTTGACACACAAGATATAGATGATATAATATATACAGATGCGGATATGTTGTTCTATAACGACATAAGTGATATCCATAGCTTTGCATCTAAAAAAAGTATAGGAGTCATGCTTCATAGACACAATGATATAGGATGTCATGTCGGAGGTTATAACGTAGGACTGATATATTTTAAAAATGATAAACCGGGATATGACTGCTTAACATGGTGGAGAGATTGCGTTATAAACCCTGAAAACAAATGGGCAGCAGAATATGGAACGTGTGGAGATCAAAAGTATCTAGAAGCGTTTGCTCCATTGTTTGGGCAGGAAAATATAGCTGTAATCGACGAGGAAATAGGTCACGGCGCGCCTTGGAACTTGGGAATCTATCAGTACTTAGATAATGATATTGGCGGGAAAATTAAATGGACACCTTTTGACCACCATCAAAGAAAATTAAAATTAGGAATGGAGTTCGACCACAAGATACAAAATATGTATTTTATACATTTCTCACAATTTAATCCAGACTACCAAAATAACAGATATGGTTTGGATAGAAATGGTTGTTGGAATGGTTTAAACATTTATGGGAATCAAAAAGTTCTCAACTATTACAATGACTATTTTATCAAAACAAAAGAAGTATATATGGAGCTAAAATGAAAATAACATTTGGAATGATCGTATTAAATGGCGATCAAGTCTTACAAGAAACCTTAGCATCTGTTTATCCTTATGCGCATCAAATACTTATAGCTGAAGGTCCGGTGACCTACTGGCAGCAGCAAGGATACACGACATCTATTGACGGCACAAACGAAATACTAGACAATTTTCCAGATCCAGAAAACAAAATTAAAATCGTACATTCTCAATATACTGAAAAAGATGACCAGTGCAATACTTACATGAAGCATTTAGATGCTGCATCCGATTACATTTGGAATTTGGATTGCGATGAAGTATTCAAACCAGAGGATATCGAAACAGTCATAAGATTGTTAAAGACCGAACAATACACATCGGTAGGATTTAAGAGTTTAACCTTTTACGGAGGGTTTGATAATTACTTGACTGGTTTTGAAGAAAACGCAGAATTCATGAGAATTAGGAAAGTATATCCCGGATCTTACTGGAAGACACACAGACCGCCGACTATCGCGCATATAGTAGATAGTATCATGCCAGAAAAACATTTAGATTTTAACTTTTTGGCTGATAATTACGGCGTTAGAATGTATCATTATTCTTATGTTTTTCCTGATCAGGTGTTTAATAAAATTAAATATTATGAAGAATTTTTAAACAAATCGCATTGTATTAAAGACTATTTTAACCAAGTGTATCTACCTTGGGTTACTGGCTCAGAAGAACAAAGAAAAAATATCGAACAAAAATATCTTGGTGTGCATGAATGGACTCCTAATTCAAGAGGTCCATGCTATTCAGCCCCATTCACATCGGAGCATCCAGAGATCATACAGAATAATTTACACCAACTTAAAAATAAATTCAATAGACAGCTAACAGGATATTTATCATGATATATTTAGTAACGGGGGGTAGGGGATTTATAGGTAGTCACTTTGTCGAAAAGGTTCTAAACGAAGGACATCACGTAATTGATATAGATAAGATGACCTACGCATCGAATTCTAAACTAGACTGGGACAACCATCCTAAATATAAACACATTAAGGCGGACATTTGCGATATAGATCACTTACCTGCGTGCGATATTATTGTTAATTTTGCAGCCGAGTCACATGTAGATAATTCTATTGAGTCTCCTAAAATATTTCTCAGATCCAATACTGATGGAGTTTTTAATCTTTTAAGTCTGCTTCGAGCCAAAGTTTATCAAAAACCCTTGTTTGTTCATATTAGTACCGACGAAGTTTACGGAGATATCAATGAAGGAGAAAAGACAGAAGACAGTATTTTAAATCCTAGCAATCCTTACTCAGCAACTAAAGCTGCCGCAGAAATGCTAATCTTGGCTTATGCTAGAACATTTGGAATTAATTACCAAATTGTTAGGAGTACCAACAACTATGGCCCACGTCAATATCCAGAAAAACTAATACCTAGAATTATTCACTCCTTAGATACCGATCAACAAATTCCCATACACGGAGACGGTACATACGTTAGAGACTGGCTATATGTTAAAGATAATGTAGCGGCAATACATAAAATATGCCATGCTAAAACACTCAATGAATTTTGGAATGTATCAGCTTATAACTATATGACCAATCTTGAAGTGGTACAGAAAATTTGCGAGTGGAGAGGGATAAGCGATTACGTAAACCATATCAACTTTGTAGAAAACAGATTGGGTCAAGATTATAGATATTCTATATCTTCAAAAAAACTTAGGCAAGAATTGGACTGGCAACCCGAACAAGAAAAGTTATTTAATTTCACAAAATAAAATGCACAAACATCTAAACTCTTGGAAAAATTCCACATCTGCTTTCTATCAGCAACTTAGTAGAAACAAATACGAACTAAACAACAACTTTCCACCACATTGGAAAAATTTTGTTAAAACCGTCCTTCAAATTAAACCTAAAAGAATAGTGGATATCGGTTGTGGAGTTGGAGCCTATTGCGTTCTAGCCGACCAACTCGATGTTGACTATATAGGTTATGACTATGCTCAACAAGCCGTTAACATTGCTATTGAAAACTGGGGAGGTAACTTTATATGTAAAGGCTATCAAGATATGAAAGCAGAAGACATTATACCTAAAGACTTGATTGTAGCTAATGCTATTTGCGACATTTTACCAAACGGTGACGAATGTTTTGAGCATTTACTGTCTTTAGGTGCCGATAATGTTTTAGTGCAGCGAGTAAGGCTAACAGATAAAAAAAGTTATTTTACAGAGTACGAAGCGTATGACTTAACAACATACGAATTTTATCACAACGAAAATCATATCGACGCTATTATAAAAGCACACGGCTATCAGGCGACAAAATTAAAATTATACGAAAATATATTTGACGTTACTTGTATAAGGAGTTAAGATGGATAGGTTATTCATAGGTAATAAACCTTACAACAATTTAAACTTGGGTCGTTTAATTGACAGCTTTGATAATAACGTTAGATTTAATATGGGTGTACCCGCCGGTCATAACGGCACTATTAAAGATCAAATTGTAATATGCAATCATATGTATAAATACTTCGCATCGGGCAAAAAAATATCACTCAAAAGGGTTTTAGAAATTTACGATTCAATGCACTATGACCCCGATTATATAGAGTGGTTTTACAATACATTCAAAGTGTCAGATTACACAGAGTTAATACAAGGAGTTAATTACCAGCACGTATCAAAAGCAAATGACATTCTAAAACTTTTAGATTGTCCTTTTAAATTTATCCGCCGTCCAAGATGCGGAATAGGGTACATCCTGCACCAAATTCAAAAAAGACAAAACGAAAGTGTTTTTGCGGTGGGTTTTACTATGAATCACGATGAATTAAGACAAAGTTACTACACAACAAAATACAATACAATGCAAGAAGAGTTCAATAAAACAGGACACAGCAAAACAGAAGAAATACAAATAATTAGATGGTTGCACGAAACAAAAAAAATTGATGCTACTTTTTGTTTGCTAGAAGATAAAAACAATCCCGTAATTAAAAGAAACGGATTAGAACCTACTGAAAAATCTGTAGAAATATTAAAATCAATATATAAAAACGTGGATATAAAAGAATGAAAAAATACATAGATCTTGAAACTGATAAACTTTTTACAAATATTACGCCTGTTGTAGAAGAGTGGGCAAAAGAGTGGGGTAGAGATGGTATAGTTAACATTTTTTCACCACACACCACGATGTGTATATGGCTCACCGAAGACGAAATATTACACCACGCCGATGTGAGATTTTTCTTAGACTCATTAGTTCCTAAAACTAAGTCTCCAGAAGGACAGCAGAAAAACACAAAATATTTACACGATATGATATCTTTAAGAAATAATGTCCCGCCAGAAGAGCGCATCAACGGTCATTCACATATCCGTTCCATGTTTTTCAACTCTTCACAAACTGTTCCTGTACAGGATGGAAAACTAATTTTAGGAGAATGGAAGAAAATTTTTGCCGTAGAATTAGACCCAATTCGAAAAAGAAAAATAGTATGCACATTTTTAGGTTATTAAATGAAGTTTTTTATAATAATAAAACAGCACTCTCAAAGAGTCGAAAACAAAAATTTTTTAGAGGTTCATGGAAAACCTCTTTGGCGCCACCTAATCGACACTCTAAAACACGAAGATGTTTACATTGACACGGACAGCAATCACATACTAGACGCATGTCAAAGCATAGATTACATAACCTGCTACAAAAGATTAGATAAACATATTAATCTTGAAAATGATCCTAATTTTAAAGTAAGCCCAGCAATATTGATGATAGATAGATTTTTGGATAATTATGTGAGGCATGAAAATGAAATAATAGTAACACCACATGTTACATCGCCTTTTATTAAAATTCAAACAATCAAAGATGCCGCTCAAAAACTAGAAGAAGGATATGACTCAGTACAAGCCTGCACAGTGCATAAAGAATTCTGTTATTTTCAGAATAGACCTGTAAATTTTGATACAAATGTAATACAAAAAACACAAGACTTGGAACCTGTAAAGCTAGGTAATGGTGCATTTTTTATTTTTACAAAAAAAATATTTAAAAAACACATGCATAGAACAGGGTCGAATCCATTTTTATATCCAATATCTATGCCGGAATCCATAGAGATCGACACATACGAAGATTTAAAATTAGCAAGGACTTGGAAAAATGATTGAGATTATTGATGTGACATTAAGAGATGGTGGTCATGCTGTAGACTTTGATTGGCCGCTAACATTTGCCAGAGACTATTACAAAACCTTGTCTGGACTATGTGATATTAAAATTTTAGAGCTTGGTTATTGGGGGCAAACCTCTAAAAGCACCAACACGTTTTATAATTTAGACTTTGATAAAGTTGAACATGTGACTCAGGGCGCTAAAAACAAAAACGTATCTATCATGATTGACTATCATTATTGTAGTCACAACATAAGTGATTATCCAACGCGCGATCAATCAGAAATATCTATGATCAGAATGTGCGCAAGAAAAGAGGATATGAATGAAGCTATATTGTTCGGTAAAGAGTTAAAGCAGTATACAGGGCTTAATGTTAGTTTTAATATTTTCAATGCCTCAAATTATTCATTTATGGAACTTACAGAGCTATCCACTAAAATAAAAAATTGGCCATTTGATTATATATATTTTGCAGACACTCATGGCGACTTAGATTTAACAAAAGACTTTTGGAAGTTCCAGCACTTTTTTAATGTGTGTCACGAATACGGAAAAAAAACAGGATTTCATTTACACGACCACAGCGGCATGGCTATGGTTAACTACAAAGAAATATTAAAAAAACCAGTAGACAGCACTGACACCTCTATAAGAGGAATGGGAAAAGGTTCCGGTAATTTGAAATTAGAATATATTTTAGAAAAGAGTAATTTAGCGGAATTAGCTAGGCTGATATTAGAGTATAATGATCTACTAATTATTCAACCAACACCATATGAACTAATAACATCCAAATATGCATTAAGCGATAATTATGCCAAAGAAGCATTTGAAAGATGTTTAGATATAGATAAATTTGAATCAATGTGTAAACTTATTACTGGATTAGACAAAGACTCATATAACGAAATGATTTTAAGTGAAATCAAGGATAACCAAAATGGATAAAGTTTTAATTACGGGAACTACTTCGGGATTAGGGCGCGCCTTAGCAAAAACTTACACTCAAGCTGGTTATATCGTTCATTCTATAAGCAGAAACAAGCCAGATCACCAATATTTTGACGTTCATAGAAGTTGTGACTTGGAAAAAATTTCAGAAGTTGAGCAAAGTATCCGCTTGTACTGCTCAGACAAACACTATTACAAATATGTGTTTTTAAATGCTGGAATCTTAGGAGATCTTAAAAAAATTACAGAAACAAGCCTGCAAGAATACAATGAATCCTTCTTGATCAATGTGTGGGCAAATAAAATAATTATAGACAACCTGTTATCGTATAATAGCACCGAAAAAATAATCGCTGTATCATCAGGAGCTTCTAGCAAAGGATACTTTGGCTGGTCACAGTATTGTACTACAAAAGCATCTATGAGACAATTGATGAATTGTTATGCTTTGGAATATCCTGATGTTAATTTTTTATCTTTGGCTCCGGGCCTGATTAAAACAAATATGCAAAGTTTGATCCAAACTTACAATGAAGAAGATATTCCATCAGTAAAAAAGTTTAAAGATGCATACGATGTTATGCAAACTCCTGAAGAATGTGCAGAAATAATCTACGACAATATTGACAGTCTTTCAAGTGGTTTTTTTGATCTAAGAGAAATATCATGATTACTTTGTTTAACATACCTGATTACACAATCAAAACCTGTAAATTTAATCATTTTTTACACGGATCTGTAGTAAAACAATTTGAAGAAGCATTTGCCGAATATGTAGGTGCAAAATACGCATGTTTCGCCAATAGCGCATCTAGCTTAATTTATTTGTCTTTGCTGGGTAAAAATAAATATATTAGAGTGCCCAGCGTTATGCCTATAGTCGTGCCTAATATGATAATTAACTCTGGCAACAAGATACATTTTTATGACGATGTGAATTGGGTTGGAGGCGTATACAAATTAGATGAAGGAATTTGGGACTCAGCTCAACAAGTAACAAGAAATCAATATGCAGATCTGGGTCGTAATGACGATGTGATGATATTTAGTTTTTATCCAACTAAACCTGTTTCTGGCTGCGATGGAGGTATGGTAGTTAGCAACAACAAAGACAAAATAGAAAACTATAAAATCATGATAAACAATGGGTGTACTCTTGGGTCTAGTTGGGAAAATTCACAAAGATGTGTGGGATACAAAATGCATGGAAATTCTATTCAGGCATACATAGCGTATCAAAATCTGAAAAAGTTAGACAAGAAAAATAAAAGACTATCGCAGATTAGAAAGTTGTACAACGATAAATTAGGATGTAAAAATAGCAGCGGACATTTGTATAGAATCAGGGTTAATAACAATAAAGCCTTTGTAGACTCTATGAGAAAAAATAAAATCCAATGCGGGATACATTACAGCGCGTGTCATAACAATCCTTTATTTATTGAAAAATCTTACTGGACAGAACCTCTTTTAAATTCAGAAAAAGAAGAGCGACAAACAGTTAGTATTCCATTTCACGAAAAATTATCTACAAAAAATGTTAACGAGGTAATATCTAATGTTAAAAAACTTAGACTCATTTACTAGAGACGATGGTTGTTTATTTGCGTTAAACGAAGGTTTAGGCATCCCTGTTAAAAGATTTTTTTATATCAAAGATATTCCTAAAAATTCCACTAGAGGACATCACGCGCATATAAAGAATAATCAGCTTTTAGTATGTATCAATGGGAAAATTCTGGTAACAATGAAAAAAGGAGACGGAGACGAAAGTCAAGTAACCTTAACTACAGGCCAAACATTTTTACTTGAAAACATGACATGGGCAACTCAAACTTACTTAACCGGCGAAGATGTTCTTTTAGTTTTATGTTCGGAAGTTTATGATGAAAAAGATTACATAAGAAATTACGAAAAATACTTAGAATTATTATGCAAATTAAGTTAGAATGGTAGATGATGTTATATACAAAACAATTTAAAGGATGCAAATGAAGACAGGATTAATACTAAATAATTTTCACGTTTCATCAGAAACTCCTTACAAGTGGAAATTCATAGCAGAAACAGCAGACCACTATCGACAACATGGAGATTTTGTAATCATAGCTTCTGGTTCTGGGGTTAAACCTAGCAGTGAATACTCTAATAAATTTGACTATGTGGGGCTGCAAAGTCCTTCCAATAAAATTCAAATAATGCACAACAATCCAACACTCATCAAAGAAGCCTTAAACATCTGCACCAAAGAAGATTGTGAAAAAGTATTACTACTTAATCCATATTACAGAATAGATAATTTTGATTTTTTAAAAGAAGATTTAGCACTTCTTATCAATGAATATATCTATATTGATGATTATATTATAGAAAATAAAATGAGTTTCGATTTTCTGTATACTAATTTAAACTTGATAAAAAGAGCTTGGTTTGGCCGTCCTTGGAATTATAATATAAAAAATCCTCGTGAAAATCTTTTTGAAAATTTTAAAAATATTATCGGCAAAAAGATGATGTCTAAAAAGGCCAAATTTTTTACTAAGAAACAATTAAAATTAACAGAATTAGTGATATATTGGGAGACTAATATACAATATATTAAGCATGGAGAATTTACATGAACATATCGGCAGTTGTAAAAGACTTAGCAGCGTCTCAAAGTTCTTTTTATATGATAAAAGAATTTAATAAATTTTTAAATAATCCAGATATTTCAGCTGGTGCATTTTATCAACGTGCCTCAATTCCTGTAACACCGCCCTGTTTTGGTGTTAAGATATGCGCCCATTTGTCATCTTATAAAGGAGTTTTGATACCAACTACTTTAGAATTGGCAAACATGTGTTTGAACTTTAAAATTAACACGGATATATATTTGTATCTGTGGGATATGGAATGGCTGGACACGCCGCTACATTTTGGACCAGCGATGGAAATTATGCGAAACAAAAATATAAACATACTGGCTCGTAGCGAATCTCATGCTGACTGTATAGAAAGTTTCTGCAACAAAAGACCGATTGGAATTGTTGATAACTGGGATATTGACACAATACTGAACATAGTAAATTGAAAGGATTAATATGAATAAAATAGACGAATCTTATGTTATCGAACAATACGCGAATGGGTATAGCACTATCTCCATAGCAAAAGAGCTAAATACATATCCTAAAAAAATAGAAAGAATCTTAAAAAAGAATGACCAAACAATCAGAACAAGATCAGAATCGCAAAAACTTGCAATTAAAAAAGGACGATCTAAACATCCAACAGAAGGCACAACTAGAAGTGAATCTGAAAAACTAGCTATAAGCAAAGGCGTTGAAAAAGCATGGAAAAATATGAGCGAAGAGGAAAGAGAAGCATTTTCTAAAAACGCTAAAGAAAGATGGGAAAATATCCCACCATCTAAAAAACTAGAAATGCAACAAAAGGCCGGTAGAGCTTTGAGATTAACATGTATCGAAGGATCGAAGCAGGAGAAGCTACTTTACCGCAAACTAACTGAAATGGGATACGAAGTTGAAATGCATAAAAAGGGATTAATTGAAGGAAATTTTGAAATTGACTTGCTTTTGCCGGAGTTAAATACTATAATAGAGATAGACGGCCCAACGCATTTCTATCCTTACTTTGGAGAAGCTAAGTTGGCAGAAGTTGTTAAAATGGATTCTATAAAAAACGGCCTATTGATATCAAAAGGTTTTTGTGTTATTAGAGTTAAATACTTATGTAAAAACATGTCACAAGCCGTTGAAAGAAAACTATGGGCCATTGTGTCTGAACAGGTTGAGAAAGTGGCGAATAAATTTCCGCCCAAAAATAAACGTTTTATTGAAGTAGAGGTAAGTTGAAATGCAAGAATCTATGTTTGATGTAGAGTCTATTAAACAAGAAGCAAACGAGGAACTTAGGAAGGAAAGAATGATGAATGATGATCTCATGCCAGCTTATGGGTCAGAAGATTGGAATGACTACGTGATGACAAAGTTTAACAAATCTGAACTTTTCGATGGTAATCCAACATGCGCTGGACTTAGGCGGGTAGCAGAAGAGCTGCTGGGAACTATTGTGATTAGCCGACCTTCTCAGGTCTGGCCCGCAACAGACTCTAATGGCCCCGGCAGAGCAACCGTTGTGTTTGAGATCGTTATTGATTGGATGAACTCAGGACAATTAAGGACATATTCTGAAGTTGCAGATGTGTGGCATGGAAACTGCGATGACCTATTTTGTGCGCATCCGGTTGCTACGGCATCTACAAGAGCAGAAGGAAGGGCATTGCGTAAGGCTTTGAAAATCAAAACCATCGCAGCAGAGGAATTGGCAAAGAAGGATATTGTTTCTATCGTTAGGCAGACTGTAGCTGCTGAGCCTAGCAATGGGGAATGGAAAGAAGACAGTATGATTTCTACAGCTCAGATAAATTTTATTGATAGCAAGTGCAAGGCGTTAAATATCAATGTTACGGAATTTATTAATATGGGCGAGAATGTATATGCTGAAATTAAGGATGTAAAGAAAAGCACAGCAGCAAAAATGTTAAAAATATTAAATGAGTACCAAACTAAATCTAAGCCTATTCCTGAAAGCATAGGCGGGTACACTAACTGGAGGTGATTATGGAAGTAACTTACAATTCTGGCAAATTAACGGCAACCTTCGACTCGGATACGCCTAAAGATCTTTTCTCTCAAATTTCTTCTTTTCAGGAGGTTTTTGGTCAGTGCGAGTGCGGAAAGTGCAAATCTCAAGATATCAGATATGTTGTAAGAAATGTCGATGACAATGACTACTATGAAATGCGATGTCAAAGTTGCGCTGCTAGGCTGTCGTTTGGTCTTAATAAAAAGGGCGGCGGAATGTTTCCTAAACGTAAAGACAAAGACGGCAACTGGCTACCCGATGGTGGCTGGGTAAAATGGAATCCTAATACGAAGAAGGCCGAGTAATGCAATCGTTTAGAAAGCAAGTTGATGAACTGTTAGAGAATGTCGAAGAATCTACGCCATTTGTCATAACCATTAGTTTAATAGATCAAGATCAAAAACGATCAAGAACGAAATGTATTGTTAATGAATGGGCATACGAAGATTTGGATGGAACAAGAGATCAAATATCGAAAATTCTCTTTGAAATCAAAGTGAATCATGACGAATTTGAAGAAGGTCTTAAAGATCCTGAAACTTCCGAGGCTTTTTCTATGTGGTAAATCTTACAGGCGGTGAGGGAGGTTACTGAACGCATCTCGCTAGTTGAGAGGTTAGGTTTTACATCCCGCCGCCTATTTTTTAATCTTGCTTAAATAGAGGTTTCCAGCCCTGATCCATCCAATAAGTGATAATCGCTTTACGCCATCTTAATGAATACTTCTGGTTTTTGTAAGTAGCGTGTTCGTCAGCGCCGAGGTTTGGTTCTACACTGCCCCAGCAATCCATATTATACATAGTCATTTTAGGCACATAGGTTTGTATTCCTCCATGTATTTTGCAAGCCGCAGAAAAACTAATATCCTCACCAGTTTCAAATGAACACTGATCTGTCATCCACATATACTTAGTCCATTCGGATTTGAAAAACCAACAATGTCCAACAAAGTCAACAAGTCTATCCTCTTTTAAAGTTTGTATATTTTTAGAATTGTAGGTGTTTATATTTTGTGCTGCTAGACACCGACCTCCCGCATTCTGAAAATTTGAGTTTATAATTCTTCCGTTGCAACCGACAATGCAGTTGTGCTTCTCAATTGTTTTAAGGCAAGTCTTTAACCAGCCTTTGTTGCTAATCGTGTCATCGTCATATATAGCGCAATACTTATGCTCTAATAATAACGGCAGGGCAAATCTGGCGTGAAATTTATGATTATAATTTATAGATTGTATGTGCTCCAATCCATACATTTCTACGATATTTTTAACATTGACATGGTTTTCATTTTGGTAAACTATAACCCTAGAAGGTTGAACATCCTGCTCAATCAAACTCTGAACCTGTTTTTCTAAATTGTTTCTTTTCCATACTGTTAAAATTACAGCAATATCTTCACTCATTTAAGCACTCCAAATACAAGGTTTCATGTGTTTATGTTTAGCAAAATAACTTCTTCTAAATGCTTGAGATCTAAGAAACGGATTCAGGGTAGATCCAATATCTAAATACGTATTTTTATCGCTAACCACTGTCATATTGTGCGCCAAAATATTTCCAAAAGGCCCGCAACAAAACAGAAACAACGCATTCTGACTTCGCGATGCCGCATCACATAACTCTTCAACTTTGTCAGCATTTACTATCCACGCATTATTAGAAACTTTCCAAATCTTTTCCGCTCTAAATGGAAGATTTTCAAATTTGCTATTCTCATTTGCGACAAGTTGTATTTTATAATCTTCAAAAGATGGGATAATGTTAGATAAAAAATAATCATAATTAGCGTTGACCCAGATATTTGCCCAAGTTAAATTTTCTCTCGGTTGACCGCTAGAACGATACATCTTCCCAAAAGCATCACCTTGGCAGCACGGGCAAGAAATTCCAACATAATAGTTTGGATGTTGATAACGAAAAGAATTAACGAGTTTTTTCCGTGCAACATTATAATCCTGACCAGAACCCATTCTAAACTCACGATTATTAAACCGTCTATTTCTCATCGCCATCCATTCGCCATCGGCATATTTAGAAAATGTAAATGGCTTTCCAATAGATAGCTTGTATTCAAAAACCTTAACATCGTTGTCAAACTTCTTATTTGGATATATTCCTATTTCCATAATTTCTTCTTCCTTAGTATTCCTTTTTATATCTCCTGCCTGTTTGAGAAGCTCTGGCTCCAGCAAAATTTAGTCTATATTCTGGCTGAACGGGGCTGTCAACCGGCTTTATATTAAACTTGTCATGTATTTCTTCAACTACTTCAAAATAATTATTTACAACAATTCTATGATTAAGCAGCATAATTCTATCTTGTGGGAGATCGTGAAGATTATTAATGAATGGACCGTAATAATGATTCCAAACGTCTTGCAAATCAGCAAGTCCAGCAATTCCCCATGTAGATTTCCATCTTCTCGCGGGGGCGGGTCGATGAATGAAATATCTTTTCATACTCTTTTCCCAAATAGGATATTCTTTGTATATTATAATACTATATTCAGAATAGTCTAAAGTAGGAGTACTGTGCTTGTAAGCATGCCAAGTTAAATAAATATTTTTATAAACAACATCAACAAAATTATTAAGGATAGTCCACTCCATAAAGTTTGTTGCACTTTTGGGCAGGCCGAAAATTTGCACAGTGTTTTTCATAACAAAGAAGCCCAGAAAATCTGGGCTCTTTTTAGAATTAAAAATATTCTAGCGAAATATACAACCCGTAGTCCTCTTTGGTTCCTGTTGACAGCGGGCTGGCGGACAGGGCAACTGACCATGTATGTTGAATATCAACACCTGTACCGCCATAGGTTTGGTCGATATTAGCCAAACCTGCAACTTTTGTCGTGTCGCTTCCATCACCAAAGTTAAATCCAAACACTTCGGTTT
>Ga0208767_1001749_pt1 | contig 16947 bp, 32 predicted proteins | sample VirMetDEL_Mar_21_FD_184514 | JGI IMG/M metagenome (GOLD analysis project Ga0208767, IMG submission 184514) | Aqueous microbial communities from the Delaware River and Bay under freshwater to marine salinity gradient to study organic matter... | ecosystem: Environmental > Aquatic > Marine >... | reverse complement strand
TAGAGTTTGATGAAGATTGGAGTATATTTTCTTCTCCGTTAATGAAAGAAGTTGATTGGTATACTCGGACATATTTTTCTAGTGCTAAAAAAGTAAATATTAGTATTGAGGTTGATAAATGACATGTAAACATGATAATGTAGTATTCAATGGAATGTATAGTCTAGTTGGTAATTATCTCTGTAAGGATTGTAATATTGAGATTGACCCCGTTGAATATGCTAAAATGAAAGGTATGTTAAATGTTGCCCTGTTAGACTATTATGAAGAAAATCCAGATAAACTTGACCCATTCTATCATGACCATCCTTGGGTGGCACATCTGTATGAAGGAGTTGACAAATGAGTTCTAATGACAAACGAAAAGAAGAGGATGAATATATCATGACAGAAGCAGAAGCCGAAGCGTTGCGGGACAAAAGCAACAGGAATCCGCCAAAAATCCCTGTTCGCCAACTTCGGGAAAAGGCACTTGATGAACTTACAAAACAAGCACAAGATTTAGATATGGGATATTAGGAGTTGACAAATGAGTGATGGTATGATACAATGGTGCAGGAGACAACAAAAAAGATTTGAGTTAGAAGGTCAAACTTATACAGCAAAACTATTTGGATTAATGGCAACTTACTATGAAAGAGTTAATAAATGATAGGTGGTAAACAACTAACAGTAGTAGTAATGGGTATAGTCCTAATCTTTTTGATACTTTATGATGTTTATGCCTTGTTTTTTATGGGGATTGATAGTACAATAAGTGCTGTGCTAAATGAGTGGTCTTTTCAGGCACATCCACTCTTTGTATTTTCTTTTGGTATGATTGTTGGTGGTTTGATTGTTCACTTTTTTAGATGGAAACCCAAATGAAACATTGGTTTAGAGGATTTTGTTCTGGATTGATTATTGGTTCTTCACTTACTTGTATGGTAATCGCTTTATTGAGAGGTTAGGGATGGAAGATGAAGATAAAATGCCATATAGTGGGCATGGTAGAGAAGAGTTGGTTGGTATTTTAAAAAGTATTGTATCATGTGAATTGCCAGTTGAAGTTTTTGATGCATTTTTATATCATTATTCTATTTCTGGCAATCTTGAAGAATCACGTTTTTTTGCAATGTGTGAGTGGGATTGTTAATAAGAAAGGTTAGGTATAAATGAAACTTAAACGAGGTCAGAAACTTTGTCCAAAGTGTGATGGTATCAATGGTGCTCGTCAGTGTGAGTGTAAGCATTGCGGTTATCAGATGCGTCAACGAAAAAATAAAACACAACCCGTTCATAACTGGCAAGAGTTAGAAAAGGGAGATTTCATCAAGGTATTTCAAGGAACAGGACCGTATTATGTCAATAGTGAAGGTGAAAGATCTTATCTATCAGTTCCGGGTTCATACATGGTATTAGATACAGATGAAAATGGTATTCATTGTCATGGAGTAGGTAAAAGAAATAGTGGTATGAACTATGTCTACATGGGACCACATAAAAAATCACCTATTTTTAGTAGTATCTACCGTAACCCACATAAAATTGTAAAAATCAAGGCACCAAGAGCATTTATTTCCTAAAATTGTGTATAATTATGTATGTCCCACATATTTTTGGAGGTAAATAAGGATGACTATAACATCTACAAACTCAGTAACTACAGATATTAGTTATGTTATATCTGAGACTTCTGGTAATACTCAAAGATCAGATAATGATTCTTTAGGCTATAGTGTTGTGTATACACAGGGAACTGGTAATCCAAGCGTTTCTGGATATACTGCGTCTCAAGTTAATGGTCAGGTAAAAAATACTGGAGTCTTATCTTCTGGTGGTATTTTAACTATAGACTTTGAAGCAATCCCAAAAGAAAGTTTTGGTTCTTCTTATACTATTAATATTAAAGAACTAAAACAGTTTATTTTTTACAACGAGGGCACTGGTCTTACGGATGCAGTATTAGTTCAAGCTACTGGCTCAAACGCTTTAACTGGAGTATTCAATGGAGAAACTGGAAACTTTAAAGTTAATCCATACGGATCGTTTGTTTACAGTAACTTTTATGGCGATAATGATATTAGCTCATCAAATAGATATCTTCATTTTGTAAATAACTCAACTGGTGACGACACAACCAGTGGAAATATTAACTATTCATATATTTTAATTGGAGTCACCGGATAAGGAGCGATATAATGGCAGAGTCAAGAGTAGCTAGTTTTACATCTACGATATCATTTACAAATACCACTACAAATTCAAGCAGTACATCTTTAGGTGGAAGTCAATCTTCTAGAGAAAACGCAAGTACTAGCCAATCATATTCTATGGTGAGTGGCACTGGAGTGTCGGACGCACCGGGAAACTTTTTTGATAGTTATGCTAAATATACTGGAGTGCTTCAATCTGGAGCTATTTTAACTTTAAACTTCTCTGGTTTAACTCATGAATTAATTGATGACACTACGGAGAATAGAGTATTTTCACATATTAATGGATTTGAGATTAGTAATAATGCAACTGGCAGTGGAGAAATATTGTTAGTTCAAGCAACGGGGTCTAATGCATTCACAAACATTTTTAATGGTGGAAGCGGTAATATCAAAGTAAATCCGTATGGATCTTTTCAATATCTTGACTATTGGGGTGCTACTAAAGTTACCGGAGGTAATAGATTGTTAAATATTGTTAATAATGGCACCACTGGTATTGAATATCAGTATATGGCAGTTGGTTATACAGGTGCTACTACTTAATAAGAGGTTTTAGATGAAGGGTAGACTTAAAGGGATGAGGGCTTATCTCATAGGCCCGATGGATGAATGTGGCGATTTAGGTAAAGGTTGGAGACTGGATATCCAAAAGTTTCTATGGGGTTTAAGATGTGGGGTTTTAAATCCTTGTGATAAAGCGATTAACGTAGGTGTAGAGGATGAAGAGCTTCACCTGAAGTTAGGTAAGTTAAGAGAACTCATTCAGTACAATGAACAGGCGGGATGTAATAATCTTGTAGATGACTGTTATACTGAAATAGAAAAGTTAATGAATCCTGTTGTTGCTATTGACTTCGCTATGGTTGATAGGGCAGATTTCATTGTAATGTATATTGATAGAGATATGCATATGTGTGGAACTTATGCAGAAGAAACATTAGCGGTTTCACAAAAGAAACCAGTTGTTATTTGTTGTCGTCAGGGTAAGCACGCTATTCCTAACTTTTGTTTTAAAAGAATGGGAAGACACAACATGATGTTTGGTAACTGGGATGGTGTTAAAAGTTATTTGATTAGTGTAGATGCCAATCCACAGTTTGAAGATCCAAGTAATACATGGAAATTTTTTGATTACAATAAAGTATATAACGGGAGATTAAAATGAACGTACATAAGTTAAGTCAAGCTTCAGAAGCATATAAAATTCCTAGTCTTGAAGGACATGATGGATATGCTGTTGGTGCGGTGGGAGATATTACATTATCTAAAGATTTTGATGGTGCAGATGTTTGTGGTCCTAATGCTTTAGTCTTCAATGCTGCAAAAACTATTGTTGTTGTTAATTGTAGTCATCCATTATTTCAAGATAAAAGCATAGTTAAAAAAGTTCAAAAATCTATGTTTAACAGTCTTTCATTAAAAGATGGATTTGCTAAATCTGAAGACGATTCCATCGAGCAATATTTCAATGGAGATTTGGCTCCAGCACCTGAGCCAGTTGTTGAACCTGAGCCAGTTGTTGAGCCGGAACCATCTGATTTTGAAGTTGAAACATGGGTTCCTCAAGATGAATTGCCATATAGTGGAGAATAATCTTTACTAATGACAAAAATCATGGTATAATTAGGGGTAGAGAAATCTGCCCCTTTTTTATTGGAGTTGTCATGATAAAATATTATGTATATCAAGAGCATAGTTATGATATTCAAAAAACTATGCAATCCATTTCAGATATATACAATACAGAAGAAATAATATCCTTACCGGAAAAATCATATTTACTCAGAGTTCCCTTTATACAGAGATATGAAGGTGTAGCATTGGTAGTGTCATCATCTTTATTGTTAACAAATATGATAGATTTAGACAACTTAGATTTCCATAATAGTATTGGCATTACAAATAGAGACGATACATTATTTATTATTAATTGTGGGCATGAGTATGCGAGCAATAATCTTAATAAAACTAATATGGTAATATCTCCTTTAAGAACCTCTGATGTATTAAAGATAAGGTGGGATATTCAAAACTTAGATGATTTTGTTTCCAAGCAAGAGGATGACAATGTAACCTTCTTAGGACAGGCTAAACATGAAAATATTGTTAGTGAGTGATTTTGGAATACGCCATAGTCTTGGTGGTGCTCAAAGAAGTAATCAACTTATTCTAGACGAAGGGATTCAAAGAGGGCATGATATCTCTATTTATCATTATGATACTGATCAGTCAGTATTGTGGGATACTTATGATGTAATCATCTCGTCTAATCTAGAAGTTATTTCTAAAACAAATCCAATGGTTATACAATATTGTGCAACTGCTAATAATCATGTAAGGCTTGAACATGACTTCTGTAGATACCTAGATAATAATGTAAGACAGTATCTTTATACAAGTTGTAAGAAAACATTCTTTCTAACTAACTATCATTATAGGAAGTTTGTTGAGTACTATGGAGATTACTTTGTCAATGTTGAAATAGTGCCAGATCCCATTGACATTAAAAGATTTTACAATATGGAAATGGATAGGAGTGACGATATACTTTATGTTGGATTCATGCATCCACTTAAAGGAACAAATAACTTTATTAGTTATGTAAATAATAACCCAGACAAGACATTTAAAGTTGCAGCTTGGGGTGATAATAAATACGAAGATTTCATGAGAAATACATCAAACGTAAACTTTCTAGGAAAAGTTGACTATATGGATATGCCAGCACTGTATAATATGCATAAGCAAATGTATTACAAGCCAGATTTTGATGAGCCATTTTGTAGGGCGGTTGGCGAAGCATTGATGTGTGGAGTCGGTATACTTGGAGATCCTGAGAATATTGGCTCTTTGCATATGTTAAAAGAAGATCCGGTAAACTTTGCGGATAAATGTAATAAGGCAGCACAAACATTTTGGGAGATATTAGAATGTCTATAAGTATTGTTTGTTCCAACTACAACTCAGATAAATGGATAGATGGTTATTTAGAGGCATTGAATAAGCAAATACATCCAGAGTTTACTGTTATTTTTGTAGATGCAAACTCAACAGATAACTCATTGAGTACTATAAAGAGCTACAAGTTTAGAGAAGGTATTACTACAAAGATTATTGAATGTAAAGATAGAATCAATATCTATGAGGCGTGGAACTTGGGTATTCAAAATGCAGATACTGAATATGTTATGAATCTGAATACAGATGATCGTTTGTACGAGTTTGGACTTTTGACATACAATAGATATATTACAATGTATCCAGATGCCGATATCTTTTATGGTCCTTGTGATATCATGGATAATGTGGAGCATACAAGCAAAATCGGAGAATATAACTGGCCTGAGTATTCACATGCCAATCTGATGCAGAGATGTATCTGTGGTCCGTTTCCTCTACTTAAAAAGTCTGCTGTTGAGAAAACGGGATACTTTGATCCTATTTATCCTTATTCTGCTGATTACGAGATGTGGATTAGAATGTCATATCTTGGAATGAACTTTGTTCGTATCCCAGAATCTGTTGGTAGTTATTATCTTAATCCAACTGGCAATAGCACTAATCCAGAGAATCTAAAAACAGCACAGGCTGAAGATAGGATGATTCAGGCTAAGTATAGCCACTTACCAACTAAAAAACTATCTATATTAGTTTGTAGTTTAAAAAGAAGAGAGCATTATTTAGAGAGGTTAATGTCAATACTTACACCTCAAAGAGATAAGTTTGCTGATGATGTAGAGATAATCATGGCGAGTGATGAAGGCGAAACATCTATTGGTGCTAAGAGAAATGCTTTGATTGTTAATGCAAACGGCGAATATATTACTTTCGTAGATGATGATGATGTTGTTAGCGAAGATTATGTAGAGCTTATTTTAAAAGCCATTGAAGATAAGCCAGATGTAGTTGGTATTCATCTGTTACATTTTGAAGATGGTGTTCATAGAGGATTAACATATCATTCTTTACAATATGATCATTGGTGGGATGAAGTAAATAAAGATAATCCTCAACTTAAAAACTATTATAGGAATCCCAATCATCTCAATCCTGTAAGAAAAGAATATGCTGTAAGAACTATGTTTCCTGAAATAAATATGGGAGAAGACAAGCAATATTCTATGGGTATTTTAAAATATTTAAAAACTGAATCATATATTGAAAATCCAATCTACACTTATTTATTTAGAACTAGGAAGGAATGTTAAGGATTTCGCATGAAATGTCTAATAGTACAACCGGGACCATATGGCGATATAATAGTAGTTGCCCCAATCGCTAAATATTATGCGGATAGGGGATATGAAGTATATTGGCCTTGCCGCCAAGAGTTTTATGATACAATAAAAAAGTTTTCATATGTTAAACCATTACTTCTGAATGAAGATGTATTGCATGAAGATTGGTTACGATCAGATGTGATGAAAATATTGCCATCGACTATAGATTATGACTTAGTTATAAATGTTGCTGATCGTGGTCCTCACCCTACAGCACAAATGTATTGGGAAAACTTTGAAGAATGTAAATATAGGTTAGCCCAAGTTCCTATGTCAGAGAAGCACAAGTTATCTTGGACAAGAGATATTGATAAGGAGAATCAGCTATATGATCTTGTAGTTCCTAAAGACAAAGAATATGCATTCTGCCATGTCGATACTTCCGATACTAAAGATATACCTTTACCAGTGGATATACAAATTCCTCAAGTTAGATGTCGAATCGTAGAAGGATTTTCTATTTTTGATTGGTACAAGGTGATTATAAATGCTAAAGAAATATATACGGTAGAAAGTTCTATTCATCAATTTATGGATGGTATTATTAGAGATATAGGCACTCAAGAAAGGTATCTAATATCTAGAGGAAGCAATAATCAAACATTAGCAAAGTTTTGGAATAAAAAGTTTTACAAATAGGAGATCTCAATGAGTATTAAGCCAATTCCCATGCCAATATGTGAGTTATGTGATAGACTAACAATAGCAATACTTAAAGCAGAAAGATTATCTGATGATGAAATAGACAAAGATGGTTTAGATAAACAGATAGCGTATTATGCCGAAGGTATTGATCAAAACAATCTTGATCTACAACTTCTTATAGATAAGCTATTGCAAGCGAATAAAAAAATGTGGGATGCAGAACATGCTATTCGTAAAGGATTAGATGAAGATTTAGGATTAGAAGAAATTGGTCGTAGGGCTATTAATATTAGAGATTATAATAGGGAAAGAGTTGCTATTAAAAATGATATTGCTGATTTAGTATCTCAGCCAGAGTTTAAAGATTGTAAAATGAACCACGTTAGCAGTAAGGAATAAAAAATGGGAGATTTAAGAATTTTCAACTTGAAAGAGTTAAGAGAAAAGTTCAACTTAAAATATTTTATTGAGACTGGAACCCTTTTTGGAGAAGGTACGGATCATGCTATTGATCAAGGTTTTGACAATGTTTATTCTATCGAAATTGATGATGATTTGTATGACAGGGCGGTAACAAAATATGTCTATCATGGTGGAGTTAATATTATTCATGGAAGTTCTCACGAAAAAATCAAAGACCTATTGACTCTGGATGGAAATTGTTTATTCTGGTTAGATGCCCATTTTCCAAGTGCTGACTGCCATAAAAAATCTTATACAGATGAGAAAAATATGGAAGTTAGAGCACCCTTACAAACAGAAATAGAATTATTGTCTCAAAGAAAAGGTAAATATAAAGATGTTATTATCGCAGATGATTTTTGGCTATATAATACCGATTATCAATATGAGTCTGGAGATATTGAGAGTCATATGAAAAGTATTGGTCAAAATATCACTAGGCAAGAACTAGTAGGTGATGTTAGCGATAAGTTCTTTTATGATAACTTCTCAGATACTCACAATCTACAAGTTATTCCTAATCATCAAGGCTACATGATTATTACACCAAAATAAAGGTTTTAGAGATGCAAGATTCATATTTTAATGTGCTAGGATCAGAAAGAACAGTTGAGATACAGTTTGTCATAGAAAAGATTAATCAACTTTCTAATGAAAATAATAATCTAAAAATATTAGATATCGGAGGCATACCATCTACGATATCTGAATTTCGACCAGTTATGGATTCTATTAAAAATAATAATATAAACTATAAGATCGCTGATTTTAGAGGTGGAGACTATGTGGGCGATTTTGTGACTATAGATATCCCTGAAAAGTTTGATGTATGTATGTTCTTGTCCAGCTTAGAGCACTTCCCACAGTGTACAGAAGGAGATATGCAGTACAGAGATAAAGAAGATGTGAAAGGCTTTCAGAAATCTTTATCTATCTTAAAAGAAAATGGATATGTTATTTTAACTGTTCCTTTTGGAGAGTATGTATGGCAACCATATCATCAAAACTATGATTACAATGGTTTATTGGAACTGACTAAGGGATCATTTATAAAAGAGCAATATTTTTATAGATTAGAAGGTGGCGAATGGTTATTAACAACAGATTACCAAACACTAGAAAATGTTAAATATACAGATAGGTGCTACGCTGTTGCCTGTCTATTATTACAGAAACAATAAGAAAGGACTTTTAATGGCACATCAAGAACAAAGAGATTTTTTAGGTAGGGTAAAGAAACTATTTCCAGAGAGCTTCTTTTCTGTTAAAGTACTAGATATTGGCTCATTCAATGTCAATGGAACTGAGAGAGATTTCTTTGGTAATGCAGACATTACAGGATTGGATATCGCAGAGGGAGACTGTGTTGATGTTGTTTGTCCTGCACAAGATTATAATGCACCAGATGGCTCATTTGATACCATTATCTCTTGTGAGTGTTGGGAACATAACCCATATTATAAAGAAAGTATTTTAAATGCACTCAGAATGTTAAAATCTGGAGGACTATTTGTTTTCACATGTGCTACCACAGGAAGAGCAGTTCATGGTGTCCCAGAACTTGAGGCAGAAGCTAAGGCCAATCATAAGAATTGGACAACTATGCCAAATGTCCTGACGGAGTTGTGGGACAATACTTATTATAAGAATGTAACTATTTCAGATATTGAAGAAATAATGGATTTACATGAAGTATTCTCAAGGTATAATTTTGAAGTAGAAGTTGATCATGGTGATCTTTATTTTTGGGGAGTTAAAAAATAATGTCAAAAAAAGTTTTAGTTACTGGTGGCACTGGATTTATTGGTCATCACCTTATTGATCATCTATTGATGAATACAGATTGGGAATTTGTTTGCCTTGACAGACTTGACACTTCTGGAACTTTATATAGATTACATGATGTATTACATGGTGAAAGAGGCTCTAAATATCCAGATAGGATTAAAAGAGTATCTTTTGTTTATCATGATCTTAAATCTGAAATTAATAGCTTTGTTGCTAATAAGATTGGTAAGGTAGATTATATTCTACATCTTGCTGCTGGTTCTCATGTAGATCGCAGTATTGAAGATCCAATGTCATTTGTTATGGATAATGTTGTTGGCACAACTAATCTACTTAACTTTGCTAGAACACTAGATAACCTTGAACTGTTCGTAAACTTCTCTACTGATGAAGTATTTGGGCCTGCACCTGAAGGTGTAAACTACAAAGAATGGGATAGATACAACTCTACAAATCCATATTCTGCTTCTAAGGCTGGTGCTGAAGAAATGTGTCTTGCTTTTGCAAATACATATAGATTGCCATTGATTCAAACGCATTGTATGAATGTTTTTGGAGAGAGGCAACATCCAGAGAAGTTCATTCCTATGTGTGTCAGTAAAGTACTAAAAGGAGAAAAGATTACTATCCATTCTAGTCCTGAAGGAGAACCGGGAAAAAGGCATTACATTCATGCTAGAAATACTTCTGCGGCTGTTCTCTTTTTGATGCAGGGCAAGTGGGAGCAAAGAGAGAAATATAATATTGTTGGAGAGAAAGAGGTAGATAATCTTCAGCTTGCACAGTTGATTGCTGAATATGTAGGCAAACCTTTAAACTATGAACTTGTTGATTTTCATAGTAGTCGTCCCGGTCATGATTTGAGATACTCTCTTGATGGAGAAAAGATGAAATCTATTGGATGGGAACTTCCAGTTAACTTTGAAAAGAGCTTGGAAAGTGTGGTTCATTGGACTTTAAATAATAAAAGTTGGTTAATGTCATGAAAATCTTGATTATCAAGGGAAAAGACAATCATACTCATCATAGGATTGTCCCCGGATTTCAAAACTACGGATGTAATGTAACTGTTAAAGAAGTATACGAAGATATTCCTACGGAAAAGTTTGATATAATCTTTGTAGATCCAAGCGTAGATTTTGATCCAAGTAATAAACTAAATACAGATGTATTAATGTTTTATGATTGTGAAGATTCTCCTTATGATTTTAATGCAGGTGTTGCCTATGAAGTTCTGAAAGATAAAGTTGTTGCTTATGCTAAAATGAATTGGGTAGAAGATGATAGAAAAGATGGTATTAAAAATATAGGCTTTCCACTATATTGTTATAAAAACTTATATCAAATAGCTTATGCTGACATGCCAGACTTCTCACATCAGTTCGCTATTCCTTTAATGATATGTAGTCCAACATTTATTGGTGGGTATAAACCTGATCCTGAAGGAGTATATAATAGTGAAAGCGATGTCTCTTGTTTTGGTAAACATGAGACTAATATTGCGGAACATTTTATGTACAATCAACGGATTGATTGGCTGTGTTCTTTAAGGAAGAATAACATATTTCACGTTGGAGGCTTAACATTTGGAGTTGATAACTTAAAGTTAGATTGGCAATCTAAATATTTTGGTGATGGAGTTTCCAAGCTAGGCATTGAAAGAGTATCTTATGTAGATATGATAAATGCTATGGTAAGATATAGGATTGGGTTATGTCCAACGGGTCATGAGAGAATCAGTTGGAGAACTTTTGACTTGATGGCTATTGGTTCTATATTAGTATGGACAGATAACAAAGAGCAGCAATCTATGATTATGCCAGAGGAGTATATAACTGTAAAAGATGGGGAAGATCTTGGAACTAAGTTGCTTTCTTTGCAAAAAGACTATAAAGATATCTGGAAAGCCTGTCAAAAGAATCGTGAATGTCTACGTTTAGATGATCAAAAAGTGTTAAATATATTTCATAGTCAATATAAATAAGGGTATTAAAAATGAAACTTGCTTTGGTTTGTGGTGCTGGTGGTTTTATTGGTGGTCATCTTTGTAAAAGATTGAAGAGCGAAGGTTACTATGTTGTTGGAGTAGATCTGAAATATAATGAATATTGGCCTGATCCAGATACAGATTCTATTGGCGATATGACCTTAAATGGATACTATGATAAGTTTTATATTGCAGACCTGAGAGAAACAGATACGGTAAGAAATCTTATTCAAAAGTTTAGTCCTAATGAAATATATCAACTTGCCGCTGATATGGGTGGTGCTGGTTATATTTTTAGTGGCGACCATGATGCTGATGTTATGCATAACTCATCTATGATCAATCTTAATGTATTGGATGCGGTAGCACACCATTCAAGTTTTGAGTGCCAACCGTTAATTTTCTACTCCTCATCTGCGTGTATTTACCCTGAACATAATCAGCTTGATCCAAATAATCCTAACTGTGCAGAATCATCTGCATATCCAGCAGATCCAGATTCAGAGTATGGTTGGGAGAAGCTATTTAGTGAAAGGCTGTATCATTCTTATATGCGAAACTATGGGCTAAAAGTTCGTATTGCTAGATTTCATAATGTGTTTGGCCCAGAAGGATCTTGGAACAATGGCAAAGAAAAGTCTCCTGCCGCCATTACTAGGAAAGTTCTAGAGGCTGGTGCTGGTGGAGATGTAGAAATCTGGGGAGATGGTGAGCAAACTAGATCTTTTCTTTATATTGATGAATGTCTTGATGGTGTTAGAAAGCTAATGCAATCTGAATGTACAGATGTTTTAAATATTGGATCTGATGAAATGATTAGTATTAATAATCTTGCTTATTTAGCAGCAGATATTGCGGGTCATCAAGTTAATCTGACTCATGTTGACGGACCTCTTGGAGTGCGTGGAAGATGTTCACACAATGATATGATAGAGGATAAACTTAGTTGGAGGCCAACAAGACCTTTGAGAGAAGGGCTGGAAAAACTTTCTATATGGATTAAGGGGCAAATGAGTGAGTAAAATAGGTATAGTATCTGGTTATTTCAATCCTATTCATCAGGGGCATATTGAATATATTAATGCAGCTAAGGATGAATGTGATTATCTGGTCGTTATAGTTAATAATGATGATCAGGTAAAGTTAAAAGGTTCTTCGGTTTTTATGGATGCTGAACATAGAGCATTTATACTTAAAAATCTAAAAGCAGTAGATGAAGTGCTAATATCTATTGATACAGACAGATCGGTGGCAGAGAGTATTAAGAGTGTTATTTTATTTTATCCAAAATCTAATATAGTATTTTACAATAGTGGTGATAGAAGTCCAGATACTTACGAAAGTAAAGAAGATGCTGTATGCAGAGAAAATGGTGCTTCAACTCAATTTTTAGATTTGCCTAAAGTTTATTCTTCTAGTGAGCTTAAAAAAAGTGTATATTAATAGTGTAAGATTTCTTTTTTTATAAGGAACTAAGATATGCCTTTGAAAAAATGTTCTCAGGATAAGAAAAGTGGATGGAAATGGGGAGATTCTGGAAAATGCTATACTGGTCCAGAAGGTAAAAAGCAAGCTATTAGACAAGGTGTTGCTATTGAAGGTCCAGAAAAATTTTCTCAAAAAGTCAAGGCAGGCGAATTGGAAATAACAGAAAAAGACTATGAATTTCTTGATGATGCATTGACTCAAGCAGGTTTAGGTCTTGGTGACAGAATTGCTTTTGCTATTGATTTAAAGAGGTATCTAAAATGAGCGATTACAATAGTCCTAGAGAATTACTTAATGCTTACCGTAATGGTTTTGTAGGTGTTGAGTGTGATGAAGAGGATGTAAGAAAGTTATTGGGTGAACTTCCAATGCCTATGTTTGGTGCTGCTGCATACGAACTTTATGGTGCAGGAGAAGGTAAAGTCAGTTTACCATTTAAATCTTTACTTAAATTTGACCCAGTTTTTGGTCCATCAGAAAGACAAACTACGGGAGATTGTGTTTCTCATTCTACTAGAAATGCTGTGGATATTACAAGAGCAGTAGAGATTGATATTAAAGGACAACCAGAATCGTTTGAAGCAAGAGGTGCTACTGAAGCCATCTATCAATCTAGAGGTCATAGGGGTCAAGGAATGTCTTGTTCTACTGCCGCTAGATATGTTCATCAAAATGGTGGATTACTTATTAGAAAAGATTATGGTAGCGTAGATTTATCTAAATACAATTCAAGTCTTGGTGCTAATCTTCGTATTCCTAGTAGTGTTTATAAAACAGAAGCAAAGAAGCATCAAGTCAAAACTATTTCATTGATTACTACAGTATCAGAAGCAAGAGATGCTTTAGCAAATGGTTATGGTATTTCTGTGTGTTCTGGTTATGGTTTCTCAAGTAAAAGAGATAGTAATGGCATTGCTAAAAGAAGTCGTGGTTGGTCACACGCTATGGCATGGATTGCTTGTGATGATAGTAGAGAGATCTATAATGAAACTCTCTTTTTAGTACAAAACTCATGGGGTAAATGGAATAGTGGTCCTAAAAGATTAGGGCAACCAGATGGTAGTTTCTGGATTAGAGAAAAAGATGCCAGAGGTATGTTGTCTGGTAGAGGCTCATGGGTGTTTAGCGATGTAGATGGATTTCCTGCTAGAAAATTACCTAACTATGGCACAGGAGACTACCTATAATGAATAAACTAATTTTATTAATCGCTGGATTACTTGGTATGGGTGCTAGTATTAGTTATGAGCATCTTGATTTTAGACCAGAGATTTCTACTGGAATCGCTAAAACCGTTATGAACGGAGATGAAAGTCCAGTTAATCCTCCAGATAATCCAAATAGTGATTGTCCCTGTAACAAAAACACTGGTATAATTACTCAAGGTGACGGACATCAAACAGAATGTCCTTGCACAAATGGTGATTGTGGTTGTGTAAATAAATCACTTCCAGATCCACCAGCACCTGAACAAGAGGATTGTGATCAAAATACAAGTTCTTCTCGCAAAGGTTTATTACAAAGAATTTTTGGAATTTTTGGGAGATAATAATGAGAGAGCCATCCAAACAGGTTGTAGACTTTACTAACAAAGTTTTTGATGATATTGATAATGATAAATATGGATTTGATCCGCTTTTAATCATTGCAATCGCTAATATTATTATTAATCTTATTAAAGCTATACATATTATTTACTTTTCTACATCACCGAAGAATATTCATAACTTCATTAAGAAACGTGGGTTAATGATGAGGATATTGATGAGAAGAGAAGCAAGAAAAGAAATGAAAGAATATAGTGAAGAAGAAAGAGATGCTGTTATCTCTTCTATTACAAATGTAGTTCGTAACTATGGAGAGAGCGAATTTAAAGATTTAGTTTCCTCAATTAGATAATGGGAGAAAAGTTATGGATAAATTGCAAAGTGTTTGGAAAAGTCGTCGTGTTTGGGTTGCTATTGCTGGTGTTGCTGTAGCATGTGCTGATAGTCTAGGAATGACTATTGATCCAGAGACAGTACAATATGTTGTTCTTTTAGCAGCATCTTGGATTGTTGGTGATTCACTAAGGAAAACGGAGTAACATCATGTTTGAAAATATTGATATTATGCAGGTGGTTTTGATTGGAATCGGATTGGTTATTGTTGGTTCTATATTCTTAAAATCTGATGGAGATAAAAAACCAACACCAGTTGTTCCTCCAGTTATTCCTCCAGTTGTTCCTGTAGACGATAAACATAAAGATCATAATCATGATTTTATGTGTTTGGTAGAAAAATGGTATGATTTAAAATCTTGTGCTCATGAACAGGGATTGCATGATGTTTGTGATGTCCTTGATACTCAAGTATTTCCTTTGTTGAATACAGTTAAAGTAGAACCAGATAAAGTTCAACCAGATGGGGTTCAATTATGAAAGACTCTACTAAACTAACTATAGCATTAGGATTAGTTGCTTTAGGATTAATGTGGCCTAAAATTAAAGAAGGATTAGGTCCACCTGATAACTTTAGTTCTTCTACAGTTAATGTAGTTTTTGAAAAAGTTGATGAGCCATCTGATGTATTAAAAGAACAAGTGGCTGGAATTAGTGATCTTGTAGTTGGTGAAGATGCTAGTGATGATAAAGTTAGATTAGCACAATTTTATGCACAACTATCAAAGATTGTTAAAGATGAACCGGGATTTTTAAAGACTACAGGACAGTTTAAGGAGTATAATTCTACTGCTGGTCAGATTAACTATGCTGGACTTTCTATGAAAGGTAAGTATTCCGGTCTTGGTCAAGCAATTGATCAAGCCATTGTAGATCAAATTGGTCTTGAAAATGTTGAATTAGATGTTGACAAACGAGATGATCTTGCTAAAATACTTGCTGCTATTTCATGGGAATTGTATCATGAGTAAAGATAGATTTGGTGCTGGAATTGTAGAGAGTGTAATCAATAGTATTTTGGCAAAATATAATATTACGCCTGAAGATATTGATAAGGTTAAGTCGATTGTAGATAAAGTTGAAGTTACTCAAGTTGGATCATCTACAGTCATAGAAATTAATCTCAAAAAACTCAAGATTGTAATTGACAGTTAGTGAATTAGAACGTATAATTTGATAATCAAAAGCGTTTTTAGTGTTTCTTCACTTTTTATAGAGGATTGTTTCATGAGAACTAGTGAAACTACAGATTGGAATGTTTTGTTGGGTTGTGATACCACTTTGCAAGCGGTAGCAGATTTCGCATTCAATGACGCTTCTGCAAACGCTACTACTGAAGCACTAGCATTTACTAATGCTGCTGGTCAGTTCCGCAACTTGCTTCGCTCCAACGGAGCACAGTACGCTCGTCGCCTTGCTCGTAAGGCTTTACGTTATCGTGGTTATGATGTTGTTTAGGAGATTTGTATGAGTGATTTGAATCAAGTTATTATGAGTGGTCGCTTGACTAGGGATGCCTCTTTGAAGACTCTTTCTTCTGGGTCTTCTGTAGCAGAACTTTCTGTTGCGTCAAACCGTATCTGGAATGATCGTAATGGAAATAAGCAAGAGGAAACCGTATTCGTAGATGTAGATCTATGGGGTAAGCAAGCTGAGTATTTTGGTAACAATCTAAAGAAGGGTGACTATGTTATGGTTACGGGTCGTCTTCGTCGTGAAAGTTGGGAGACTGATGGACAAAAGCGTTCAAAGATTTCTCTTCGTGCTGACAAGATTGACCTCCCTCCAAAGGTTGTAAATACTACACCTGCCCAAGAACCAGAAGTGAACTTTGATGAGCCTGTTGGTTCTACTCCATTTTAGTTGATTTCTTTTATATAGAAACCCATCAGTGAAGTCGTTTGCTGGTGGGTTTTTTTAGGTATTATTATGGATAAACTTATAAGTAAGAAAGTGGTCCTAAATACCCTAGATTTGTTTCAAAATCAGTTCGGTTGGACCACCGAAGAAGACCAAAAAACAATCTTCATGGATGAATTTCTCTTCCTAAAAGATTTTGAAAATAATGAATTTGTCGTAAGAGCAGAAATAAAAGATGAACTTTGGAAAAATAATGGTAGAATTAGATATAGCACTATCATTACTTCTGCTCATGATGA
>Ga0208767_1001744_pt1 | contig 16964 bp, 18 predicted proteins | sample VirMetDEL_Mar_21_FD_184514 | JGI IMG/M metagenome (GOLD analysis project Ga0208767, IMG submission 184514) | Aqueous microbial communities from the Delaware River and Bay under freshwater to marine salinity gradient to study organic matter... | ecosystem: Environmental > Aquatic > Marine >... | reverse complement strand
AAGAAAAAGACCTACCTCTTATTAAACACATGAATTTAGGCTTCATGCATGCCTACTACACCTTATAAACGTAGTCAGGAGAAACTACTGGATTGTAATTTCTATAGCCTTGACTTAGAAGAGGTATGGTGTAAACCTCTGTAACGACACGGTAACCTTGGTATAATTGTTGTGTCGTATTATAATAATTGGCGTTGATTGGATTACAAGGCTCAACGATTCCCAAAGCCTCAGATATGTCGTTAATTGTTCACAACAATACCTCCAAATGATACTGGTCCATTAAAATGTTTCATGCCTTGTTGCTTGGCATCTGTAATGGAAACAGCGTTAAACATAAATACTCCAGACGTACGATTACATATCATTCTGAAGCGTTTCTTTGCTCTATTATGAGCGGTTAATTTGTTTGCCATAGGCATCTCCTTTTTTGTTTTGTAACATTTAAATGCTTGCTTGAGGTCTGTTCAGGTATCAGCAGAGATATTGTTACGGCCACCCTGATTCCATTATACTCCTGATAAATTACCCCTATTCTCAGGGTACATAACCATTCCTCAAACTTCGTAATGCTCTGTAAGAAGCAACTTTAGCGATACAGAATTAAATGAGCTTCACACCCATACATTACTTACGCATTATTAATTTTATGTGTGGTAAAATAGAGTATATAGGCGTGCATGTGCCTACAGGAATAAAGTAAACACCTCCTAATGGAGGCATTCACTCTATTTCTTCAGGGTTAGCTCTAAATATCACCCTCGTCCACAAAGTAGGTTTCTCTCGGCTTTACATATACCAGAGATGCTACTGTAAATGGCTTTTCTAACGATGCACCAGCTTTATCAGCTGTAATAGCATACACTCGCTGATTAGTCTTCTTACTCTTTTGTAGAGTGTAGAATGCATTAGGGATTATTTCTGTTTTACTATTATCCCCATTTACTTTTGCATCTAAATTACGTAAGGTGACAGAATCTAAACCGCCATTTTTGAGCAATTTGGTAGATGCTAAGTCAGATTCTGATAGTGCTCCGGCGAAAGTAAGCTTGATTTTATTCGGATTATACACTTTCTTACCATCCTCTTTAACATCAACCCAAGCCTCTTGGAATTGCACTTGTTTTACAGCATTAGATAAGCCTTCAACACCTATACGGATTGGATTAGCTATGGTTTCAGACATTTTGTTTCTCCTATTAAACATTTAGAAATTAATTAAGGTTGGAGATATTACTTGAATCCCCTCATAACAAGCAGGGGAGAGCGTGGCGCCCCTGCGCCATGCGACCATAACCACACAGCCTTGAAAACTTAGCCGAGACAAGATAAAGACGCTGTAAACTTAAATTTCAACTAAAGTCTACCCCCATGCACCCTTTTTTCAAGGCGGTGGGGTTGATGGTATATCACGTAACCACATTCTACAGCAATTTTTTAGAAATGACTTTTTCAACCTTTCCTAGTTGTCCATTAAACCCTTGATAAGGTTAATACGGGCAGGTTTCCATAATTTTTTTGTAGCTAAAAAAGAAAAGGCTTGACAAAGGTGTACTTTTAGTTGTAAATTTGGAGCACTGTATGGCGACATAATTAGGCACATAAAGCCGCTTGAAGCCTAATTAACCAATAACAAGCATTTTATGAGTACTTATAGCTTTTACGACGTAGATAGCGTCGTTATGTGATAACTATATTAAGGGACGTAATGAATAACTTATATGAATATGTATTAAAGCATATTGGTGAACGATATGGGCGGTCTGAGGACTTCTTAGAAGGTGTTATGAATAGAATAGCATGGCATGAATCAAGAAGTGTTGTAGATTGTAAGCAAATAGGTGGGGGTCCTGGTAGGGGCCTCTTTCAATTTGAAGAAGGGTATCAGCAAGGCGGTGAAACTGCTATGAAGAGACTTCTTAGGTGGTTTGTTAAGCATGATATAGATACACCTTCTTGGGTTAATGTAGGCGTAAATGGAGTAGATGCTTCTAAATTAGCTGCAGAGGCCCAAAAGATGATGTTTTTAGGTAATGTTAGGTATCATCCTAAGGCAAGCTTTAAGGGTTTGACAATAGACAACCTTAGAGAATGGTGGGCAGACTACCACTGGGCAGGGGATGCAAGTCATAGAGAGGGTCATATGAAGTCTTTTGACCATAGTATGGAGCATTTTAAAGGATGATAGGATATTTTATTTTAGGATTTGTGTTAGTATTTGTAATACACTATATACTTAATGAAAATTCTGGATATCTTGATGACTGGCGTTTTGATGATGAAGATTGGGATTAAACAAACAAAAGGAGATTAAATATGCCGTACGGTAAAGGAACATATGGGAAAAAGGTTGGCAGGCCACCTAAAAAGAAAACAATGCCTAGAAAGAAAAAGAAAAAATAACACTTGTATACTATAAATATACATCATAAAGGTGATGAAGAGCCTACTACTTATAAGATATATAGAGAAGATGAGGCTATTAAGGAAGGTATAGAGTATGTTTATTGGAAAGAAGCTGATGCAAAGCAGTATGCACTCTCTGATGACAAATACGTCGCTATGGTCATCTCTAGGAGAGAGTATCCTAGCAATCATGACATTCCTAACACTTACTTGCGTTTTCCTTGGGGTTACACTTTTTTTAATCCTAAGTATAGCAGTAAGAAACTTAATGTTAAGGGTCGTAAGACCAATGTCACTTTTAGTGGGAAAAGTTATATTGAAGTTCAATCAGGTCAGGACAAAATGAAGAACTTGGCGACTATGTTCGCTCTTAAGCCAGATTATGACTTGGCTATAGAGTGGGCTATGGGAGCTGTTACAGATAGTGAGCGCAGGAAATGGAAGCGCACAATGAAATCAGAGGTATTTAAGAGTATGGTAAGAGATGAATTGCAAGGCTTATTGTTAGAGCATGGGTTAACAGAAAAGTATACCTTAGAGCTTTTAGAGAAGACTATTGCTTTAGCTACTGATAAAAAGGATATAACTAATCTTTTAAGAGCTGTAGATAACTTACAAGACATGCACGGCATGAAGGATAAGCATCTTGTTAAAACAACCGATAGGTTGGAGGCTTCATCCTCGACTAAGCTCTTGGATGAGATAGTCGAAGAAGAGCAGCGTCTTGTTGCTACTAGAACAACCTTTAATGATGATACAGGTGAAGTAAAGTATAAAGAGGGCGATGAATAATTTATTAAAGACAGCATATGATAACATTTTAGGTAATATTTCTGGTATGGAAGAAGTGTCTAATTTGCGAGACGCCCTAAAAGACTACCATCATGACTCTTTAAATGAAGCAAAGGACATGGCGGGAGTTAAGCCATTCACTCCTGGGCACAAGTATTATGGATTTGATGCATGGCATTATGATGATATTGGAGGACGGCCTGCTCCATTAGACCCAAATCAATACCCTAACTGGGAAGAAGTAGATGCTATGAGGCATTATTATGGACCTCAGGTTATGGCTGAGGCAGATGGCGGTGGAGTATGGCAAAATATTAAATCAGTTGTTGGACCGTTATGGCATGAGCTAGAGGGTGTAGTACAGGGTGACCCCATGGAGCAAATAGGGGTAGACCTTTATAATAATGCTGTTTCTAATTATGATGAATTTACTGGCAGGGATAAATTCCCCGCAACAGGCCTATTAAATAGGCTTAGAGCCTTTAGTGGCGGTAAAATGCCTAAGCAAGAGTTTTCTAACTTTGCAAAGCATGCCTTAGGCAGAACGAAAGTACCTTCACCATACGGTGAATAATATGGATTACGAAGAAGAGTATAGCAGAAAGAAGGTCTTTGAGAAGCTGTATAGGAATATGGCTCTTTTTGGCCGAACCTGCTTTCCTACCGCACTAAATAAGGAGATTCCTCCTTTCCACAGAGAAGTGTATCAAGCTCTTGGTAGTCCTGCAGAGCGAAGGGTGGCTATTGCTGCCCCTCGTGGAACTGCAAAATCAACAACAACATCGCTTATATTTCCATTATGGAAAGCCGCATTCAAGCGGAGCGATGAAGACTTATTTATTGTAATTATATCAGAGTCTCAAGCGCAGTCAATTAACTTCCTTAGTCGTATTAAATATCATTTGAATAATTCTACACAGTTTAAAGAGTTGTTCGGAGATATGAGCTTTAATACTGCGAGACGTTGGACCAACACAGATGTAGTACTTGCTAATGGTACGAGAATCGTCGCAGTTGGTACTGGGCAACGTGTACGGGGGTTTATTGAAGGTGATACTAGGCCTAATCTGATAATTGTAGACGACTTTGAGTCTGAACTAAATGCTTTTACTCCTGAAGCCCGTATGAAGAATAGAAAGTGGATGACAGAAGCAGTTATACCATCTTTATCTGATGAAGGTAAAATTGTGATGATTGGCACAGTTATCTCTGAAGACTGTTTTTTGTATTGGGTAAAGGAGTCCTCCGCGTGGTTGGTATTATGGTATTCTATTATGGGTGATGGTGAGGGTAAGTTATTATGGCCTGAACGATTTCCTATGTCACGAATAGATGAAATAAAAGAAGAGTACTCCTCGGTAGGGAACCTTAATGGTTTTTTCCAAGAGTATATGAATATAGCTCAGGACCCTGAGACTGCACCTTTTAAACCTGATTGGATTAAGAGGCATCACCTTGATTATGAGATTATAGATGGTCAAGGCTGTATGGTTAAGGATACAGGGGAGGAACGTAAAGTTATCCCTGTTGAAGTGTATTCAGGGGTAGACCCAGCGTCTTCACTATCAGCACGAGCTGACTTCTTTGTTATAGCTACGATTGGCATAGACCATGAGAATAATAAGTATATTATAGACCTATATAGAGATAAAATTACTCCAGATAGGCAACCTCAAGCAATTATAGACGTTTACAAGAAATATAGGCCAAGGAGGATGAAAATTGAAACGGTGGGTTATCAAGAGGCTCTTAGAACAGCAGTTAGGCAGCTCATGCAAGAAGAAAGTTTATACATACCTGGGCTCGAGCGAGGGGTTAAACCGAGGAACAGGAAGTCGGAGCGACTTCTATCGTTGGTCCCTATGTTTGCTAGAGGACAGTTTTTCTTCAGGCCGGAAGACATAGAAGGGGAAAAAGAGTTCTTATCTTATCCCAAAGGTCAGCATGACGATGTAATGGATGCAACATACATAGCTTTAGACGGTGCAAAGCCTTGTAGACACGCAGAATTTGACGAAAACCAAGAAAAAGGTAAAAAAGCGAAAAAAGTTCTTGATTGGATGGTACTTTAAGTCGTAAATTATGGCTATGGCAGAATCTAATATTAAGGTAACAGACCCTAAAAAGCTAGTAGATGAGACTCAGGACCTGTATCGGCGCTATTCGACAAAGCGTGATACATGGGCTAAACATGTTAAGGAAGACAGGGAGTTCCGTCTAGGCAGACAATGGACTAGAGAACAAGAAGAGGTTTTAAAGTCTAGAGGACAAGCTCCAGTTGTGGTTAATCGTATACATCCAGCTGTAGAAGCAGCTAAATCGATGATAACGGCGAATCGTCCATCGTTTAGGGTGGCCCCTAGAGAAGATTCTGATAATAGAGTAGCGCAAGTAATGTCTGCGCTTCTTTCGTATATGTATGATATTTCTGATGGCAGGACTGTAGTGCGTACAATGGTAGATGATTATTATGTTGCTGGTATGGGACTTATTCAGGTTTATCAAGACCCATTAGCTGATATGGGCAAAGGTGAGGTCAAAATTAAAGATATTGACCCAATGGATGTTTATATAGACCCTAATTCAAGAGATAGATTATTTGATGATGCCGAAAATATCATCGTTTCGAGATTATTTACTAAAGCTCAGGCTGAGCGTTTATACCCAATGTATAAAGATGCTATTGAAAACGCAAATTCTGATATTGATTTTAACTCACCAGAAACTGGCAGGGCAACTAATGACTATGCTGCGCAATTTCCTGAAGATGTTGGGCAAGTAAGTGAGCAGGACTATATACGTGGTTATGAGAGATATTTTAAGATACGAGTACCTAAGCGAAGAGTATTTGAGCAATTTAGTGGCGATGAAAAGCTTTTAGACGAGACAGAGTGGGAGCGATATCTATCTCAACCAGCATGGGTTATTAATGGTGAGCAGATTTTAACAGACGAAGAACAAGTTCAGCAGTTAATAATGCAAATGCAACAACAGTTTCAGCAGCAACAAGCTCAAGCTGCATCACAGTTAGTAGACCAAGGTGGTGACCCTAATACTGCTCTTGCGGCACCTATGCCTGAGATACCTATTGAACAGGTTACTTTTGCAGACTTAGTCCAGCAAAAAGTAATTCAAGTAGTAAAAATTACAGTTGAGCGAGTAAAGATGTGTGCAATGATGGGAGATGCTTACCTGTATTCTCGTATTCTTCCTACGGATAAATATCCAATCGTTCCAGCAGTGAATATGCATACACGTACTCCATATCCTACCTCAGACGTACGCATGGTTAAGGGAATGCAGGAGTATATTAACAAGACTCGCTCTTTAATTATAGCACACGCTACAACAAGTACTAATACTAAGATACTTGTTCCAGAAGGCTCAGTTGATATGACTGAATTTGAAGAAAAGTGGGCACAGCCAGGGGTTGCAATACCTTTTGACCCTACAGATGGTGCCCCAGTTACTGTTCAACCTAGCCCTCTACCTAATGAATTATATAGCAATGAGCAGACTGCTAAGAATGATATCGACCATCAGCTAGGATTATATGAAATGATGATGGGTAATTCTTCAGTAGCTCCTCAAACATATAAAGCTACTATATCATTAGATGAATTTGGACAAAGAAAGATTAAATCAAAGCTAGCAGACATTGAAGCAGCACTTACTCGTGTTGCCCAGGTTGCTATACCTATGATGCAACAGCTATTTACTGGTGAAAAGGTATTTAGAGTGGTTCAGCCAAACAATTCACTATCTGACTATGTTGTCAACAAAAGGCTTGTTGATGATAAAACGGGTGAAATTGAAGTATTTAACGATATTACGGTAGGCATGTATGATGTAGTATATATATCAGGAAGTACATTACCTACTAATAGATACGCTGAATTAGAATTTTACATGGACGCATATCAAAAAGGTCTCATTGACAGAGTTGAAGTTCTTAAGAAAACTGAAGTCTTTGATATCGAAGGAGTTATGCAACGTCAGGATGAGATTGCTCAATTGCAAGCTGCACTTGAACAAGCTCAGGAAGAGGTTAAAGGGCTTAAAGGCGATTTACAAACTCGCGATAGAGAAGCTGTTAGCCTTCGTAAAAAAGTGGAAGTTGAGAAGTTTAAATCAGACTTGGATGGAGTTAGCAATAAAGCGAAAGCTGCTGGCACATTGTTTGGTAAACGTCTTGATGACACACTCGCCAATGAAAAGCGTGATATATCGTCTCGCTTGAAAGAAATGTCACTTACCCCTAAAGGCGATACGGGCAGTGAATAGTAAGGAAAAGTAAACAATGGAAGAAATGAATCAGGATACCCCCCAAACAGCGAATACGCTAGCAGATGTTGAAGCAAAAGCATTTGGAGCGCCCGCTGCAGAAGGCTCCTTAGATAATAGTCTTACCGTTACAGAGGCTTTCTCAAGCCCTGCAGAGGTAACTGGCACTGAAGCTCCTGTAGAAGGAACACCTGAAGTACCAGCGGAAGCAGCTCAAACAAACGAGGTTTATGAGGCCAAGAATGATGAGCGTAGATTTGAATATTGGCAGTCACAAGCAGCCAGACGGGAAAATGAACTTAAAGTTCTACAGCAACAGTTAGAGACAGCGAAAGCTACACCTCAAGCGACGCCTGAAGTACCAGCGCAGCAGACTCAACCAGAAGTTCAAGAATTTCCACCAGCCCCAGCTAAGCCTGAGAAACCAAGAACATTCTCTAGAGATGAAGCTTACAGCGACCCTCAATCAGAGAGTGCTCGATATTTAGACGAGGTAGAGTCATGGAGAGATGACATGGTTCAGTATTCTGAACTTAAAGGTCAGTATGAAGTAGCTGTTTTACAAGAACGTTTAGACGGTCAAGATAAGCAGCGTCAAGAAGCACAAAAGCGTCAACAAATTCAAATGGACAATAACAGACAGTCTCAAGAAGTATATGAGCATGTTACTGGCCATTATGGGTTTAATGATGCAGATGCGCGTGAGTTCATAACCACCATGAGTAAGCCAGAGTCTATAACAATGGATAACCTTGTAAACCTTTATAGGATGCAAAAAGGTCAACCTACGCAAGCTGCAGCAGTTAATGCTGGACCTAGCCCAACGTTTACCCAAATGCAAAATGCTCAATCAATCCCTTCGCCTATGGGTGTAGTGACTGGTGAAACTGGGCAAGATTCACGTCCTGAAGGAGACCAGGTTATGGATGATTTAATTAATTCATTTAACTCCAAGAATCCTTGGGGTTAATAACTTCTTAGGAGAAGAAAATGGCAAATGTAACTAGTATATCCACAGGTGCCGCCTTATCAGGTGTTGTATCTATGGATAACAACCGAAGAGTCTTTAACTTCGGTGACAGAGTAGCAGAGCTGGCTCCTCAACAATCGCCTTTCTTCGTTTACTTATCTAAAGTGGCGAAAAAAGCGACTGATGACCCAGTTTTTAAGTTTTTAGAGCAAAGACACTCATGGCAGCGTCGTAACTTTGTATGTGAGGCTGTTTCTAATATGACAGCAGCAGCAACAGGTGTAGCGTTGACTGAGAATATTGTAATCGCAGCCCCTTATAATAGTGAAGGTAAAATACAAGCTGATTGTAAACCTGAATTTATTGTAGGTGGACAAGTTATTGCAATTAAATTTGACCAAGGCGTTAAGAGAATTAAGATTGCTGAAGCTGCAACATCAGGTTCAGGTCTTACTTTTGCTGGTACTAACGGTACTGATGGTCAGGTGACTATTGCTGCAGCAAGTATGACAGCTATTGATGCTATCGCAACTAACGATGACATTTCAGCTGGTGCACAAGGTCAAGTGATTGGTTCAGCATGGGCTGAAGGAACAACAGCTCCTGAAGGTTGGGAAGATATCATGTCTGATAGCGAAGGCTATTGTCAAATCTTCAAAACTGCATGCAACTTATTCTCTGGCACTGCAATGGCAACTCGCTATCGTGGTATTGCTGATGAGTATAAACGTGTATGGGCTGATAAGCTTATGGAGCATAAGATGGACATGGAGCAAGCTTTCTTGTTCGGTCTTGGTAATGCAACAGCAGGCGCAACATCAACTCGATATACTCATGGTATAGTACCTTACGCTGAAGCAAATGGTAAAGTTTATAACTTTTCATACGCTTCATCTGGATATGATGCTTTCTTAGATGCAATGGAAGATTTCTTTGCACCTGAGTCTGGCAATTCAGGTAATAAACTTGTATTAGCTTCACGTAAAGTAATTACTTACTTGAACAAGCTTGGTGCAGGTTCATTCTTGAATAATACAGTAGGTGCTTCACAGTACAACCTTGATATCAATAGCATCCCTGGTGCTTTTGGCCATCAAGTAACTGTAGTAAACACAATATTTGGTAATCTACATTTCGTAGCTGAACCTCTATTGCGTGGGCCTTGGGAAGACTATGCTGTAGCTGTTGACATGGGCAATGTTGCTTATCGACCATTGGTTGGTAACGGTGTTTCTCGTGATACTTTCATTGAAACTAACATTCAAGCAAACGATGAAGACGGAAGGCGTGACCAGATTATTACTGAAGCTGGTTTAGAAATAGCTCTTCCTGAAACTCATGCTGTAATGAAATTTAGTTAAGGGGGTATAGAATGGCTAGTGTACAAAGTGATAATGGCTGGACCAAAACCGAATTAGGGGATGGTTGGGTTAAATTAACTGAAGTGTGCGATGCATTTAGCACTGGAACTACTGATGACGTAAAGACAACTGCGATTACAAACACAACAGTCAATGCTGTTACTAATGGGCCTTCAATGCCTATTATTAACGAATTAAAAGCAGCTGGTGAGTTTATTGTTGAAGCAGTTTTAGGAGCTGGTACTATAGCTGCAGATTTACATCTGTATACTAAAAATAGTGCGGGCACTTATCAAGCGCTCTCTTCTGACTTAGTGAATAATGCGGCTGCAAGCTCAACAAGTATTGTTTCGTATAGCGGAGCAATAACTGATGGATTAAAAGTTGTAATGGAAAAAGATAGTGGCTCAGCAGCTAATACGCTGACAGTATCTTTAATCTACTATAACGGCGGCCCTAACCAGTCTGATGTAACAATCGCTGGTGTTGGTGCTGACCCATCATAAGGTTAGTTAAACAAAATGGCAACGGGGCCTTCGGGCCCCTTAGCCTATAAAGTGAGGAAATTATGAGTGATTTAAAAATAACCCACTCAGGGATAGAACAAACGCAAGTCAATCAAGGGCCTATTAGGCCTGGAGCAGCTTTAGGTCAATCTGGAAGTATCTTGCTTGATACAGCTTCTGCAATTGCACCTCCTGATGGAATGGTGTTTGTAGCTGTTACAATGCTAGAAGACTGCACATTTAATGCAACTAATGGCTTAGTATCAGAAGATGCGAATAAATGGTTTAATACTGATGCTGCTGCGCATGATGAGTCAGCTGGGTCAGAAACAAGCTTACAAGGTAGTGGTGGAGTAGAAGCTGATGCTAGTAATGTATTTCCTGCAGGCATGACTCTGTATGGTAGATATACTGGATTAAAATTAGCTGGTGGTTCTTGTATAGCTTACTTAGGTTAATATATGCTAGGTTTAGGCAATAAGCTTCAAAAGACTGGATTCAAGAAGATATACCCCGGTGTAGCCACTGGGGGTTTGGTATTAAAATCAGATTTTGGCAATAGAGAAGTTGTACCTATAAGTGATGGGTCAGCATTTTTTGATGGGTCTAATGATTATATAACTTTTGGGAATGATTCATCTACCCAAATAACAGGAGCAATTTCTATAAGTTTGTGGATGAAATCTTCAGATACAAGTGCTATTCAATATTTAGTAGCTAAAGATGACAATACCAATAGAAACTTTTGGCTTGCTACAGAGAATAGTACAGGCAAGGCTTGGTTCACATTTTATAATAGTGGTAGTAATAAGCAGGTAAAAAGTACAAATCATAATGTATGTGATGGGAATTGGAATCATATTGTAGCTATCTTTAACACTTCAACCGAAAAGTCTTCTATTTATGTTAATGGCGAACTATCAGCTGAATCAAGTGACCATAATGTCACCACTATTGACAATGATACAGTTAATCTTGAGATTGGTAGAAGAGGAAATGGGGTCTATTATTATGATGGGAATATTTGCAATGTAGGTATATGGTCAGCAGCCTTAACTGCAGCTCAAATCAAATCTATTATGTATAAAAAATATGGAGGCTTAAACACCTCAGAAAAAGCAAATTTAGTATCATGGTGGAATCTTAGCGCAAATGCTAAAGATTTACATGGTGGAAATCATGGGACACTTTCATAATGGCAGCTACTATAACACAAAATTCAAAACCATTACACCCAAGAGCATTAGATACCTCTGGAAATAACAATCATGGTACTGCATATACAGGTCAAGCATTAGAGTTTGATGGGGTAGCTGATTATGTTCATGGGGCACTTGATGGCAATCCAGGTGATTTCGGAAGTCAGTCTGATTTAGAGCTGACAATAGCGTTTTGGTATAATCCATCTGATGTAAGTTTAAGTGATGGAGTCGTATCTTGGAGCAGGTCAGGGCAACCCCTTGATGGCTCTACATTCCTTCTATTGAGCCAAAATGGAAGTGGTCAGTTAAGGTATTATATTAATCATTCCCCTGCATATACAGCTCTCTCTACTGTTTTTGAAAGTAATACTTGGTATCGTATTGTTTTAACTAGAACTGCTAGCGACAATACTTGGAGGTCTTATGTGAATGGTGTTGCTGATAGTACGAAAGATGATACTGGGACTCCTGGCTCTCAAGCAAATGCAGATGTATTCTATGTTGGTTCAGGTTATGGAGGTTATTTTACAGGAATGCTTTCTGATTGCCAAGTGTGGAATAAACCATTCACTCAATCTGATGTAACCTATGATTATCTCAACCCTGAAACACTAGCTTTAGATACCCCTAGCACTTCTCTCACTTATTCAAACCTCAAGCTATGGTATCCTATGCAGGATGGCACAAGAGGTGGTCAAATCAATTTAATGGATGGTGCTAATACTGGATTAGGGAGTGAAACACTAACCAATGGAGATTTTAGCGATGCGTCTGTTTCTGATACCTGGAATGGGTCTTCAGAGGTAGCTCTAGTAGGCTGGGGGTCTGGTCAAACTCATACTGCAGATAATCATGCTATCATAACTGATGGGAAATGCAGGCTTATTAGCACAGGGTCAAATATAGACATAAGGCAAGACGGTTCTTTAATTGTTGGACAAACATACTATTATTCAATTGAAGTCACTAATGTTACTTCTGGGTATATCACCTTAAATGCAGGCTATGATGTGCTAGATGCTACTGATATCGGGACTTACACTGGTTATTTTACAGCTACAAATGATATGTTTTATATTAAGAGGAATGGGTCTGGTGGAGTCTGTGATGTAACATTTGATAATGTTTCAGTCAAAGCCATAAACGCCAAAAATCACGGCGCTTCTAAATTCTATGGGGAACAGCTATGGGCAAATGATGAAGCCTTGCTTAGCACTGATTATGGAAGTGAGTTGATTACTAATGGAACAATGGAAGCTGATTCTAATTGGGCAGACAGGAATATAGGAGGCGGTGAAAGCAATACAAGAAGTACTGAGCAAGCTCATAATGGTACATATTCTAGAAAAATAGTAGCCACAGCAAATGACTCTGGTTGTAGAAGTGATAATTTTAATGTAGTAGCAGGAAGAGCGTATCTTGTAGAGTGTTATGTGTATGTTGTTTCAGGAACATGTAGGATACAAAGGGCAGGAGGTCATGTTAATGTTACCGAGTCTTCAACAGGCACAGGTGCATGGGAAAAACTATCAGGAGTAGCAACATCTTCTTCTACAACTACTGAATCTTTTAAAATAGTGGCAGATGGAGGAGCATCTACTTTTTATGTTGATGATGTATCTGTAAAAGAAATAGGCTCTACAAGTGAATTAAGAACTGGTTCTGAAATAGCAAGTGGTGCATTAACATATAATAAATGGTATGAAATAACTGCCAGAGATGGCATTGACTTTACTACATATGGAGCACCTGATAATAATATTGGTACAAAATTCTTATTAAGTCATGCTGATGGAAGTAGTGTACCAACTATGGATTCTAATGACAAGGCTTGGTTGCTTGACTTTGGATGGGCTGGATATGCTGGCAATACATATTCTATTACAGAAGAAGAAGATGCATTAAGGATAAAACTTACGCAGGGAAGCACTGTTACGAATGGCATGTATATATATTTTAAAAGTGCTAATACTGAATTTGCTAGTGCTTTTGCAATAGGACGAGAATATAAGCTTACTCTTAAACTGAAAGTTAGCTCAGGAGATGATGTTAATGCGACAATTTATGATGGGGCTAGTTCTACTAATTTAGGGACATATAATAACACTACTTTTGGGACTGTAAATGTTACATTCACAGCTAAACATGCTACTAACGCTTATTTTAAGTTAGGGTCACTGAGTGCAGGCGATGAAGTATGGATTAGTGACTTTAGTATTATAGAGCAAGGTATTGCTACAGGCTGGACAGATGCAGATGCTCAACCAACAATACCACAACTTGGATTCCAATCATATAATCAATTAGCATGGTTTTCTGGATTGCCTAATGACACCCTTGTTGATATTAATGCAGACACAACTCTTGCTAGTGGCACATATTCGTTCTGGGCAATATCAGATATGAGTACCGCTAATGGTAAAAATACTGTATTTGGGCATGGAAACTATCAGCACGGATGTTTTTCTATGAACTGGAGTTCTAATATGCCAATATTAAGGACAGGGAGCAATCAGTATGTATTTTGGGATGATAATGCTGCTCAAGATGATGGTAAATGGCATCATTGGGTAGTGTACCTAGACCACTCAACTATTACAGATTCTAAGTTATATATTGATGGAGTATTGCAATCACAGAATACTACTGCAGCAACAGGCAGCCACATTGCTTGGGCTGAAGGTTTAAATATAGGAGCTGAGAAAGCAGACCCATTGTATCCATTTATTGGCTGTATAACTGAATTTTCTTGGTGGAATAAAGAATTATCTCTCGCTGAAGCCCAAGAGCTATACAATGATGGAGAAGCATTAGATGCTACATTGCATTCAAGTGCAGCTAATCTATCAGGATATTGGAGAAATCAAGGGGCAACTACTTGGACAGACCTATCTACTAATAGTAATAATGGTACTGCAACAAGCGTAACAGAATATTTAACTTTACCTGAAGGAAACAATGGTAGAGATACTCAAGGGTTCTTGATGAACAGAGAGAGAGTTGGATTGAACCTTCCTTATGTTAGCAATGAAGAGGGTGCTCCTAGAATTGAGTATGGGAAAATTAGTGAGTTAAATTCAGCTGCAACTTTTTCTATTGAAATGTGGGTAAGACCAATAGATACTAATACTCAGCAGTTTCTATTTACCCATTGGGGTGGAACTAATGAAAGGATAGACATAGAGCTTGATACTAAACTATTTTTACATATGTATAACAGCACAAGTAATAATGGATATATCAGATATACAGCAGCCGATGCTTCTATCTCAGCGGGTACATGGACTCATTTAGTTTGGACATTTAATGGCGGTAGAACAATGAACTCGGGAAGCTCTGCAGATGCAGCAGATATGTCAAAATTATACGCTAATGGAGTGCTTGTTGGAACTCTTGATGATGTATCAAGTGAATCATTCGCTACCACTACAGCTTCAATGCCAGCTGCTGTAACATCCATAGGATGTCAAAGAACCTCAAATGCAGATTCTAGCACTTACTACAGGTCATTCAAAGGTGATATGGATGATGTTAATATATATTCTAGTGAGCTAACAGCAAACCAAGTAGCAAGAAATTATAAAGCAGGTAAAAGGAGGCATAGAAGCTAATGGCTTACGAAATGTACATATGTTTAAACAAAGCAACCTATGAGAGTGCAATACCCTCTGAGTTGCAATCACAATTAGGATGGACTAATTATACCTATGATGAGGATGGTGAAGTAGAAAGCTCTACAGTTTACACTCCTACTTGGAAAGAGTCTGCATTTAAAGGCAAATTAGGTGTACCACGAGAATCGCACGATGGAGCCTATATTATTGTAAAAGGTGCATTCTCCCTGCTTACAGGAGAAATGTCCGCTATCATAGCTTTAGGGGCCTCACAGAGCTATCCTAATAATAGTGTACTAACTAAGGCTGAAGCACAAACCTTATCTAATAGTGGAACATTTACAGGTGAGTAAGACTGTTACATCTAATAAGGTGGGACAACCTTGGTCCGGCAGTAAGCCTGATAATAGGCGTAAAAAGAATACTGATAAGAAAGGTAAGAAGTAATGGCAGATATAGCAACTAATGTAAATGAGCTATTGAATGTTGCTCAAGGTAGTGCTTCAAACAGCCTTGAGTATTCTTCTGATTTTGGAAATAAATCTTTTTCAGCGGCTTGTAATGAAGTGGCGGCAGCATTACCTATCGAGGCATTGCTGGTTGTAGCTCCATATACAGCAACTCGTACTGGTATCAATCAAAAGCGTATACTTCAAGTTAAGCGAACAAATGGTAGTATTGATGTGGTATGTAGAGAGCTTGATGCAACTGAAGCTCATAAAGCTCAGGATTCAAATTCATTATATCATATCAGCACCAATGAAGCCAACTATCCTGGATATTATTTAATTAACAATGAATCAGGGGCAAGTACGATAGAGGTATTGCCTAATAATACTGGTGTAAAAATATTTTATTATGACAATGATATAACAAGAGTTCTTAGTGATGCTGCGACTGATGGGACTCACTTCGGCGGTATACCTGAAAACGCATATCAAGCAGTTATATACAAGACTTGCATTAACATCTTAGTAAAACTTATTAGTGATGCTGTGCAAGATGATGAAGATTCAGAAATGCTACAAATGCTTAATAATCAAGCACAATTACTACAAGGGTTATATGCATCAGCATTAAATGCTGCAGGGGCCAATATGGCACCAGAAGGAGCTTAAATGAGCAAGCAAGAGATGATAGAACTAGTTCAGCAACATCACCCTTATATGGGCATGAAAGAGATTATTAGGCTTTTAAATAGAGCTAAAGATAACTTTTGCATGGAAAGCGAAGTTGTAGAAGATACATGGACTGTGTCAACTGCAGTAGACCAAAGGCATTATGGACTTGATAGTAATATATTGAAAATTAAAAAAGTTACTTTAAATGATGTAGTTATACCAAGGCTTACTGGAAATTTACCTATTAATGATACTACAGGAACGGAGTCGTAATGGCTGTTGATAAAGAAAGATTCTGGTATACAGAGAATAAACATATAGGTGTTGTAGAAAAAGATGGAACTACGACTACTACTGATGGAGTTATTAGTCAGTATAAATCAATATCAGAGGCTAAGACATTAAGGATTTTTGCAATATCAGTAGATGCCGACCTTAGTGCAACCTTAGGTGATGCGGCTTTTACTAATATCCCATCGCAATTTCATGAAGCAATAGTATTTAAGGCTATCGCATATGGTTATTTAGACCCACGTAATATGGAGATGAATAACGCAGCTAATTTCACTCAAATGTATGACCAAGGGGTTAAGCGTGCTAAGAAATATGTACGTTCACAAAATATTACTACTGGTCAAATAACACCACACGAATTTTAGGATAATATATGGCAACTTGGAATAGAGAAAGTGTTGCTCAGAGTAGCAC
>Ga0208767_1001741_pt1 | contig 16969 bp, 17 predicted proteins | sample VirMetDEL_Mar_21_FD_184514 | JGI IMG/M metagenome (GOLD analysis project Ga0208767, IMG submission 184514) | Aqueous microbial communities from the Delaware River and Bay under freshwater to marine salinity gradient to study organic matter... | ecosystem: Environmental > Aquatic > Marine >... | reverse complement strand
AATAGACAAGGAAGATAATTATGAGTGAATTAGTTAAAATACCTGCGGAAGCAAAAGAAATTATTAAAAACAAAAGAACGGGAAAGATATATGCTAGCAAAGCTGATTTTGATAATGATGTTGCTGACCCCAATACTGACACTACTGTGGATGACTTTAGACAAGACCTTGAAATCAAAGTTACTAGAGTTTCGATGGGCGCGAAAACAAAAGAATAAAAAATAATGCAGCCAAGAGGTGCTACTGAAATACAGATGGAAATGCTGTATAAGCATGTTCCAAAAGAACTATTAGATCAAGTACAAATTTGTACTTCGATTCCTGGTAAAGTTCCGTTAGATCCTAATAAAGTAAATATACTTTGGCAAAAAAATTCTTGGGATCAACCAAACCTTCAAGAGTTCTTTGGTAACAAAGCAAGACACAAAGAATATGATTGGTATGTATTTAATAGTCATTGGAACTATGAAAAATTTAGATATTTTTTTGATATACCAACTGAGCGATCAGTAGTCATTAAAAATGGTATTGAAAGTTTTCCACAAAGAAAAATATATAAAAAAGGTGAACCTATAAAAATATTACATCACAATACTCCTTGGAGAGGTTTAAATGTAATGTTAAGGGCTATGCAAGAAATAAAAAATCCTAATATTACTTTAGATGTATATAGTTCTTGTCAGGTTTATGGTGATGCTTTTAAAAAACAACAAGACGAACAATTTCAACCTTTATATGATCAAGCAAAACAATTGCAGAATGTAAATTACATAGGTTATAAGCCTAATGAATATATTCTAGAACATATGACAGATTATGATTTATATGTTTATCCAAGTATCTTTGAAGAAACATCTTGTGTATCTGCATTAGAAGCACTTGCTGCGGGAGTTCATGTTATTACAAATAACTTTGGGGCTTTATATGAAACTTGTGCAGAATGGCCAGTGTACGTTACTTATAATACAAATTACGAAGCTATGGCTAAAGATACTGCAGCAGCTATTAAAGTTGCAGCGAATTATTTGCATGAAGATTTTATTCAAGATCATCTAGAAGAACAACAAAAGTTTTATAAACGATTTTATAATTGGCAGAAAAAGGGAATGGAGTGGGAAAGTTTTTTACGAGGAGCAATAAATGAGTGAAAGCAAAACTTACGTTAACGCAGATACTTATCAAACATTAAAAGAATTAAAAGTAGCACCACAACCCTACGAGAAAAATATTACTCCACTATGGAAACCGGCCACCGGACAAAATAGAAAAAAAGCAGATTACTCTATATTTGTTGCAACTCCAGTTCACAGCGAGTGTTCTATTCACTACACACAAGCTTTACTTGAATTACAAAAAATGGCGCTAGAAAAAAATGTAGATGTCACTTTTCAATTATTAAAATCATCTTTAGTTACACAAGGTAGAAATCTTTGTGTAGCAGCTTTTCTAGATAGTAATTATACACACTTATTATTTATTGATTCTGATATTTATTTTCATGCTGAATCAATATTTGAAATGATAAAAAGAGATAAAGATGTAATATCTATACCTTACCCATTAAAAACTATCCGTTGGGATAAAGCTATGGGTAGAATTAATGAGGGTAAAATTAAAAATGTAAATGATCTAAAAAAATCATTTAATACTTATCCAATGCGTGTTGAAGATCATAATGATATTATTGTGGATAAAGGTGTTATGGAAGTAACTCATAGTCCTACTGGTTGTATGATGATTAAAAGAAGTGTTATTGAAAAAATGATAAAAGAATATCCTGATAAATATATTAAACAAAAAACAGTTATAAATGGGGAATATGTAGATAGACCTAATCTATGGAATTTCTTTGATTGCATCCACGATCCAGTAAGCAAAACCTATATGGGAGAGGATTTTTCTTTCTGTAAATTATGGAAAGATATAGGTGGTAAATGTCATGCTTATATTGACCATCCTATTGTCCATATTGGCGAACATTCTTATGAGGGACGATTTGCTGATGAGTTGATAATACCGAAGTAAAATGGTATTATTTGCTATTAAAGATCTTTAGAGGAGAAATATACTAGATGTTACAATTTTTACCTTATGCCTTAGCTGCTTATGGTGGTTATAAAGGTTATCAAGCAAGTAAACAAGCAGGTGGTTCAGGAATTCAAAGACTTTTAGGTGCTGCTACTGGAGCGGGTCTAGGATATTATGGAGGACAAGCAGGTCTTGCAGGGGGTGCTAAATTAGGTGTTCCTGGATTTGCCGCTGCTCAACAAGCATTTACTCCTTTTACTCAAACAGCTGTGGGCACTAGTTTATCTAAATATCTTCCTATGACAAAAGATGCGTCTGTAGAAGGGGAAGATCAAAGAACGATGTTACAAAAATTATTACAAAGAAAAAGATATGAAGATGGTAAATTTACTGGAGAATATGAATTGGATCCAATGAAAGCTGCAACTGCTGTTGGGGGTCTTGCATATTTATCTGGAGCATTTGAACAAAAACCAGTAGATCTATTTCAACCAACTTACAATGTTGCTTATGCTGAATTAGCAAAACAAAGACCTGATATGAAATTTATTGATCCTGAAACAGGACAAGAAAAAACATATGATAAGATTTATATTCCTGAGTCAAATGTTAGAGAAACTGAAAGACTAGGGCCGTATGCTTTAGCAAGAAATACATTTAATACAGGTGGTTTAGCGGAAATAAAAAAATTCAATGAAGGCGGTATAAACTACTTACCTTCTAAAGTTTCTCATGATGAAAATGATGAGAACAATTACGTTAGAGCATCCGGTTATGTTGAGGATGGCTCAGGTAATGGAGATAAAGATGAAGATACCATGCTTGCACAATTAGCAGATGGTGAGTTTGTTACACGTGCGGATGGAGTTTTAGGTGCTGGAATTATTGCGGGTGCTAATCCAAAAAGTATGAAAGATATGAGAGAAAAAGGAGCTAAGTTTTTTTACGAACAACAAGCTAGATATAAAAGAGTTTTTGATTTAATAAAGGATAGTAATGAAGCAAAACAAAAAAATTAAACCTTTAGTAAGTGTAGTAACAGTAGAGCCTAAACACGTTGAAAGATTTTGGCCACTGGCTGAATTTATGGTTACAGAAGCTTTAAATTATTCTGGTAAATATGCTGATTCAAAACATATCTATGATTATTTATTAAAAGATTTAATGCAATGTTGGATCATGTTTGGTTCTGATGAACAAGAAGAAAATAAAGTATTTGGTGTAGGTATTACTAGAGTTTCAGAAATGCCAAATTACAATCAATTAGAAGTTGTGATATGCACTGGCAAAAGAAGGGACTTATGGGAAGATCAATTTGTTGATACAATAACAAAGTTTGCAAAATCAAATGGTTGCAAACGATTAAGTCTTTGGGCTAGACCTGGTTGGGAGAAAGTTTCCAAGAAATGGGGATGGCAAAAGAAACATGTACAATTGGAGAAATGGTTAGATAAATGAGTTTTATAGGTAATTTATTTGGAGGCGGTGGCGGAGCAGCACCACAATCAACCCCAGCATCTCAAACAACTTTTGTAAGAGAAGCACCTGGTATAGAGGAAAGAAAACTTGAGTTAATGGATATTGCAAGACAGGTTGCACAACAACCCGTCACTATTCCTGGACAACAAGTTGCACCTTTATCCGCTTTAGAACAACAAGGAATAACGGCTGCCGGACAAACTGGCGTTGGCGCACAAACTTTAGGAGCAGGAATCGGACAAGTATTACAAGCTGCACAAGGGCCAAACATATCTCAGTTTTACAATCCATACCAATCATATGTATTAGATGAAATTAATAGACAAGCGGCAATGGGCCAAAATCAATTATCTGCACAAGCAGTGCAAGCAGGTGCCTTTGGTGGTGGTAGAGAAGGTGTGCAAAGATCTGAACAAGAGTTAAGAAGATTAGAAGCTATTGGTAGAGCACAACAAGCTGGTTTCCAGCAAGCATTAGGTGCAGCTCAACAACAGCAACAATATGGTTTAGCTGCCGGCCAACAATTAGGACAATTAGGTACACAACAGCAACAACTTGCTCAAGGGGATATAAATCAATTAATGGCTGCCGGTGGATTACAAAGACAATTGGCGCAACAAGCGTTAGATGCTCAAAGAGCAACTCAATTACAACAGGCTTATGAACCATATCAAAGAGTTGGTTTCTTATCTAACATTTATGCGGCAGGGCCTAAGTCTCAATCGCAAATCGAAATGGCAACTGCACCTCAAGCAGCACCATTAGCACAATCTATAGGAACTGGTTTAGGAGCATTTCAAGCATTTTCAGGCATGGGGGCATAAATGAATAAGGTTTTATTAAGACCTCTATTTAGGAACGCTTACCTAAAATCAAAAGAAAAACTAGAAGTTAAAAAATTTAACGTAGGTGGTTTTTCTAGAGTTGAAAAAAGAAATTTATTATTAACTCCTATAACTTCAGCATTACTACAAGCTAGAAAAATGCCTGGAGAATCAGAGCTTGGTGCTTTAGCAAGATCTTTTGGTAAAGGTTTAGAAGCACTGCCTCAAACACAAATACAAATTAAACAAATAGAGCTAGAAGAAAAAGCAAGAGAAGAAGCTAGACGAGCTAAAGCTTTTGCATCTTCTAAAAAAGTATTAGATCAAGATACAGGATTAGTCATTTTTGCACCTGAAGAAGACATTCAAACAGCAATGTCCGAAACTAAACCAGGACAACCAAGGTTTATTCCAGCACCTGATGAATCAACTGCACAACCTAAAGCAGTTTGGGATACTCTTGAAAAAGCTGAAGTGTTTATAGACCCTAATCAAATACTATCGGCTAAGAAAGAAGATGGTTCACCTAGATATGTACCAGTAGGTAAAGAAGAAGCTTTAGTTAAAGCTTATCAGGTTGTAGATGGCGTTCAATCGGACACAGCACAATTCTTTACTAAAAAACAAATTTTAGATAACCCTGAATCTTTTGTTCCTGTCGAAGGTAACATTGAGCTAATGTTAAAAGCAGGAGATATACAAAGACAGAAAAAACAAAAATCGGATGCAGATGCTGCTATGATTGCTGCAAGAAATGTTTCCCAGATTATTCAAAAACTTGAAAAAGATATGGTTGAAAAAGGAGCATTCACTGGTTCTGCGGGAGACACTGTTTTAGCTATTACAGGTTTAACAGGATTTATTGATTCATTTGTTAATAGACAAAGAGAAGCAGATCCAAGATTATACGCAGAAGAAAGAAGACAAACTGAAGAAGCTATAAGAAAACTTACTGATCCAGATAGTCCAAACTACAATGCTAGAATTACAAGATACTTAAACGCTCCTGAAACTCAAGCAGCTAAAACAGCTATTATTGATTTAGCATATTCAATCGCAAAAGTAAGAGAACCTGGCGGAAGATTTAGTGTACCTGATATTGAACTTGCAATTAAATCTATTGGAGAAAGTTCTAACAAAGCAACTTTCTTAGCAGGTTTAAAAAGATTGGGTGAAATAATAACAGACAATACACTTTACGAATATCAAACAGTATATGATGTAACTAGAGATCAAATACCAAATAAATATAAAGAAGTTGTCGATGCTTATAGTTATTTCTCTGGAGTACCATTAGAAGGAGAATCAGATAAACCAGGAGATTTAGATTTTTAGGAGTTGATATGGCTGTATTATCAGTAAAAAATTTAGAAGAGTACAGACAAAAGTATGCAAATGAACTTGCTGCTAAAGAAGAAGAGATTGGTAAAGTTATTACTGATGAAATGCTTACTGATGCAATCTATAAAAAAATAGCAGGTAAAGCAGATGTAGATTATTATTCTTTTTATAAATCATTTAACCCTGATGGAAAATATTCCAATATAGATAATTACAAATTTGCAACTGATCTTAAAGACGTAAATGATGAAGATGTCATTAACAAAGCTTACGAAGAATTACAAAGTAAAGGAACTGTTAGATTTAAAGATTTTGTAAATACCTTTGCTCCAAAAGATAGAGACGTAGCAGAAGATATTGGTTATCAATTAGTAGGTATATCATTAGATGAGCCTGAATATTCAGTTAAAGAAATAGCTGAAATGAGAGGAGTTAATCCCGATACGGATGTAGGATTAGCTGAAGTTGGCTACGCGCAAGCGTTAGCAAGAGATGATGCTAACAAAGTTTTAGCCACTAAAAAAGTTTTATCCGATTATTTTGGCCAGGATGTACCAATTAGAATGGGCCCAGAAACAGAAGAGTTGGAATTTTTAAATCCTCAATCAGGTAAATATGAATTAGTTGATAAGGCTGGCATAGATGCTGGAGACATGGCTAAATTTGGAACAACTTCTCTTTTTGTAATCCCTGAAGTTTTGGGTACTCTTTTTGCAACTGCTAAAGGAGGGCCAGTTGCAGGTGTAGCAGCTTCTGCAGGATTATCAGCTGTTCTTGAAACTAGTAGACTTGCTTTAGGGCACATGGTGTATGGAATTAATGACACTCCTGAAGGGTTTATGGATTACCTTAAAAAAGAAGGTAGAGATATGGCGGCAATCAATGCAGCTCTAACTACTTTGGGTTTTACAATTCCTAAATTCTATAACATGATTAAAGTTTTAAGAAAAACCGGAAAAATTAATCCTGCGGAGTTTGGTGGTAGAATCAAAAGCGCTGAAGATGCAGACAAATTATTAGAAAAAATTAATGATAGATTGGCTGCAATGGGTGATAAAAGAAAATTAAAATTTACTTTAGGTCAAGCATCGGACGATCCTGAATTACTTGCGTTACAAGGTGCTTATGAGTCTAATCCAAAATATGGAGTTAAAGGAACTTTTGATACATTTAATAAAGAGCAAGCAGAAGCTTTAAATACTTTCTTTTTATTAGCGGGAGACCCTTATAACTATAAGGGATTATCTGGAAAAGATCCTATTGCTGCAGATGAATTGGGTAAAATGATTCAAAATAAAATTATTCAAAGGTTAAGTCCTAAACAAAAAATTCTTACAAAAGCTTTAGAAGAAGCAGAAACTGATTTAACAAATGTACTTTTAAAATTACCCGATGGTTCTACTAAACAAATAGGGCAAACTATTAGAAACGTTATAGATGATTTATATGGTCAATTTGATGAATTTTATAATCAAAAATATAAATCGTTATTTAAAGCAGGAGAGGGAAGAAAAGTAAATACTGATATAATTAAAAATGCTGTAAAAGATTTAAATAAAAGACAAAAAGAAACTTTATTTAAAAAATACCCTAACATAAAAACATTTTTTGATGCACCAAAAAGTAAAACAATATCAGTTAATGAACTGAAAAATACTTTAAGTGATTTAAGAAGATTTGATAGACAACTGACAAAAGGAACTATTCCAATAGAAGGACAACCTGTTGAAGGAGCAGTGTCTAAATTAATAGGATCTATTAAAGAACAACTTAAAAAAGATTTAGGAGTAGATGATCAGTGGTATAAAGATTTTGTAAGAATAGATAAAGAATACGCTGCTAATAAACAATTATATAAAGGTGTAATTGGGGATTTAATATCCACTAAAGACGGTGTATTAAAAATAGCTGATGAAAATGTATTTAACCAAACTTTTAAAAAAGGTATGGGCCAAGAAAGAAGAATAGATCAAATCTATGATATCTTAAAAAGAAAACCTCAATTTATTCAAAATTATAAAGAATCTATTTTACAAGCTTATAAAAATGCTGTGGATCCAAACAATGTAGGTAAAGTTAATTTAAATGCCCATCAAAGATTTATTAATGATTATAAATATGCACTGGAAACATTTTTTGGTAAAGATGGTTATAAAGAAATAATGACTGTTGGTAATTTAGCTAAAAAAGTTGAAGCAACTGCTGCTAGAAGAAACGCAATGATGAAAAAATTTAGCACAACTACTTACGGTAAATTAGAAACATTGGATCCAGATAAAATATTTGAGTATGTTTATAATAGCAAAACTCCGAGTACCCTTAATAAGGTAATTAATATTATTAAAGAAGATAAAGATTTATTAAACGCTTTTCAAACTGTTAGTAAAAATGATCTAATGTTTAAAACTACTGACAACCGAGGTAATTTTGTATTCGATAAATTTGCAAATTACATGAAAAATAACAAAAAGATATTAGAAAAAACTTTTTCAGACAATCCACAATACATAAAAGACTTAGATATGTTTAGAGAAGCTTTAGAAATTGTATCTAGAAAGTCTAATCAAAAAGTAATCGGTCGTGCAGAAAGTGCTTTGAATGATATTATTAGAGCAAGATTAGGACAGTTTACACTAGCCGGTAGAACATTTACTGCATTGAAGAAAATTGTTAAAAATGACATAGATAAACAGTTGACTGATATTATCTTAGATGAAAATAGGTTAAAAGATTTAATAAAACTAGAAAAAGTTAAACCCACTTCCCCTGCTGCCAAACAAATTATTACAAGGTTATTTGGTTATTATATTTTTGATCAACAATATTTCCAAGACGATGAATTTTCTCCAGCCGTAGTAGATTTTATTGACTCACAAAGAGTATCCGAAGCGGTAACTGATGTGGAAGAGGGTGATGACAATAAAGAATTAGCTAAATTAGAAAGACCTACATTACCATTGAACCTTGGTACAAGCACAGCGGCTCCAGGTGCAATGCCACCGGACACCGGACAAGGATTAGCTAGTATACAAGCAAGACAAGATTATGGAACACTATTTCCACAAGATGTTTTAGGTGAAGCCATCGCTAAGAGAGGTATGGCATAATGTCTAAGTCTGCATTACAAAGAATAGATTCTCATGAAAAACTTTGCCGTATAATGCAGAAACAAACTCACGATAGAATGGAAAAAATTGAACAGTCTGTTCAAAGAATAGAGAAAATATTAATCGTATGTGCCGGAGGTTTATTAACCGGTATGGCTTATATTATATTTGAACTAGTGATAAGGGGATGATATGCCCGCTCCCTTACTTGGTCTACCCGCACTTTTACAAACAATAGCCACTGTAGGTGTTGGTGGAGCTATCGGATACAAAGCACAAAAAGATTTACAACCTTACATAAAAGAGTTAAAGAAGAGTCCGGAAGATATGGACACACCACAATTAAAAATGTTGCGGGCATTATTGTTGCCTAATCAAGCTTTAGCTTCAGAACTTAAAGATATGACTACATCTAAATCTGTAGGACTTACTGGAGAAGGTCAGGTGTTTGGGCCAAGAGCTGAAGACATTGAAAGAGAACAAGAACAAATAAAACAAGTATTGAAACCAGGGGTATCAAAACCAGCGGTTGAACCAATTACAAAAGAAACTTTCCCAGCAGAGCCGGAACAAAAACCAGAGCCACCGGTTCAACCAGAAATACAATTAGAAAAAAAAGAAACTTTTCCTGATTTATCAGAAGAAATAAATATCCCTATTATATATAACATGAAGGATGGTAAACCTCAGTATAAGTATCCTACAGAGGAAGAAATAAAAGAATATATAAATGAGGAAAATGAATTTTGGAAACAAAATGCACAACGTGCAAAAGAAAATTATCCAGAGTTTAGTGCAGAAAACATGCCTCAATTAGTTGAAGCAGATAAACATTTTGGAGCTGCAGCTTATAGTTTTCAAAACTTTGATGATTCAAAATTAATATATATGTCACCTGATGAATACTTGAGTCTTACAAAAAAATTCAGACCAGTAGAAGGTAAAGAGCAACTAGGATCTAAAATGAATGTTAAAAATTTAGAAAATATTTTAAGAGAAGGTGGGGAGTTAGCAAATATACCTACGTTATATATTAAAAAACCTTTTGAAGGTTTAGACACATTTGAAGTTGTAGGACAAGAAGGTAATCATAGAGCAAAAGCATTTAGAAATTTAGGTTATGACAAAATTCCTGTAGTAGTAGAAGGTTATACAAGAGATGATAAACAAAAAACTAAAAATGTATTTCCTACTAGTATAGTATCATTTTCTAATTATAATAAAGAGAAAGAAGAATATGAACAATATGATTCTGTGCAAACTAAACCAACTGATTTTTATAATGTATTAACAAAAGAAAAATTATTTTCAAAACCAGAAGCTCCAGCAATCATAGGAACTAAAGCAATTCCAGAAGCTCCCGCACTCGTAGGAACTAAAGCAATCGAAGGTGGTAAAGAAGTTAAAGATATAACTGCCGGAGTATCTGCACAAAAGGATGTAGTCCCTAGTTTACTGGAACAAAGTAATCTAGCGATGCCAATTAAAAAATTCTTTGAAGAAGATGACCAAGTTGTAAACTATAAAATTGGTGACACTGTAGGCGCTTATGGAGATATGGTTGAAAGAAGTTTAGATATTGAAGCTAATGTAAAACAAGATTTTAATATAGACAAGTTCGGTGAAGTTATAAAACAAAGAGCAAAAGCATTTGATCAAGATGCAGCATTTGTAGCAGAAAGTGTACCAAGTGATTTTGAAGGAGCTAATGTTGGTTTTGAATTAGATTTTGGATCGAATTTAAAAATGCAAGATGCATTAAATTTTGCAAACTTATTATCTGAAACTGCTACCGTAGATGGTTTTACGTTTAAAGTTAAAAACTTAGATAGCTCAGGAGCATCTATTTACTTACCACAAACAGAAAAAGATTTAGAATTAATCGAAAAATCATTGAAAAGATTTGGAACTACTGATGATATTGGTAAAGCGGGTTTCATTATGCCTGATGGTAAAATGTTAAACTTTAGTATGCGAGGAGGAAACTTTAGAGATACTGAACATAGAAGAGTGGGGTTTTTAACCCAAGAAGGTTACAACGGAATAGACTTTGGCCCGATGTATGATTGGATGCTCAAGACAGGTGGTATAAGAGTTACTGGTAATGCTAATAGATTATTCGCTGAAGTTGCGGGGAAACCTAATGCAACACAGATTAAAAAAATAACAGATGAATACAATCAAAATAGAAAAAAATATGACTCCTTAATAATAAGTTTAGCAGTTCCAGGAGAAGAGGATTTTGGAAAGGGAGGATTCGGAACTGAACAATTTGACGTAAGAGGTTATGGTGATAATTTAAAAAATCAAGAATTAAGATTACCTAATGAAGCTTTTTATGAAATTAGTGGTGAAAGAGCTGATCCTGGTAAAATTATGAATAAACTTAAAGCCGCTGATATTGTTGGTAAAACTTTTACAGGATTAAGACAATTAAATATTCCTGAATTCTCAGATTTATCAAATGAGAAAGCTAGAGAAAGAATTAAAATAATACAAAATAATATAGCTGATATTAGTGAACAAAGCGGATTAAAAATGCTAGACAAACCTAACGTAAAATTCTATAACACAAAAGTGTATAAAAAAGGAAAAGATTATTAATGGCTACAGTAAAAGGATTATACGATTTAATTAAAGCAGATAAAGATGCAGGCAAACCTATAGGCCCGTTGGAGCAAGCTATATTGGATGCAGTTGAAAAAGAAAAAGAAAAACCAACAACTAAAGAAGTAGATGTTTCATTTGTAAAAAATAAAAATGAAAACTAGAATACACGTCAACCAACACAAGATCCGGTCAAACAAAAAGAACAATCTGAATGAGCCTGTAATAACTGTTAAGACTTTTAAGTCTAACACTTATGCTCACACAGTTGATATCTTAGGCCCTGCAAAAGTAATTTATAGTCCAGATAAACCTTTATCGTGCGGTGCAAAAGTTTGGATTGAAACAGAATCAGAGGTTAAGATTGATAAAGCAAGTTAGAAAATATCCCTACAGACATTACAATAGATTCTCAGATACTACGGGTAGAAAGTATTTAGTTGGAGAAGCTAAAGTGCCTAGTGTTACTACTATTTTATCAGCAACAAAAGATAAAAGATTTTTAGAAAACTGGAGAAGAAAAGTAGGTAATGCTGAAGCAGATAGAATAATGAACCAAGCATCAACTATCGGTACAGAGATGCATCAAGTATTAGAGTACGCCTACAACGGACAAGGGTACTACAATGCTAGTGAGTCGGGTAAACAACCACGGATGATGGCCAAGATAATATTACAGAATTTAAAAATAGAAGAAGTTTGGGGTAATGAAGTATCTCTAGAATATAAAAATGAATTTGCGGGAACAACAGATTTAGTTGCGATGGCTTATGGTAAACCATCCATTGTCGATTTTAAACAAGCTAACAAACCTAAAAGAGAAGATTGGGTAGAAGATTATAAACTACAATTAGGTGCATACTACTTAGCACACAAAGAAAACTACGGGCCTATCGAACAAGGGGTTATTAGTATTTGTACAAGAGATTTACAATATCAAGAATTTAAATTGTCTGAACCAGACTTAGTTGAGTTTGGTGATAAATTTTTAGAAAGAGTAGAACAGTTTAAAAAGTTACAATAACCAATCTTTAAGTTCTTCTTCACCTAAAGTTTTAGCCGCTATCTGACCTTTCTTAGTTAGTGCTTGCATTATTTTTTCGTCAATAGTGTTTTTAGTTATGATATCTATAATCACTACCGTACCTTTTTGACCAGACCGATGTGCTCTATCTTCAGATTGTTTTCTTACTTCTAAATTATAATTGTTAGAAAAATACACCACTGTATTAGCGGCAGTTAATGTTAAACCATAACCACCGGTAGTTGGATTACTAACAAAGAACCTTACTTTTGGATCATTTTGAAATAGTTCAATTGCTTGTTGTCTATCTTTAACTTTAGTTGCACCATATATTTCTACAAAAGAATCTTTACCATATTTTTCAGTTAAGAATTCTTTTATCTGTTCTATATTATATATGTAGTTGGCCCAGATAATTATTTTGTCATCTGTCTCTTCTATAATTTCTTCTAATGCATTTATTTTTTGTTTACCAAACTCCATCATGTTACCATCATCATCCTTGCAAAAACCATTTGTAAGTTGATGTAATTTTATCATTTCAGTTAACTTATTAGAAAAAGAAATAGTAGTATCTCCAACAATCGCTAAAGCTTTTCTTCTTAATCTTTCATACAGCAAACCTTGTTCTGTAGACATTTCAACAAATCTTTTTTGTCTTACTTTAGGTTTTAAATCTAAACACTCATCCTTCCTAACCCTATAAGAAAACTTCTCTAGTTTTCCTTCTAGCTCTTCTATATTTTTATAAAATTTAGGAATACTTATAAATCTATTCGCACCCATTTGTATTTGTTGCATTTCCGCATATCTATTTCTAAACGAATAAAAACTTTCAAAACCTAATAGTTTAGGATCTAGAAAATAACATTGTGAATATAAATCTAATGGAGATTTAGTAACCGGAGATCCAGTAAGTATTCTTCGAAACTTACAATGTTTATGTAAAGATAAAATAGATTTAGTTCTTTTGGCTTTAGGGTTTTTAATAGTAGTCGACTCATCAATAGCCACAAAATTTTTAGGAAATTTTTTTAAAAAAGTCTCTGCTTCTTTTAAACCAGTTCTTCCGCTAAGGGCCTCTACATTCATTAAAAATATTTTTAACTTTTTACTTTTAATAAATCTTTCCCATGTTTTAGGTTTATCAACCTTCCATTGAAATATATCTCTTTCTACCACATTTGGTAGATGGGTTTCGATTTCTTTACTCCATATAGTGTATACTGATTTTGGTGCAATAATTAGAACTGTATCTATTTCTTTCTTTAAATATAAAAAACCTATATTATCTATTGTAGTTTTGGTTTTACCTGTACCCATTTCCATAAAATATGCATATGAAGATGTGTTTGCAGATTTGTTAAGAGCAGTTCTTTGATGCTCAAACGGTTGAGTCTTGTAGGGGTATTTCCATTCCATAAAAAAATATATTAATTTTTTTCTTGCATTAATCAAGAAAATAATTATTAGAGGATTAGGAGGAAAAATATGGAAAATTTAGATATAGAAAAATTCTCAAACATTGAATTAAGTAAGGATGATGTAGCATCCATATCTAAAAAATGTAATGAGTTTCAGAGTCTTCTGACACAAATCGAAGACAAAGAAAAAGAAATTTCTGAGCTAAAAAAACAAGCCAAAGAATACGAGGAACGAACAATTCCCGATATGATGCAGGAGGCAGGTGTTTCAAAATTGGAACTATCTGATGGTACGAAGGTTGAAGTAAAACCTTTTTATGCCGCTAAAATTCCTGAGTCTAGAAACGATGAGGCTTTTGATTGGCTTAGAGATAATGGTCATGGAGACATGATCAAAAATGTTTTAACAGCGAATATAGACAAAGGCCAAGATAATCAAGTATCTGAATTAGTAAGGATATGTGAACAACTTGGTTTTAGTTATTCTCAAAAACAAAAAGTAGAACCAATGACCTTAAAGGCTTTTATAAAAGAGCAAGTTGAAAAAGGAAAAGAGGTTCCATTTGATATGTTTGGGGTATATATTGCTAATAAAACAAAAATAACGAACAAATAATAACGAGGTAAACTATGAAGTTAAACGACAAAAAAGAAGTCGCTGTCAGACCAACTGGTGGCGCAGTTGCAAATTTAAATATCGAAAAATTTGCAGATGAAGGATTTGATAATGTAGATTCAAAAAGTCTTGCATTACCATTTTTAAAAATCCTTGGACAATTGTCTCCGCAAGTAACACAAGGAGACTCTCAATTCATTCCTGAGGCTAGGCCTGGAATGATATTTAACACTGTAACAAATCAACTATATGATGGTGTAAAAGGAATTTCAGTAGTTCCATGTTTTTACAAACTTGAGTATATTGAATGGAGAGATAGAGGTATGGAGGGAAGTTCTGCACCTGTAAATATCTATTCATCAGATAGTGACATCATGTCTAAAACAACAAGAGACGATAAAAATAAAGACAGACTTGAAAACGGTAATTACGTTGAAGAGACTGCTTCTCACTATGTTTTAGTTGTTGAAGAAGGGGGAGTTGCAAATACTGCCATGATGACCATGAAATCTACTCAAAGAAAAAAATCTAAAAAGTGGAATTCGATGATGATGTCAGTTAGAGAAAAGAAAAAGGATGGAACGGGTTATTTTAAACCTGCACCATTTACTCAGCTGTACACTCTTAAAACCGTACTAGAAAAGAACAATTTAGGTTCTTGGTATGGTTGGGAGATTGAACATCAAGGTACCGTACAATCTAACGAAACCTTAGAAGCCGCTTATGCTTTCTATAAAAGTTGTAAGCAAGGCGCTGTTAAAGTTAGTCACGATAAAGAAGAGTCAGTAGAAAAAACACCATTCTAATTTATGGAAATACTTGACAAGACCCTGGGGGAGTTTGTAGAACTCTTCCAGGGCTCTTCTACATATTTTGGTGCTTCAGAACCATTAGGTCAAAAACGTGACCGTGATGGTAAACAAGAATTCAGACATTGGGTAGAACCTAAGCCAATGACCAAAGAGCATTGGTTACAACATTTAACTGGAGAAAAATATTATGGAAGTGTTCCTATCAGAGATGATAATACATGTAGTTGGGGGGTCATTGATGTTGATCGCTACAATATACAACATAAGGAAGTTATATCAATTATACGGAAAAGGAAGTACCCACTCATCCCGTTCCGATCAAAATCCAACGGACTCCATTTAGTTTTATTTATTGATGGTGTTGTTGAAGCATCCTCAATGCGTAAAAAATTAATTGAGATTGCATCCGACCTTGGTGTAAATGATACTAAAACAGACATCTATCCGGCTCAAGACGAAGTTGATTTAACTCCCGAAGATTGGAATAAAAAAAGAAAAGGAAACTTTGTAAATCTTCCTTATCAAAAAGCACACATGACAACACGTGTGGCTATGGACAATGATGGTAACTCCATCAAATTAGAAAATTTATTTGCGTTTGTATCTAATTACAGACTTACTCCTGCAGAATTTAAAAAATTAAAAGTGTTTCAAGACGATGAAACAAAAGATTACCCGCCTTGTGTAGTTAATTTTATGAAGAACAAAGTTAAAAAAGGTGAGGGAAGAAATGATGCTATGTTTAATGTAGCCGTATTAGCTAAAAAAATTAATCCAGATCCAGTTATGTATCAAGATTGGACTCGAGAAATGATGAGTAAAGTTTGTGATGAGAAACTCCATCCACAAGAATTAGAAAACATTTTTAAAGGTGTTGAAAACAAAGACTATGCTTATAAATGTAAAACATCAATTGCTAGAATGCATTGTTCTTCAAGCACTTGTCTAAGACGTAAACACGGTATTGGGGCCAATGAAGCAATTCCAGATGTTGGAAAATTAATTAAAGTAAACTCATATCCAGAACCTTATTGGATATTACCTATTCAAGGTAAATCAGTTCGATTGACTACTAAACAATTATATCAACAACAATTACTTGGAGAGCAGTTATTAAACTATGATATTGTATGGCGACCTTTAAAACCATCTAAAAGAGATCCAGACCCATATCGAGATTGGCTAGATGAATTAATAAATCATAAACAAGACATGGAAGGTTTTGATGCTTATGAAGAACAATCTGATGTATTTAATTCCAGACTATCTCAATTCCTAGAAGATGTGGAAGATACCACAGAGTTTGATCAAATAGACTCCGGCAATATTTGGATTGATAAAGTAGAAATGAGATTTAAGCTTGAAACTTTTAGAAAGTTTATGAAAAAAATGGGTTACAATTGGTCGGAGAAAGATTGTACTAAGTTTTTAGAGGCAGGCGGAGCGGTGCCTAAAAAGAAATTTCAAAGCATCGAGTCGCGTCATTGGTTAGTTGCTTTGCCTAAACAAATGGAACATAAAAACAAAGATGTCAAATTCGTTAAGCAAAAAGCTGCGTGGGAAGACAATTAAAATATTTGGCCCACCCGGAACTGGAAAGACAGAAAACCTACTCAGACGAGTACAAAGGTTTTTAAAACAAGGTATTTCTCCTGGAGAAATTTGTTATATTTCATTTACTAATAAAGCAGTTGATGAATGTGTAAG
>Ga0208767_1001737_pt1 | contig 16991 bp, 24 predicted proteins | sample VirMetDEL_Mar_21_FD_184514 | JGI IMG/M metagenome (GOLD analysis project Ga0208767, IMG submission 184514) | Aqueous microbial communities from the Delaware River and Bay under freshwater to marine salinity gradient to study organic matter... | ecosystem: Environmental > Aquatic > Marine >... | reverse complement strand
TACAATCGTAATAAATGGCTCCCACTTATGATGGCGAATGTTTCTCATTTCGATTACGATAAAAAGAAGTTGGAATGGTTCATTCTTGATTCCAAGGATGGTGATGAAGATATTAAATTATTCAATAATGATGAAGAAATTAATATTGTGAAACAGATTATCGCACCCATTCAATTAAAATATGTTTACATTCCTCGTAAGATGACTATCGCCCAGAAAAGAACATATTTAACTAAGAATATGAGTCATCCATGGTTCGCTAATGTCGATAGTGATGATTTGTATTTTGACCAGTATCTTAAATATTCTATTGATCTCTGCCGTAATAATAAAGTTGGTTTATCTGGAAGTCCCCAGATGATCTTCTGTTGGCCTCATAGAGATTATGAAATATCTGCTATTGAATGTTCTGCTAAGAGGCAGATGCACGAGGCAACGATGGTCGGTACGAAAAAATATGTTGGAAGTATGAATTATTATTCAAGAAATGATACGAAAGGAGAAGGTGCTTCATTAATTGATGGAAATGAAAAGAATGTAGTAAAGAGTGACTGTCAGAATTGTATGATGTGTATCTGTCACAATAAAAATACTTGTAATAAAGATACTTTTATTGGAGCAAATGTTCAGGATTTTAAAGCAACTGGAACCAAGATTGAGATACTTAAAGAAATTATGAAAGAAGAAGTTGCTGAAGGTCCTAAGAATTTAAGTCAATTTACAATTGATAATCCTAACAAGGATAAGTTGTTGGATCAAGAACAGTAACTTCTTCTGCCATAACTACAACCATATCATTATGTTCTGGAGGATCCCAATAACTCATTTTAACTGGAGCAGGTATATTTTCTCTTTCACCAATTGGTCTTCCTGTGCTGAATGAAACACCAACAATGGTGACTGGTCTATGATTCCATTTTATCATTGCCTCTTCATTAATTTTATCAATATGAGCGATCCATTTCTTCCAATCACTAAAGTCTTGTCTTGATAAATACCAATATTTCCCTTGCTTCTTTTTCATTAACTTCTTTTCTGGAGGACACGGGACGCATTCTTTTTTAACGATCTTCTGTAAATATTGAACCCTTTCCTTGGTTAAATCACTCATTTCAATAATTTATTAATTCAAATAAAAAATCAAATTTATTTATATAATGAACCTGAACGATCTAAGGACACCGAGACCAATGCCTGATAATGTAGAGGATTGGTCACCAGAGATTGAAGATCTACTTGCTAATTGGGCGGAAGTTGCTCTCTGCTACCAATATCTCCATAATTATTCAACAAGAAAATATAAAAGAAAATATCACCATTACCAAATTCCAATAATTGTTCTTTCAACACTCACTGGGACCGCAAACTTTGCTGCTGATAGTTATGTTCCAGAAGATTATAAACAAGGTTTCTCAGCAGTAGTTGGATCATTTAATATTGCCGCAGGAATTATGGGAACTCTTTTAGCATTTCTCAAGTATGCTGAAATTTATGAAGGTCATAGGATCTCCGCACTTGCTTGGTCCAAGTTAAGTAGAACTATTGAAATTGAATTATCCTTACATGACTTAAAGAGGAAACCATGTAAAGAATTTTTAAAAGTTATGAGGTCAGAATATGATAATTTATTAGAAAGTTCTCCTAACATTGATTTAGACATTATTAATCTGTTTAATAAAAAATTTAAAGACGATTATCCAAATGTGAGGAAACCAGTCATTTGTAATGGATTGAGAGAAATTAAACCTTTTTATAATAATCCTCCTAATCAAAAGAAACCACAGCCCTCTGCTGCTCTGCCCGTTCCAGATCCTCAGCCTTCTGTTGAACCCGAACCCGAGCCTGAGCCTGAACCTGAGCCTGAAGTTGAAGGTTCTGTTCCCTAAGTCTCTTATTCTCCTCTTGAATATTTTTAATGTGTTGAATGATCTTTTCCATTCCAGGGATTAGTTCTTCGTTAAACATAATTACACTAATTATAACTATCGTTTTATTTTTAAATGAAATTTTTTTGTGGATATTAATAAATGAGTGATCCGGTTACACAATTAAAACAAATTATTAATATTTTGAGTGAAATGGATAGAGAAGATCTTATTGATTTTATTCAAACTTTATTAGAAGAAGTTGTTGAAGAAGAGGAAGAAGACACAGAAGTAGAAGAAGGTTATGAGAGTGAAGTAGAAGAAGAATTTGAAGTTGGGATTACAGACGACGGGTTTCATTATATAAAATAAAAATGTTAATTATTAATAAATGCCTGTGAAAGTTCCTGGATCTGATTGGGATATTAACGGTTGTATCACTTCTGCTGGTTATGTGTGGTGTGAAATTTTAGGAAAGTGTTTAAGGACTTGGGAACAAGCTTGTCAATATCCTGATAATTGTTTAACTTGGTCTGATGGTTGTAATACTTGTCAGTTAGTAGAAGGTGAAAAGGGTATGACTCTTGGAGGATGCACTCGTATGATGTGTTTTCAGCAAGGGATGCCTTATTGCTCGGTTCAAGCACCAGAATATGTTATTGATCCTATGCCTCCCAGTCTTGTCGTTGTCAATCCTTTTTTAGGGGATGGTCATTAATCAAAAATAAAATCTAAGATAAATTAAATCTTTTCTTATATGCTTGAATTGCTTCTCGACGAGTCGGTTTCTCCCACAGTATCCAACGACTTAACGCCCCAGCGGTATCGGGTTTATTCCAGTTTTCTCTTCGACGATGGCGTTCTAGGTATCTTAACCGTTGTTCTTTATCTCTGGTTTTTGTGTAGTCGGCCATTCCAGCACTTCCAAAATGTATGGTTCTGGTTCTGGTTGTTTCGGGATAAGAAAAAACAGCTTCAAGCTTCTTATCTGGTTTAGAAGATTTCTTAATAACGACTTTATTTGGTTTTACAGACATTTATATTTAATATCAATAAATAAGTTATTTAAGATAAATTTTTTTTATTGTTAATCATTATAAATGCCTGAACACTATGATGCTGATAATTCTAATTCTTCACCACCAGTTGCTGAGAAAAAGAAAAGGGAAGGAGTCAAGATGACAGATAAACAGAAAGCAGACTTAAAGAAACATATGGGAAAGAGTGGTTTAACTGGAAGTGAAGCTAAATCACATCGTATGAAGATGATGTCAAGAATGAGGAAAGGTGAAAGTATAGCGAAAGCCCATAAGGAAATAATGAAAAGTAAATAAATTTCATATTTTTAATTTTTTATGTTAGTAAGAATTATAATAATGACGACCAAGAAACCAGCGAAACACAAGAAGAATGATCCTGATCCGAGACGCCGTCCGCCCATAGTAAATACTTATGTGAGAAATCCTAGACCTGCTCCTGCTCCTGCTCCTCAGTCTATTTCGCCTGCTCCTGAGCCAGAACCCGAGCCTGAAGCTTAATCAAAATTTATACAAATATGTTTCTTTTGAAACTTGTATCTGTTATTTAGTGAATCTTTTTCAATCTTTTTTTGTTCTAAATCTTTTTTAACTTTTGAAGAGATTTGGATTTCAATTTTATTTCTTATTTTTTGATCTTTATTTAATTCTTCAACTGCTCTCCTACAAGTTGGAATATCACCGTGATTTGCTAATAAGATTCCTTTCTGATAAATCTCTTCAATATCAGCAAAATCAGCGAAAGCAATACTATATCCATTTCTTGTATACTTCAAGATCTTCTTTGCTAAAGTAATCATTTCACCTTTTTCTCTGTAATTTAAATCAACATTAGGTTTTTGATTTTGTAAATACTGAAGGAGCTCTTCTGGTGTATTGAAATCATATTCAGTAGTGAAAGGGAGATTAAGGGTTAATTGTAAATAATCTTCAATTTGTATTTGTAAATCTTTTTTACTTAAAGAACTAGGATCTTCAATTTCCATGTCATAGATTTCAACAAATTCAAGAAGGTCTTTTTTTGTGAAAGTTTTATGGATCATTTATATTAAGTGAAAATAAAAAAAAAAAAAATATTTTTACCTTGTATAAATGAAAAAGATCGCATTCTGTATTCCAACAACTACAAATAAAAGACCTTGGATTAATGCTGAGGAAACCGACTTATGGAATATATTATTTAAAGATTTAGAAATTCATACTCCAAGTGATTGCGAAATTACTTGTTTTGTTGGATATGATCATGATTGTAAAGTTTGGAAAGATCCAGAACAAAGAATGAAATGTAATGTGACATTCACTAAATTCAATATTGAATGGACTGCTTTTGGAGACGAAGTTAAAGGCAAACCAACTTGGATATGGAATGATTTAGCAAAGTTCGCAGTTACTGAGGATTTTGAATACTTGAAGATATTGGGCGACGACATAAGATTACCAAGAGACACAGGTTGGCTCAGTTGTTTTGTGAATAAATTAAAAAAGAATAATAATATTGGTTTTTGTGCTGGTTGGTCTAACAACGACCAAATACCAACACAGTTCCTGCTACATAAAACTCACTTAGAGATCTTTGATTTTATTTATCCACCAGAGATCCCTAATTGGGGTTGCGATAATTGGCTTCATGAAATTTATCCTAACAAATGGGGTATTTGGTTAAAATCTTATCCTTTATTGAATGTAGGGGGAGAACCACGATACGATATTCAATTTAGTGAGAATTTTGTTAAGGCGGTAGTAAGAAGATACAAACCAAAGTTAAATAGGTTTTTGAGCTCCGAAAAATAAAATCAAAATGACAATATAATGGTTGTCAAAGTTGCTCATATTGAAAAGAAACCGATTACAGAAGCATTTGAAAAGATCGCTGAATTAAAGCTCATAATCAAAAGACAGGCAGATATTGAAAAGAAAATGCTCGCTATTATCTTAGAAATGGACAAGAAACTGGATAAATTAACTAAAGAGAAAGAAGAAAAAGAAAAAGCAAGAGAAGGTTGGATTTGGTAATTATTTAAAAATCGAAAATTTTAAACAATATGCGGTCATTTTCTCAAGTTTTTTTCTATGGTGATTGTATAATGATTGTTGGAAAGGTTTACAAGCTCACAGCACCCGATTGTGAAAAGTGTTACATTGGTTCAACAAAGTCTCCATATATGAGTATCCGTATGGCTCACCATAGAGAAAGGCACCGAAAGAAAAGACATAATTATCAAGGATTATTTGACAAAGGAGATCCTAAAGTTGAAATTATTGAAGAAGTTGAATTTGAACCAGGAGAGGAATGGAAGTTAAGACAAAGAGAACAATTTTGGGCGTCACATAATAAGGAAAACAGTATTAACATAAGAAGGTGTTACATATCTCCAAAAAGTAAAAATAGACTTCGGGACGAAAGAGTTAAGAAATATCATGAAAGTGAAAAGGGTAAATTAGCATTACGAAAGGGAACAATCAATCACAGGTTAAAGCAAACCCATAAACCTGTGACTGGATTAAAAAGAAGTGAATTATTAAAGGAATTAGAACAAATTAAAATTAGACAAAGTGAGCTCAGGCTCGAGAAACTTTCTTGCGAGGAGCAAGAAGAATGCCCTGATCAACTCCCTCAGGATCAATCTGCCTAAGTTTCATTAAACATAATACTGTCATACAAATAAACTGATTATCTTTTTCTAATTTTGAATTTTTCATAGTATGAAGACCTCTCCACATAATATTTTTTATTTGTCTTAAGTTAAATGATTTATCTTCTAATGCTTCTCTTAGAAGACTATCTCTTTGTTTTTCATAATCTTCAATTGTAAGTGTCGCTCTGCGACCGTCCCTTAGGGTATGATTTCCCAATGGAAGAGATCCTACAATTTTATTTTCAAAATAAAATACTGCGGAACCATTCTTTCCTTGATAAACAACCATTACACTACGATTTAATTTATTAAATTACTTTTAAATTAAATCTTGGTTTGGCTTCATAACCATTCATACCACCAGGATTTTTCTTTCTAATATCTAATCCATATTTTGAATTCTTTTGCCAATCCTTAAGAGCTTCCTTAACACTTTTCTTATCTGGTGGATTTAGTTCGTTGCGATCCTCGATCCATTCTTTGAAAGCAGCATAAAGATTGTCAAACTCTAAAGGAGCATACTCATTAACTCCGTCAACAATATTATCCATTTCAACACATTTTTCATTAATAAATTTATTGACAAGAGGATCAATTACATTAGGATTAGGATGTTGCTTCAAGATTGATTGAAATTCATCACTAGTATACGAAAGTAAATTCTGAAACCCCATCATCTTAGACCTAAATCTCTTATTCTCTGCTTTTAACTTTTCATTCTCAAGAAGGACTGGTTCAAATTGGTCATAGTGATGCTTGTAATTTTCTTCAACTTGTTCCTTCCACTTCTGAACTTCTTCTTCTAAATTTTCATTCTCTTCATTCTTGTTCTTACACTCTTCAATAAGAGACTTATTATTGCTATCAAGCCAGGTAATTTGGCTTTGAAGATTTTCATTTTGTTTCTCAAGTGCTTCATTCATTTGAATTAACTTTTCAAAAATCTTTGGAGGACTTTCTTCCCTCTTCTTATCAATTTCCTTTTTCTCTTCAAAATACTTAACTCTCTTAACGAGTTTATTATTGGTTTCATTGAGTTCCTGGATTGTTTGCTTGAACTTGTGATTTTCAGCCTCGGCAACTGCAAGATTTTCATTAATATTTTCAATCTCTTTCTCAGCAGTATCTCCAATTTGAATATTTGCCTTCCACATTTCATAATGCTTGGTTTCCATATCCCTAAAAAGTTCCATAACTTCTGCCTTTACCATTTTATGAAGCATATTAGTGCTAATATCGCTATAACCAGTCTCAATGTTAATGACCATTATTACTACAATTATAAATAATAAATTATTTTTAAGTAAGGATCAACCTTGAATATCGTCGTCACTGTCTTCTACAGATAGAGGATAGTCGTCTTCATAAGGGTTAGGTTCAATGATAGACTTTGGAGAAAAAGATTGTTGTTTTCTTAATCTATCATTTTCTATTTCTAATAATTTTATTTGTTTTTTAAGATCTTCAATTATTTGATCTTTTTCACAATTAATATCTTTTTCTTTTATAAATTTTATTTTTATATCACGATTATTTGAAATCCATTCTTCAAACTCTTTCATTCTAGGTTTCTCAAACAGTTTCTCTTCATAAAGTTTTTTAAGTTGAGATCTTTGGTTTCTAATAAACTTCTTTTGATCTGTTGATTTACTTTCTTCAAATTTGTGAGACATTTCAGGACTTCTCAAATAGTTCTTCAATAACACTGTGAAATTACTATGAAGATTGTAAAAATCATTAATTTCTTCAACTGAGGATCCACTTCTGTTCATTATATACATAAATAGAAAATAATTTTAAGTATTTTAGTCATTTTTAGTCATTTTAGTCGATTTTAGTCGATTTGAGAAGTTTTTGAAAAGAGTTCAGGCAAAAAAATAATTTGGGAGGGGTTTTGAAAAAGAGCTAAAAATCGACTAAAATCGACTAAAATGACTAAAATCGACTAAAATCGACTAAAATCGACTAAAATAAAGACTTAAGTTAAATTCATTAAAATATTTAAAATTTTCGATTTTTAAATATTGCTTCGCTTAAAATATTATGAAATAAGACACTCGTAGGCTTCTCTAACCTTTTTGAATTCTTCTCCGTCGCCACCAATCTTATCTGGGTGAGTTTCCATTGCTTTCTGTCTAAATGCTAATTTTATTTCCTCTTGCGATGCACTCCGTTTCAAACCCAATACTTGATAATTTTCGTCTATTTCTTCTTCATATTCTCGCCTTGATCCAAAGTCTTCAAATGGATTTCCAAAAAAGTTACTATCCGAGTACCAATGCTCTTCTTTTTCAAAATAATTATATTTGTAGCGGAAAGCAAAAGGATCTCCTTGATAATGGTTTGGAAGTTCTTGACCCTTTTCATGATTAACATTTCCAAGACTAAACATTAAAGGATATGGATCAGCCATTTTCAAATCAATAAATATTAGTAGATTTTATTTCTTAGGTTTTGTTGAAAAATCAAATACATCCTTTTCCTTGACTTCTTTCTTTTTATTCAATTCCTGATCAACTCGTAACTCTTTACCAACCTGATAAGATTTAGTTTGCTTGGCTCGTGAAGTGTCAGGAACTCCTTCTGAAATTTTCATAGGAGGTGGTCTGTTAGGTTTCTTAGTTTTTTTCGCCATTACTTTTTAATTTAAGAGTTATTTTTTTTTTAAGTAATCATATTATAAATGAGTTTAGTTATTACTTCTTCGGCACAACACGACGAAACGAATCAAGTTGGGATCGCCGTCCCATATCAATACAGAAACAATATTAAAAATCCATTAATGATACCTCCAAATAGTGAAGTCGCAGTCGAGAGTGTTAAAATCCAAAGAGTTCCTATGTTGGATTATGGTAATAATATTACGACTAATTTTTGGTTTGGTGAACGCTTAGCCACGAATGCTTCTTATGGAGACCAAACAGTTTATATGATCCCGGCACGAAATGATATTCTTGGTTCTAAGTCTCCCCAAGATTTTGCTGAAGAATTCAAGGGAGTCCTTCAAGAAGCATATTCATTGCATCCTGAAATTGATTCAGTAAATATTGAAGTTAATATCTCGGTTGATGGTAATGGTTTATTTAATGGATTTCAGTTTAAGATTCCGCAAGTTGGTTCGGCGGCAACTTCAGCAGTTCCCCCTGCTGATACATATCTCCAGGAGATATCTGGAGTTGATGGTTCTTGGGATGGAACAACCTTAACTGCTGGTGATGATGATTGTTTCCTACAACTTTTACCGCAAGGGTCGGCTGGAGGACCTCTTTCTCTATTCAATGGATCAATTACATACACCGGAGTTGGGGCTGGAGAAATAGTTGGTCTTTCAAGACCTTACTGCACGGATCTTGAAGGGGAGGTTCAGGGATGGGAAGGAAGAGATATGAGGGAAGCCGGATACAATTCAGACCATCCATTTAGTCTTGCTATTTATGGTGAAGGTCGTGGAACGTATGGAGATGTTTATATGGATTATTGTGTTGAGAATGATGGAACATATATTAGAATTTATAATTATACTGGTGATGTTGATGGTCTCGGAAAAATGAGTGAAGTAGTTTACTATGCGAGTGCATCTTCGGCGTCTCAGGCAATTAATACTCCAAACTCTTCTTTCGCTACTGGAACTCCTATCCCTTCTGCTTCTATGGGAGATGTTACATTTACTGTTTCCAATGAAAAGGTTCAGATTTCTGTAAGTGGACAGACAGTTGTAGCGGTCAATACTTTCTCTAGTGCTTCATATAAATCACTGATCCCAATGCCGACAACAATCTCTAATTGGAAGATGTATCCAACTGCTTATCTGAGCACGAATGCTGCTACAGTTAATATTACTAATTATGCTTGTAGGACTTCAACAACAATAACTAATAATTTCCCTGAAAACTCTTGGATAGCAAGAACTAAGATTCCAGTATTCATAGATGGAAGAGGTAATAGTCAAACTCAATCAAGTATGGTTGGCTCTGGTTCAACCCCTACTCCTGTTTGGAATAATGCTATTGATTGGGATATGGATGTGTATACAAGAGACATATTGAAAGCAATGACATCTGATGGAACTGCTATTTCTGATTTAAGTATAAGAAATTATGCTGGAATTCAAAATACTCTTCTAGGACCTAATGATAACAGATATGAAAATATTTTCATTATGAGTAAGAATAGTCGCTATATGGAAGGACGAATGGAACTCTGGCAACCGAACTCAACCTCTGTCCTTGGTTTCAGTCCTTTCTCTATTAATACTGATAGTGGAATGACTCATGGTGGAGGATACGACGGAGCTTCTTTCACAAGTGTATCAAGACCAAGTTTAAGCAGTCAGCAATCCACTTTCATTAGAGTTCCAACTCTGACTCACGAAACATATAATTTCAATACTGGTAATCCTTCCAAGATCTTATTCCAAATCCCTCGTTTTGACAATAGTGGAGCTGAGACTGGTGCTTTATATTTCCAGAATAATGATAAGTCATTTATTGACTTAAAGAATGCCGCACCATTAAGACTTACAGACCTAGATGTTCATTTAGTTCGTAAGGACGAAACATTTGCTAAAGATCTCACAGGTTCAACAGAAGTAGTTTTCATGATTCGTCAAAAGGGTAAATTATAAAGAATTTATCATTCTATCTTTTATTTCTATAAGTCTATCTTTCTATAATTATTTTATGTGTTCTTTCATATAATGGATAAAATAATGCCGAAGATACAAATGCCTGAAAAGGCAAGCGAACCAGTGCCTGAAGAAACAAATAATAATCTCCCTGATACTGGTGATCCAATGGATAAAGATTTAATAGATCAAATCCAAGAAGAGGTCCTTGAAGAAGATTACGAAAATAATGATCATTTAATTGAAGTTACTGAAAGAAATATTCCAGAAGAGGACGAAGTATTTGCTGAAAGACCTCCTACAGTGAAACCTATTGCTCAGATAGAGCAAGAGGAAGAAGAACCCGAGGGAGAATTTAGACCCAGTGGAAAAAGAAAGTATACAAGAAAGGCTCCTATGTCTCAAAAACAAAAAGATCATTTGGAGAGGATTAGAAAGATTGCCTCTGAAAAAAGAGCCAAACAAAGAGAAGAAAAAGAAAAACAGAAGATTCAAAAGGAAGAAGAAAAGGAAGAAGCTCGTATCAAAAAGGCAGAGGAAAGGATACTTGCTAAACAAAGAAAAGAACAAGAAAAAATTAATCAGCAAATTGAAAAACCAAAAAATACCGCAAGATCTCCTAGTCAACCCCAAACTGGTTTCACAAGAGAAGATATGGAAAATGCGATGTTTTCAGCAATTGCGTCCTATGAAACTATAAGAAAAAAAGAAAAAGAAGAAAAAAAACAAAGGGAACTCTCTGAGGCAAGGCAGAGACAGATGCAAAGAACTCTCCAACAGGCAATCCAACCTGATAAACCAGTGGATCAATGGAGACAGTTTTTCATTTAAATTTGATTTAAAATTAACACAAGTTATTAATGTGTAATAATGTCAAGAGCAAGTCATATTAGTATGATGAAAGCAAAATGGAAATATCGTGGTTTAATATGTAGAGAAGGTGAGACTTATGATGATATTTATAATAGAGTTTATTCTGCTACTAACTGTGAATTATGTAATTTAAGTTTTGATAATAATACGCCTGAAATGGATCACGATCATATTTCAGGTTATTTTAGAAAAGTTCTTTGTAGGAGTTGTAATGCTTCATATTTGCGACAGCCAAAAAAATCATATAAAAATAATAAAACAGGTCATAGACTTATTAGTCATAGAAAAAGAGGGGATTATTATGTAGTTACGAAAAAAAGAAATAATCAAAAAATAGCCGAAAAAGAATTCAAAAATAAAATTGACGCAATCTGCTACAAATACATTCTTTTATTAAAAATAAAATCAAGTATCATTATATAAATGGAAAACAAACCTCCCCCTCAGATATTTCCTGTAAAAGATCCCCCGAAAGAAAAACCAAGGAAAATAACTCACCCTAATCTCCCTGAACTCCCTTGTATTATGTGTCTTGTCATGCCGACGAAAAGTGGCAAGAGCACGATACTCTCAAACCTAATATTAAGAGACGACTTTTATAAAGGAGCTATGGATAATGTAACAATCATGAGTAATACGATCGATCAGGATGTTACAAGTCGTTTTTTGCGTGAGAGTTGTGATTGTTATACTGGTTATGACGATATGGTTTTAGCAGGGATCATAGAACAACAAAAACAATTTGACGATGAAGACAGACCATTCATTGGAATGATATTTGACGATATTCTCGGTTCAGTGAAAAGAAACTCTTATTTAAACCATTTGGTCACAAGATCAAGACACTACGGTGTTGGATTATTAGCAGTTTCGGTTCAGTCATTCAAGGCGGTAGGACCAACAATAAGAAACAATACAAATGCTTTTATTTGTGGAAATTTACAGAATATGTCGGAAATGGACAAGATTTCGGCAGAATTTTCAGGGATGTTCGGTGGAGACGATAATTTTAGAAAAATTTATCATAAAGCAACTGAAGTGAGATATGATTTCCTTTACCTTGATCTCCAATCTAATCCAGCGAGAGCATTTAGAAACTTTGAGGAACAATTAGCAGAAGGAGATCGTTTACTATTCGGTGGTGAAATAAAAAATAAAATTCCAGAATAAAATTAAAATAATTAATCTTTTATAAAGATGGATATGTATGGTTATTCTAACGCCCTCTCGCAGGGTTCAGCATTCAACGCAAGAACTAAGAACTTTAATGACGGTGTTCTTCTAGCGAATCAGAAAGCACAAGACGAGTATGACGCAAAGGTAAAAGCGAAACCTCAGACTATCGCTAGTGATAATACTAAAACGGAAGAAGATTCAGCATTAGCAGGAGTCATGGATGGAAAATCAACTGTAGGATCTCTTTTTGGGTTGGGTGAACTTGGAGGTAAAATTAGAAAGAGTGGATTCTCTGGTGCTATGATTGACTCGACGAAGGGAAGATTACAGACAATTGGAACCACAGCAAAATCAATAGTTACAGGGCAACCTCCTCCGAAACCAGTTCCAAGAATGGCGGCATCAGAAGTTGGTGCGGACGGTAAAGTTGTTGCTTCTGGTGAAGAAGCTACTAAGGATTTAGAAAACGCAGGTAAAGCAGTGAATGACGCAAAGGCAGTAGCAGGAGACGAGATTGAAAGTTCAGGTTTAGGTTCTTCATTGATTAAGGGTGGTCTTAAACTTGCTGGTGGTGCGAAACTGGGTGAGGCTGGTCTCACAGCAGTATCAGAGATTGGTGGAAAAGCAATTGGTGATTTCGGTGGTTTAGTTTCAATTGGTAAAGGATTTGAAAATTTAGCAAATAACAAGAGTTTCTTTAGTGGTGAATCAACAGGAGACAAGTTACAAGAGATCGGTGCCGCCGCTGATGTAGTTGGAACAATTTTCCCACCTCTTGAAGTTGTTGGGGGAATCACAAGTGCTGTTGGTGGAATTATGGACGCATACCACGATATTAAGGCAGATCTAGATAAAAAGAAAAGTGATAATAAAGGACCTGATCCTCCTAAACTAACTCAGACCAAGGTGACACCAGCATTTTCTTCATTGGGTCTCGCAGCCTCCGCACCTATTTCTGCGAAAGCAAGTATCACAGGAACTGGAAGTTTTTAAGTTAAGTTTTTAAATTCAAGTTTTTTATTTTTTTTTACCTGTTCATATTATAAATGAGTGGTTTTTTTACATCTTCAGATAAGATTAAGGTCGGACAAACAGAAGTTTCTGTGCCAAGCGAGAATGGTCTCAACTATAATCCCGGAAGTCGCATTGAGTTATACATACCCCCAACAAGCAAGTTTATTGATTTATCCCAATCCAAGTTAAAGATGGATGTTGAATTATCAGTTCCTACTGTTGATGCTACGAATGGTGTTCAGCGTATTCAGTTAGACGCACAGACTGGATTACACAGTTTGATCCGCTCGGTGAGGCTGTTTTCTGGACGAAAAACTGTATTACTTGAGGAGATAGAGGGTTATGATATTTTGACTGCTCTGCGATTTGATTATGAAACAAATGAAAGCATGAGGTCCAAGAGGGCATTAGGTGAAGGTTGTACTACATACGATCCAGCATGTCGTGGAACCTTGGGAACAACTAAAACGGTTCAGGGTAATTGTTTCAGTAATCCTTATTTCACTAAGGTTGATGGAAATCCTACACTTGATACTAATTTTGAAACAACTGATTCAACTTATGGATTACAGAAGGTTAAGGGTGAACTTCATTTGAATACAGGACTTTTCCGCAACGAGGCTGTGTTCCCAAGTTTGTTAACGGATGGTCTCTTCGTAGAAATTTTACTTCAGGACGCCAAGAAGGTCTTTAGAAGTCTTGACAGCACTAACAGATACAGACGCCTCAAGTTAAATCCAGTTTATCATTCTATTAATGGTTCTGATACTACTCGTGCTACAAGTGGCTCATTTGCCGCTTTATCCGCAAGTGCGAATGCTTCAAGTGATACATTCTATTTCACTCACGATAACAATCAGACTTCTGTTGCTACATTCCCCTTCGTGGTTGGTGAAAAGGTGACCTTCGTATCAGGAGATAATGCTTCTGTTAATGGTTCAATAGCAATTATTGACCAGATAGAACAAGTTTCGGGAGCCGCTTATGGAATAAGTAAAACCAAGATAACATTAAGTGAAAAAATTCAGAATACAACTGGTGAAACATGGACGGGAGCGGGAACTCAATATCATTTAATGTCTTTCAATCCAGATTCAAGTGATATCAGTGATTATCCAGCGTCCTATGTAGTTTCTAATGTTGAAATGATTGTGAGACAGATTAGTGTTCCAGACGGTTATGAACAGAGTATGATGGCTATGATGAAGGAAGGGGGAACTATTAATTATGATTATCGGTCATTTACGAACTACAGATATTCTCAACTCCAAGGTGATAATGTCGCCAATATTCGGCTCCCATTAATTGAAAGTCGTGCGACCGCAGCCCTCTGTGTTCCCACAGACGCAACCCAATACAGCACGAAGCAATTACTATCTGCTTCTTCAACTTACTTGATTAATGAAGCAAGTGACGATATTATTAATCGCTCTCAGAGATCGGCAATTGTAGGAATATCCGATGGTCTTCAGGAGTATCAGTGGATTTATGATGGTAAGATCAATCCTAATAGAAAAGTTGATGTATCCAAGATTTCTGCTAAGAACTCGGTCTCGCAGTATTGGGCGATTGAGGCAGAGAAAGCATTAGCGATGGCGGATATAGAACCAATGTCTTTCCTTTCCTTCCAAGATAATTTCTTTATTGGAAGAAGTCTCGCACTAGGAAAGAATGCTGTTTATGATACTCGTGGCAAGGACTTTGTATTACAATTGGAATATACTGACAATGCTAATCCTCAGACTAAACCTAAGCTCTGGAACAACTTTATCTCGCACATTCGTCGCCTTGAAATCAAGAATGGAGGTCTTTCAGTCCAAGTGTAAATTTGATATAAAAATAAATTAATAAATAAATTTGTAGCAATATGTCTAAAGATCCTTTCTACAAGAGTAAAAAAATATCTCAATGGAAGACTGCCAGAGGATTAAAATTAAGAGAAAATGAAACTTATGAAGAAATTTATGATAAAGTTATGAATACGAAAAAATGTGAATTATGCGAAGTTGAATTATGTGGTGGTCTTAAATCAAATGGTCGTTGTATGGATCACGATCATGAAACTGGTTATTTTAGATTGGTATTGTGTCGTAAGTGTAATAGTGGTTATAAAAGAGAATTACAGATAAATAATAAAACTGGGATACGTGGTATAAATCAAAGGAATGATGATAAACGTTGGGTTTATAGAAGACATAGAAATCCAATCATTAGTTCTAAAGATAAATATTTAATTCTTTGGTTCAAGTTTGTTTATGAAACTATCATTGATAAAAGATAGACTCCCAATAAATTTTAATTTTTAAATTTAATTTTTTTTAACCATTCATATTATAAATATGAGTGTCTCAAATATGAACGTGGAAATAGTTCCCTCAAATATAACTAGTAATGGCTCTATCAGTTTCAAGAATGGAAATCCAGTAATTCAATTTATTATAGGAGAACAAGACAGAATGCTTATTGGCAACTCTGTTCGTTTCTGTGGTAAGTTCCGTGCTTTACTTAAGAGCGGGTCTTCTTCTGTTTCGGATGTATCCAATTTAGCAATGAGTGAGAAATTAGGTGTTTATTCGTGTATTGATACTCTTACGATTAAGAGTCAGCGAACTGGTCAAACAATTGAGAGCATTAGACATTACAATCGATTTCTTGCTTCCTACCTTCCAGTCACCACTTCTAAGGAAGACGGTATTGGTCATTTAAATGAATCGGCATTAATTCTTCCTAACTATGCCGCTCAGCAGCAATCTGTTGTAAATATTCCTTCGTCTTCAAGCACTATGAATCATTTCTGTATGAGTCTCCCATGTGGTCTCCTAAATGGTGGAGAACCAATTCCTCTAATGCCTGAAGCAGTTGGAGGACTGCTTGTAGAGATTCATTTAAGTCCAGACTCGCAGGTATTCCACACTTCGGGGGATTCTGATAGTGCTTCTTACACAGATAGTTTCTATGAATTCAATGATGTAACATTAGTTGCTGAACTAATGGAACCAGACCCCCAATCAGTACAGCAGATGAAGAGTCAGCAGTCGGGAACCTATGAATACAATTCCATTAACTCCTACTACCAGACAATTAACTCGGCAAATGGTATTATTAATTTCCAGTTAGGTTTATCAAGAGTTCTTGGTGTTTTCGCTAATATTGTTCCAGCAGCTCACATTAATAACTTGACTTTTGACGGTTTAGCAACTCTATACCCCACAAACTCTGGAGGATCTTCTGCTGATATTAAGGAAATCTTTTTCACTCGTAATGGTTCTAAGTTCCCAATTGATTACAATATTAACACTCTCCAGCAGACTGATGCAAATAATAAAACAGCGGACAGTGAAATTTATCACCACTTTGTCAATGCTATCCAGAAGTTCGCTGATAACACCAGAACTTCTCTCAATCCTCAGAATGTTCGCCTGAGTGATTCGGCACGATTTGATAAGGATTTCGCATTTGGTGGGTGTGGTTTTGGTATTGGAGTTGCTCTCGACACAATTTCAGACCAAGGCGTGGATTATCGCAATGTGAACTTCGGCATTAATATGTCATTGGATCTCACCACCGACTCGCCTCAAGCCTTCTTTGTTTTCGTACACAATAAACAAACACTCGTTTTTGGTCCTCAAGGTCTTCAGGTATTAAATTAATTTAAATTTATTTTTTTAATTCTTATTTTTTTATTTCATTCATTATAAAGTAATGGATAGTGCTGACATGACTCCCCCTTCTGACGGACCAAGTGGACAAGATCCTCAACCAACTA
>Ga0208767_1001736_pt1 | contig 16992 bp, 19 predicted proteins | sample VirMetDEL_Mar_21_FD_184514 | JGI IMG/M metagenome (GOLD analysis project Ga0208767, IMG submission 184514) | Aqueous microbial communities from the Delaware River and Bay under freshwater to marine salinity gradient to study organic matter... | ecosystem: Environmental > Aquatic > Marine >... | reverse complement strand
AATACATTGCCTTAGGTTTATAATTTTCATGACTTGCAATACTCCACCATCCTTTGCACTGGTCACATGTATAATGATGTATATATTCTACTGTTGAAATCATTCATCGAACTCCGCTCTCCAACGAATATCAAAATCGTCGGCAACTTGTTTATTTTCTAATTCTTTAATATAGGCTCGCATGTACTCGCCGCCTACATCGCCCTGTCTAACTGCTTCATCAACCATGCCGTTAATAATAGCAGCCTTGTCATATTGATCCATTGTGCCGCGCAATCCAGTTACAAATGAATATGCATTGTCAATAAGGTTAGTTCTAATACTGTATCCCATGTCTACACGACTTTGGAAATCTTTTTCGTCTCTTACTTTTCTGAATATAGCAAGCCAACTGTCAATTGCTAGTTGCACATCGTCGCCGCCGCCTGAAATTATTGCTGCGCATGCTGATTCAATCTGTGTGATCTTTGCTGCTTGAAATGCCGGATAAGGATCTGCACTCGGGCCGTATGTAGCACCACCATTGGGATCTGTGATGACGAAGTTTGGAGTAGTACCAGTTGTATAATCGCCATTTAGTCCCGCAACAAGTTCATCTATGCGAGCTTTTAATGCAGTAAGTGTGCCTGCTGCATAAAGATTATTCATTGCATTTTGATACTGTGTTGCATGTCCACGTACTGTCACACCGCCCAAGATGCCGATCATGTCGCTTAGTGTAATAGCACCATGTAGCCCTGTGCCACCTAAGAACTTTGCAATCATATCGTCAACATAACTTGTTACTACAAAATTGTTATTGTTGCCGATGCTTGGCAAACTTGCTGGCTCAACAATGTTGATATATGCTGCTAGTTGTGCAACTGTTTCAATTCTTCCAAGTTCAAGTGCTTGTAGTTTAGTTTTAAATTCTGCCATTGTGCTAAAACTAATAACATCTCGACTGTTAACAAATATCTTATCAAAGTCTGTATAGTCACCTAAACTAGTCATGTTTGCAATTACCGTGCCTAATAAAACTTGTGCATTGTTAATAAGCTCGGGAGTTGTAACACTGTCCAGGATTGACTGCATAATAACATTGTAGGTGTCTAATCCTAGATTATATATTTTACCAGGATCAATACCGACTTGTGCAAGTGCTACATCAAGTCCTGTTGCGCTTAAACCGCCTGCTGCATCCAGTGCAGCAACTACCTGTCCTGGATTACCAAAGTCAGCAATGTTGGATATATCAAATGCTTCACCTAAATTAGTTAAATCACTTGCTAGTAGTTGAAAGTTTGCTACACTTGCTATAGTAACAAGTGTACTAACTCCATTTGTTATCACTGCTTGATAGTCTGGATATCCACTGCCTAAGTAGTTAGGAAATACTCCGTCTGCAGGATAAACTAAACTATCTGCATTTGGAAACTTTCCAAATTCAACACCAGTGTTAAGTTTGCTCAGTGTTGGGGCAAGATCTTCACTGATGCTTACTAAGCCTTCTGCAGCAAAAAATGTCTGTGCCATTTGTAAAGGGCTACTGCCAAACATTAATGTAGCATGCGCATGTAGTCCAGCCATGCCAGTATTAGAACCAACACTGCCAACAAATCCTTGTGGAACTACGCCTGTAAATGCACCGTTGCCGTGTGCATCACCGTATCCCATGCTGTATATAGTTGCAGGACTAGCATTAGTTGCATTGACTGCACTTACTGTTGTTTGTATGTGACTGTTGCCTGCTTGGTTAGTTCGTGCAGCAATATCCTGTGTTGCAGTCGCAAATCCTTGCCCGTCTGCCATTGCACCAGCAGCAAGTGTGCCTAGATAACTTATAGTTGTGCTTGATCCATATGCCATTATTTGTACACTATTACTTTCTTATCGCCTTTTGTTCGCTTATGTCCACATGTATCACTATCACTTACAATATGTACAGGTTTTCCATTTGCATGAACTGTTGGCGCTCCGCCAGTAACTTTAGCATTACAATGCTTGTTACAACCAGGTCTACCACAACAAGGATGCGGTGTTACTCCACTACGGTATGCTGCAAGTGGAATACCGCTGCTTCTTACACTGTTGCGAGCACCAGTTGTTCTTCCGCCAGCACTATTAGTGTCGCCTTTTCTTACTATTGCATATGTCATACTGTATTTATCGGTGCTTATTATATGCTACTATAACTTCATACTAATGTCAAAGTCAAAGTTGCCCAGGGCAGTGTTAATATCATCTTTGCTTAGTTTAGCAAGCTCTTGTGCGCCTCCTTCTACTAGCACTTTGCCATTGTGATAAATCTGCGGCATTGTGCGATGTCCTTGTTCAATTAACCAACGGCGTGTATCGCCATCTGTTTCAATGTTAATTTCTTCATATTCAAATCCCATGTCTGTGAGCTGCTTTTTTGCTTGCACACAAAATGGGCAAAAGTCTTTTGTGTATACTGTAATCATGCGAAATAATCCTTTTGTGTTCCTTCTCTATATAAATCTAGTGTAATGCAATGCAATCCGCCATCCCAAAAGTATCTATGACGCCATGGAATATACACTGGTTCAACTTTATGTTTCTTTAAAAATGCGTTTACTTTTTTATTGCTAGAATTACTAACACAACAATGATGCTCATCGAGCATAAGAACGTTAACGTCAAATACTGTCTCCTCTACATATCCTACCCAGTCACTTAGCCAAGTTTCTACAAAATGTGTAAATTCGTCATTGTCTTCTTCACCGGCTAGCCACCACTTACCTTGGTTTTTTCTTTTAAGCTCTAAAAAACTATTAACCTTGCTCCAACTCTGATCTGGCAAGTAACACACATCCCAACCTGGAAACGTTTCGCTGTATGTTTGCACATTGCACAAACTTAGTATTGCTCCTGGTTTAATAGGATGAAAATTACCATCAGAATGTCCGTCCATTGGAGATACTTGAATATCAAACTTATTAAACTCAGGTAGATCGGTGTATTGTGATAAGTCTGCATTCTCATGCTCTGTTCCTATGTACAGTCTCGTTCCTATCATAAAAGTTCCAGCACTTGATATACCTTCTACACCGTCGCTTAAATTTAGAAGTTCATCCCACACATGTGGCAAAAAATAATCTCGGTTGGTTCTATTTAAATTAAATTCATTCCAAGTTGGAAAGTCGCTACCTTTTACCGTATTGTATTTAGATTCATCTTTAATTCCAGGATACGAGCGAATGTTATTGTTTTCAATCACAGGACCATAATTTTTAAGACAATCTACAATTGCAGGATGATCCAGCTCATTGTAGTAACATTTGTTGCCTATCACAAGTTGATAATCGCGCGGCTGTAATGGCCCGCGAGGATATACATGTGGGTTGTCAACGAAACGTTCTTTTGGATCCATTAATGGTTGTATTACTTCTACACCAAAGTCTGTCAGCACAGTTTTAAATCCGTGTAGATCCTCTAGTGTTTCTTCGCATATGCGTTTAAGTGGATCTGCTACTTTATCATTTACACCGTTAAAGAACTCAGGTGCATAGTTATTGCCTAGCATGCAAGCCTTAAGCGGATCCCACTTGTTCCATATGTTATATTTCATCTGGCCAATCCCTATATAAAAAATGCTGGATAGTTTCCATATCCACCATACTATTAAATGCTACATGCTTGGATTCAATATCATCATCGTTGCGCACAACCTGTGTCATTGCATCATCCAAGTCCTGCATTGTAGCAAATTCCATGTCAATGCGAAACTCGCCGATATCCATGCTGCGAAAACCCAGTTTCATTCTTGTAATGCGATATGCTTGCAGTGTTGGCAAACTGTCTAAAAACTTGCGCATATTTTTAACAAAGTCATGAGGATTGCTGCCTTCTACAATGTCGGCATATATTGTGTAAATGTTCATCGTGGTCCTAATACCTCAAATCCCGCAAATTGCTGTTTGTATACGTCAGCATCTCCTAGGTATAGATAGTCATATCCTAGTTCTTTATAGTGCGCACATTCCCATTTTAAACTCTTAGTTCCTATGCTTAGTTTAGGATTATGATAAGTCCATGCAAACTGTAGTGCTGCTACATTCTTACTATTATAACGAAACATTAGACTAAATGCAACTAAAACATCATTGTCATAATACCCATGCACATCACTTTGAGGCATTGTATATTCCTCAAAGAACAAGGGCATGACACTGTCAAACTTTTTATACTTTACATATACGTCATATATTTTCTCAAGTTCCATGCATTGAGTTTTTGATATATCGGTTAATGTTCTAGCATCTAGTTTAAGTTTGCTTTTGTTGTAGTTGGTTTTCGATAGATTTATTCTTGTATATGACATTAGCGATTGACGACTTCTTGCTTGTAGTCTGGATCCCAGTTTTTATAATAGTCTTTGCTTTCTAACCAAGCGCGAGCTTCTGCTAGTTTTTCAGTTGGTTGCAATAAAACTAATGCCCATGTGCCTTGGTTAAGATGTACACCTGCTACTTCTTCACGTTCAAAGGGATGATCTTCAAGGGCAGTGTATCCACGCTTACTTAGCAAGGGCTCGCAATGGTCTAATATTCCGCTAAGTTGAGCAGGAAGTATACTCAGTGGATCAAATCCTAGCACTACTACTTCACAGTCTTTGGGCCAGTAATAGGTATGGTTTTCTATCTCTGCAGGTATGTGTGTTTGCAGTGGAAACTTACCATCCAAATGATGTGTTTTTACTTTACCTTCTAACCATGCTGCTTTGGCATAGGGACAGGGCGGAAGTCCGTTAAAGACTTCTGACCTTGTACTTAGTCTGTTAAGCACCCAAGATTCAATATCAGAGGCTAAATCCATTTAGCAGTCCACGGTATTTGACAATTTAGGCAACAGATGTTGATATAGTTTATAATGACCATGACGATCAGGATGTATATTATCTGAGAAAAAATTATTTTCTTTAAATGTATCCAATCTTGCTTTTCCAAGATTTATGTCATTTAACAATTCGTCACTCGCAGGAAATTGTGCTAAAAAGGGCGAGGTCCAATTATTTAAAAATTCGCACATAACAGGTTCTTGTATATGCGAATTCCCATTAACTAATAAATTAGTGATACTCTGGCATGCAATATCAAGATTAGGAAAGTCTGTTGCAAAATCAGGATACTCGAAGATAGTATCACTAGCACCACCAACTAGATACACTTTAATATTGTGTTTATCTGCTAATTCTTGCAGTCTATAGTAAGGTCTGTGTACCCAATGTTCTTTTACTTCTATATATTTTCTATTTAATTCTGCATCAAGACTTGTTTCGTGTGATAGATTATTATAGTTTGTATAGTACCAGATTTCTCTAAAAAATTCTGTTACAAAAAATAATACACATCTATTCACATGTGGATTATATGCTAACCAGTCTCCGAGACGTTTTATACTTGATAAATTGCTGCCGCCGGGCCAGCCTAAATTTATTACATCAAACCCATAATCTTGAAAATAATGAGAGACTCCTCGATGTAGTACAACATCTGAACCTTCTTGCCACTCGCCACATGCCCAGCTATCACCAGCAACTACAAGTTGTTTACTGACCATATTATTTTTTCCTCGAATTGATTTATAATTTGTATATTAGAGGCTAAATCCTGCAAAAGTATCTTTCTCGACGTCTTGTTTGGTACCACCAATAATATAACTTGAAATTTCTGTTTCTTGAGGTGCGACTTGCACATCACCGCCTGCAATCCATTTAGCAGTCCAGGGTAGTGGGTTTGCTTGCGGAACTGTGTAAGGTGATTTTAGTCCTACTGCAAGCATGCGCTTGTGTGCGATCCATTCAATGTATCCATCAAGTAGTTGTTTGTTTAGTCCAATCATACTACCATCTGCAAACAAATACTCTGCCCATGCTTTTTCTTGATCCACTGCATCAACAAACATTTGTACGCACTCATCGCGTGTTTCTTCTTGAATCTTTGCAAAGTCTGGGTCATCTTTTGGAAGTATTTTTAGTAGTTGCTGTGTACTACCAAGATGTACATTTTCATCACGGGCAATAAACTTGATAATTTTAGCATTGCCTTCCATCTTTTTAAGTTCAGCAAATGCCCAACTACAAGCAAAACTTACATAGAAACGAACGCCCTCAAGAATGTTGACGCTCATCAGTGTTTTCCAAAGTAGTGTTTTAAGTTCGTACAAATCAATCTTAATCTTTTTACCGTTGACTGTATGTGTGCCCGCACCTAATAGATTGTAGTACATGCTCTTAGTAATAAGTTCATCGTAGCATTCTGTAATACTATCTGCACAATCAATGATTTCTTGAATGTCCATCATCTCATCAAAGATAATACTAGGATCACTGTACACATTGCGGATAATGTGTGTATAACTACGGCTGTGGATTGTCTCACTAAATGTCCAAGTAGTAATCCAGTTCTCAAGTTCTGGTAAACTACAGATAGGATTAAACGCTTCTGCTGGTGCACGACCTTGCACACTGTCAAGTAAAATTTGACGCTTGAGGTTACTAGTAAACACATGACGCTCGTGAGTAGTTAGTTCCTTAAAGTCTTTGCTGTCTTTAAGAATATCCACTTCCTCAGGGCGCCAGAAGAAGCCTAACTGCTTGTCAGTTAGTTTATCAAACTGGCGATACTTTAGCGTATCATACCGCTGCATGCCTAGTTCGCCGTCAAAGAATGCCATCTTTTCTGTGTGATTGTGTTTACTTGTGTTTAATACTGCCATTTTTCCGCTCTCTTATTATATTGTGCAACTGTCACAGGCTTCTTCATATTCAACTTCATCAGGAAGTTCAAGTGTAACGCCTTCAACACGATCACTCATATCATCTCCACTGCCATCATATGTGTTGAAGTAGTACAACTGTTTGGTTCCATATTTATACGCCATTAGCAAGTGCTGTAGCATTGTACTCATTGGAATCTTCTCATCTTCATAGTGCTGTGGATTGTAACTTGTGTTTACACTAATACCTTGGTCAATATACTTTTGTAGTACAGCCATGATCTTAATGTAACCCTCAGGACTTTGCTGATCCCACAGTAGTTCATACTTGTTTTTCAAACGTGGATATCCAGGAACAACTTGCTTTAGAACACCGTCCTTGCTTTGCTTGACACTGACAAACGCACGAGGCGGCTCAATGCCGTTTGTGCTGTTTGATATCTGCGCACTTGTTTCAGCAGGCATAAGTGCCATTAGTGTGCTGTTACGAATACCAGTTGCTGCAAGTTGCTTGCGCAGACCTTTCCAATCCATGCGTTCTTGATGCTTGACTAAATCGTCTACATCCTTTTTATAAGTTTGGTTAGGTGTAATGCCATCGCCATACTTGGTTTCATTTGTACCAGGACAAGCACCTTGCTCAACTGCTAGATCTGCACTGGCTTTAATTAGGTAGTAACTCCAAGCCTCAGCATACTCATCAATGAGATCCAAGTTTGGGTTACTGTATGTTGTATCATTCCGTGCAAGAAAGTATGCAAGGTTAATGATACCAACGCCTAGAGGACGGCGTTTCATTGTGCTGCGTTCTGCTGCTAGTACAGGATAGTTTTGATAACTCAGCAGTGCATCAAGTCCACGAACTGCAAGTTCACAAGGCTTTGCAAAATCTTCTGGCTTGCGAATATTGCCCCAGTTAATAGCACTAAGCGTACACAGTGCAATCTCGCCTTCTTCATCATTGAAGTCGTTAAGTGGCTTGGTTGGAAGATTAATCTCACAGCATAAGTTACTCTGCTTGATAGGTGCTAGATCAGGCTTAAATGCTCCGTGATCATTTGCATGGTCTACGTTCATTAAGTAAATGCGTCCTGTGTTTTTGCGCTCTTCCATGAAACTTGCAAACAACTGTGCTGCTGGCAACGTTTTTTTGCGAATATTTGTCTTGCGTTCTGCTGCTTCATACAGTCTCTTAAATTCATCTTGATCTGCAAAAAATGCATCATATAATCCAGGTACATCTGCAGGACTAAACAGTGTAATGTTGCCACCTGAGATTAGTCGTTCATAGAACAGTTTTGAGAACTGAACTCCGTAGTCCATGTGGCGGACTCGGTTGTCTTCTGTTCCTTTATTGTTTTTAAGCACGAGCAAATCCTCGACTTCGTAATGCCATATAGGGTAATACAAAGTAGCGGCTCCGTTTCGCACGCCACCTTGAGAACATGATCTCGTAGCGGATTGAAACATTTTATAGAAGGGGATAACTCCTGTGTGGTAAGCATCTCCCGCTCTAATAGGCGAGCCCAAGGCCCGTATGGATCCTGCTCCGATGCCAATGCCGGCTTTTTGACTGACATACTTAACAATGCTGCTAGTAGTAGCATTGATACTGTCCAAACTGTCGTCCGTTTCAATAAGCACACACGAACTAAATTGTCTCTGCGGAGTGCGTACACCAGCCATAACAGGAGTAGGAAGGCTAACATCGAATGTAGATATAGCATCATAATAATCCTTTACCCACTGCATACGAGTCTCTTTTGGATAATGCGCAAACAGGGTTGCTGCAATAAGTGCGTATGCTACTTGTGGTGTTTCGAATATTTCGCCTGTAACGCGATTCTTTACTAGATACTTTCCTCTGAACTGCTCCATAGCAGCGTAGGTTAAATTTTCATCACGACCATGTTTGATGAAGTCGTTGATAGCACTCCATTCATCATCGTCATAACTGTCAATTAGTTCTGAGTCGTAGAAACCAATCTCAACATTGCGAGCAACAATCTTCTTAATGTGCCAAGGCTCAAACTCGCCATAAACCATTTTGCGTAAGTGATAGTTAATAAGTCTACCGCCCACAAACTGATAGCCAGGAGTCTCTTCGCTAATTAAGTCTGCTGCACTTTTAATAAGTGTTTCTTGAATGTCAACACTTGACATGCCGTTGTAAAATTGTATGTGACTGCGAATTTCAACTTCACTAGCACTAACGCCTGTAATACCTTCACACGCATAAAAAACGACCTTGTGGAGCTTGTCCAATTCAAGGTCTTCTGTGGTACCATCACGTTTGGTAATCTGGATTTGTTTGTTCATCTTGGAACCCTTTGAATATTTCTAGTTTTGTTTGTGTGCAGTATTTACAGGCGGCACCACACTGCATCTAAGGTGTTATAATTCATAAGCACCTAGGACTAATAGTTATTATTGAATTAATCTAACACTGTATTTGAAGGTTGCGTTAGATCCAGTACTGGTTGTACTATACTGTAGTGTAGTGATGTTTGAACTATTTGTCAAGCTAAAAGTTACACCTGCACTGCCATTATTCTCACTAAAATCATCGTCTAGTACCTGTGCAGTTGCGTCATGTGTGATACGCATAGTGCCTTGACGTTTAGTTGTACCACGAGTAATACTGTAGTCAACTTCTACAATGTTCTCTAGACTGTTGTTGTCTGAGAATGTAACGCCAGTTGATTGATTAGACACATTGTCTGTTAGCGTTGCTGTTTGTCCATAGTTACGAATGTAAGAGCCAAACTGTGCTCCACTGCTTTGCACACTCAATCCAAGATGGCTAACACGCAAAGTACTTGTTGTTTCATCTGCATCTGGACGCTCAAAGTCATCACCAATACTGTGCATGCCAACGCCAGCATACTCAATAACATGTGTACTAGCATTGCCGCTGCCAAGATTGTTGTTAGCACAATCTTTAAATGTATTGTTAGCACTTGTAAAGCCAGGTCCATAATAAACATGAATAGCACGATTGTAAATGTCATCAAACAAACTGTTAGTAACTTTAACACCGCGTGGTCCGTCTACACTTGGTGCTGATCCTGTTCTACCTTCGCCAATCTTTAGTCCTTTAAACAGTGTATCAAACTGGCAACCAGTAAATGTAATGCTGCTCATATCGTTGTCTGCAACTACACCAAATGGACTGTTGTTAAATATACATCCCAAAAACTGTACATGCTCACTTTCACGAGTTGCACTACTTTCAATTTGTACACTTGTTCTGCCAGTACTTGATGGTACTGTAGATTCGTTGCCTCTAAAACGGCAATTTAAGAATGTAGCATGCTTTGCTTGATTAATAACAAACGCATCAATGCCAGCTACTGCAGCCCAAAATGTTAGTCCGTCAATAACAACATTGCCTGGCAATGCTGCACCACTTGCGCCTACACTGCCATCAATCTGCTGCAGTGCATCACTGGTCATAGCAACTGTGTCACCTCCGGCAGTAGTACATTTAATAATACTACTGTCAAAGCCATCGCCCCATAGTTTAGCATATGGAGGAATCTTTAGTATGTCACTTACAATGTATGTACCTGCAGGGAAGAACAATGCACGACGGATCTCTGTGTTTGCTGCACGACTAAACAATTGAAACAGTGCGCGGTTAATTGCTGCAGTATCGTCTGTTACGCCATCACCTTTGGCACCAAAGTCTTTTACACTAGCAAAGTCATCATACTTTTGCTGCATAGTGCGTGTGATTGGATCGTTAGCAGTTGTACCAGTTGTAGCAGTATAACCTGCTGCAGCACCCTTGTAGGTATAGGTATCTGCACTGTCAAGCAAGTCGCTGCTTGCTGTTAGCAGTTCAATGTTCTCAATCTGTGGAGCATCTGTGCCACCATTGCCGATATAAACTCTGCGTGTATCTACTGCGAGACCAACCTCGCCTACTGCTAGTTGTGGTAAGTTATCAGCAACGCCTCTACGATGTTGAATTCTCGAGATTTGCACAATCGCCATGTTAGTATACTCCTACAATAATATAGTGTATTTATCCGTTAGTTAACACTCATTAACGGTATTGTTCTCGCAATACCTTCTTTGTACACTAAGCTATGATCATATAAAGTTTTTAGTCGCTGAGGCCCTCGCCAAATAGGCCATTTATATTTCATTGCATATTCGTGAACTTCTAGTCGACGGCGTATACGTTCTTCAAATGTAAGATCAGGATTAAGCGCACTAGTCCATATTAAGCTATTTTTTTGACTAACACCAACGTCATTATATTCATATGAAGGAAATGTTATTTGATGCGACTCTATCATTCTCTCAAGTGGAGTGTTAGGTAAAAACATAAGACTAGTACTAAGATCAATGCCAGCTATTGTTCCAGTTGCTACATACTTTTGCCATCGCGAATACATTGCAAGATTATCATGGTGATCATCGAGTGTCTCAGTTATATAACCAATAATCATTAAGAAAAAACACCGCAATCCAACACGATTAAAATGATGTAGATGGTAGTCAATATCTTCGTTGGTAAATTTTTTATCCATCTCCCAACGAATTTTATCACTGCCTGTTTCTACTCCAACATAGAACTGGTCACCGCCTGCCTCTGCAATCATATCAAAATAGTCGTCGGTTAACTGTCTCTGTGGCTTAAAAATAAATTGTCCACCCCACTTAAAACCTGCTTTATGAGTGCTATTATAATTTGCGAGTTTATCACACATATCCCGAAAGGCTTTGAGACTACCATTGGTTAAACTATCTGTAAAATAAAATTGCGATACTCCGTGTTTTTCATAATGATTAATCATTTCATCAGCAATATTTTGCCCACTACGATATCTAAATTTAGGCCAAAATGCCGGAACATTGCAGTATGTACATTTGCGAACACAGCCCCGACTACCAACAATGTTTACTTCGGCGCGGCCTTGATAAAGATAATCATATGCTGGCATGTCATAATCATCATAAACAGGAAAACTAATATCATTCAAATTGTTGACTTGTCTTTGACTTTCTTTATTGTTGATTCCAGGATAATCGGTATTGCCATTTAGCAATTCTATAATAGCCTGCTCACCTTCACCAAAGATTACATATTTGCACAGTCCAAAATCAAGCATTTGTTCACCGATATAATTTACTCCCATTCCGCCTAAAACAATTTCACACGTTGGGTATCTGCTTAACACACGCTCACAGCACATTTTAGCAAACACATGACTGTTGCCGGTGAATACACTTATCATTAATCGAGTATTATCATCGCAGTGAGGCAATAATTCGTTGTCGATAAATTTTTCTAGTTGTTTTGATTCTTGATCTGTGGGTGCTCTCACTTTTTCCCAAACACTTGACAAATCATAGTATGCGATTCCGCCAATTTGTTGATAAAGTTTTATGTTAAGATCTAACACAGTAAGATCATACCCAGCATTTCTAATTACACCAGCAATTACTGCCGTGCTAATAGGAGGTCTATGCACTTCAAGTTGTGGGATAGCAATGAGTATATTATTCATATATCTAGGAGTTTCTTAATTTTGTTTATGTATTGATAATGATCGCTATAATTATTTAGTATAGTATAATCACTGAAATAACTTGTGTCTCTATATTCATTTGTTTGTTGATAAATTGTATCTATTATCCAGTCATAGGGATTGTCACCAATTGGAAAATTCCAATATCCGTTAAATCTTAAACAACTATCATGTACAATGTGACATCCTTGTTCTTTGCTATTATAATCAATCTTAGTCAATAGGTGTAACACACTAACATCATCTATTAATATGTCCGTAAACTTAATAAACTTGTCCTCAAGTATATTGCCAGATTGATCTGTTTTAGTATCCCATATATGGTTGTTACCAAAACTCTTGTTATACATTCCTAATCGAAAAGGAGCATTATCTAAGTCCATACTGACACTGGTTTGTTCTTCAACCAAGTGTTCATACTTGTTTTCATCTTGCGTAATTGTTAGTATGGGCCAATCATTACAAAATGATCCCTGCATGTTAAGTGTTATATTCATAGTACTGGGCAACTCTGTCAAACCATATATTGCTGTAGTGATCAAACGCAGCACCTTCTAGTATCCATTCTTGATACTGGTAGTCTTTGCTGCACATAAGAATAACACCTTTGTTGATGTTAGTTTCAAACATGTTATTGTGTGCATGAGCATAAGCACATAACTGTAAGAAGTAATCCTCAATCCAATCTGTGCGTTTAGGCTTGTTTGTTTGCTTAAAATCCATGATTGCTGGAGCGCCATTATGTATTCCAACTAGGTCAGTTGTGCCAGCATACAGTCCACTGTAATAAAGTGGAACTTCTGTGCCCCAATACTCGTCAGCATTTTTTAATCCATGCTCTAATATTAGACTTGCCATCTTGTGACTTTGTTGACTATAAGGATTGCTACCTGGCTCTCCTATTTCACCAGAGATAACATAGTCCTCAAGCCACTTGTGTAAGCGGGTGCCTCTGCCTGCTGCTTCGGTAACAATCTGCTGTGCTTTCGCCTCACCAACCCGTTTCTTCCAGTTAGCAAGTGCTTGCATTTTTTCTTTAGACTTTGTCTTGTCTAGTATCGTTGTAACACTAGGCACTGCATTTCCATCCGGCGTAGCATAGTGCCTCTTTCCGTCAATAGTTTTTCTATTGATCGGAGCATAATTGTATCGCTCTATTAACATATTACTATTATACAGGAGTTTGTAAATTTTTCAATAAGTTTCTTGCTCTTTGTGTTAGAAATGCTTTATCTCGCATACAACGTTCATTATGCTCAAGTACATCATGTAATTGCTGTCTTACTATAACTTGATCTTTAGTTTGTAACTCAACAAAACTATTGTATGCTTGGATTGTTCTTTCACGGATATCTACTATATTATCATAACTTTCATCTATAATAGGATGAAAAGTTTTAAATCCAATACTACGCAAGTGTTTGAGAAAATGTTGTCCACTGAGCACAATAAAAGGTTTACTGCTCATTAATGCTTTGCCTGTTTTTTCTGTGGGAAAGAAGAGTCTATTGTCATCCAGAGTCTCTGCAACCACACTTATCCAGGTGGCTTCTTGTATGTGTTTACTTATAAATTGACTAGCAAAGTTTCCTTTAAAATGTAATGTTGTATTAGTATATTCAGTAGTTTTGATATTTTTAAAAAATAAATCAATTTCACCAGTGCCACTGTCAATATATGGTGTTTTATATTCTCCAAAGGCATTTATAAGATTGTTATCAAGTTGATTATTAATCTGTAGCAGTTCAAAAAATATTTTACGCTGATATTTAAGATTTCCTAACAATATATCTGCAAAGTAGGGTCTAGTTTTTAGTTGTTCAACATGCGTATTGATATTTTGCATATGAGTTTGTACTAGGTGCCAACTGTTAAATGCATATTCGCAAGGCCATAAATGATCATTGAATGTAATACTGCTTGTAATTAATTTGTCTTGTTCAGTACTGGGAGGATCACCTACTGCATCCCAGTTAAATTTTTCACCAGGTATAATATATTCTAAATCTTCAAAAACAATTGTTCTGTTTGACTGCTCACGATCTAACCATAAGTTATGGTCAAACGATCTTAGTTTACTAAAACCTATATGTTTAGGATTAAAATAAGGATGTGGGATTTCATTGTCATATATAGCACTTAGCACACCATATGGATCATCATTCATATGTGCATACTTCATTAAGCGATTGAATTCGCTAGTTTGCATTGTTTACCTTACCAGGTAATATACCAGTAGAAATATGTTCCCGAACTGCTCTTGCGAGCAATGGTATAACCCTTGTTCTCGAAATGTGCAATCACTTCGTTCATCTGTTCTGTTTTAACAGTGTCAGTGATTGTGCCTTGATATGCTTTATAATAGTTTTGACCGTCTGTATCATTGTCGGTCATTGGGCTACCTGTAATAGTAGTGCCTTGGATAGTAACTGTTGTAGTGTCGCTAATGGTTGCTGCAAACGCACTGTTAGCAATAGCATTTAGTACAGCAATTTCCATGATACTGATTTGCTGTGCTAGTACATTGTTGTTTTGCGCTCTTTCACGAGCCTGTGCGCCTGTAGGGAAATATGCCATTATTTGTTCCTAAAAAAGTATCCTAAAGTATTTCTACAGCATTTTCTGCTAGATCTACTATAGCAACAACATCTGATCCTACTGGATACTCTGTAATAGCAGCCGATGCACTGTCAAAATCTGCGTAGAATTCAGTTGTTTGCTTTGTGAAATTAATAATTGCATATTGCATATTTGATTCTGCTTCAGCAATATTGTCTAGTTTAGTTTGTAAATCTCTAATATCCATTATGCGTTCTTCTTTGCCATCTTAGTTGCTGTAGCGTACATAACTGCTTCAGCATCATCACCATAACGATCTTTAAAATCGCCTTTGGCTTTTTTCATACCTTTAACGTATTTTTCACGTTTTGTTTCTTCACCTTTAGTAAGACTGCGCTCTTTAAATGCTTGCCATGCTTCGTTAACACTCTCGCCAGCATGCATTGCAGCCATGTGCTTGCGATACTTTTCAGTACCTTTCTTGTGTGGGCTTTTACCTTCACCAATCATGTTAAACAATGTAGGCATTAGTTTAGTAAACTTTTCAATAGTACCCACACGCTGTACAATCTTTTCTTTGTTCTCAGGGTTTACTTTATCATAGATTTGTACAAGTACACTTGCTGTATACATGTCAACCATTTGCTTGCCGTCACCAAATGTAACTTCCATTGCACTCTTGTTGTCTACAATGTCGCGCATCTGTTTCATAACATCTGTGCGTGTGTCAACTTGTGTACCGTCTTTGCCAAACATTTTACTTAGGTGTGGCGGAAGTTCGCCTTCTGTAAATTGTGTATCAAAACCACTAACTTTTACACCATAACGATCTTCAAGATCGTCTGCAACCATATCGTCAATGTCATCTTCATCAGCATTGTATGGTACATTAAGTCTAAGTGTGACTGATGTCGGTAACTGCATCTTGTCTGGTGATGGACCAGCAAAATCAATGTTAGTTACTTTGATAATTCTTTCTGCATTTTCTGTTACTTTTGCTTCAACAAATTCTTTAGTTCTCATCTTAGTAGCCCTTTGTGCCATTTTTGCAACACGCTCATCATCTGGCATGTCACCTTGCGGCTCCTCATATCCTGCGCCTTCGTCATCACTGTCGCCAACAAATGTAATCTCATCTTTGTTGAACTGTGCAATAACATTCTTTAGTTGAGGATTAGTGTCGAAAACTGTTTTAAATCCGTCATAATCCATCATAATACCTGCGTTAGCAAGCATTTGTAGAAAGCCGTTCATGCTAAGTTTGCCTTGCTTGCCCATGCTACTTGCACGAGTTTGTGCAACCATAGCTGCACTCATTATAGCATCAACACTACTATCTACTTCGTAAAATCTCATTACTGAGTAAAGCCCATTACGCCACTGCGTCCCAGCATGTCTTTAAGTTCTGCAAGTTCTGCATCACCGTTCGTATTTTCAATTGGTGCTTCCTCAACTGCAGGTGCTGCTTCGATTTCTGCAGCCTCAACTGCAACTTCTTCTGCAACTTCAGTCATTGAATCCAAACGATCCTGAAGTTTTCTCATATCTACTGTTGTATACATTATGCTCTCTTTTCTCTGCCTACTGGCTGTTCTTCGCCGCCTTGTGCTGCAGGTGCTGCATCAAATTCATCTTCAATTGGCTCCATTGCCATTTCATCAGGTGCAATATCACCTTCTGCTGGCATAGGCTCACCCATTGGTGCTGCTGGTGCCTCACCTGTTAGTATTCTACTAGCATCGTCTGCAACCATACGGTCTTGTTTCATACCTGCCATTGTAGCATTTAGTGCATCTGTCATTGTTGCTAGATATTGTTCCGCAACGTCAGAACCCATTTCGTCACGAATTTTATCTACTAGTGGAGTAAGTTGTTCATTGAGCATTTCGCCAACATCTTGGATCATTGCGTCATACTTGTCAACCATGCTTTTAGCAGCCATAATTAGTTCACTGCCTTCTATAGCACCTTCGTTCATCTTCTTTTTCTTTTTGCCGTAGTAGCCTTCGGCTGCTTTTTCTTTATCTTTAGCAGCCTTTTTCATTGACTCTTTTTTATCGCCGTCACCGTCGATGTCAATATAGTCTGGCTTTGCTTTCTTTTCAGCGATGTGCTTAGTAAGTGCCTCAAGTGCAATTTTCATTTCGTAATACTTTGTACGAGTTTGACT
>Ga0208767_1001735_pt1 | contig 16997 bp, 11 predicted proteins | sample VirMetDEL_Mar_21_FD_184514 | JGI IMG/M metagenome (GOLD analysis project Ga0208767, IMG submission 184514) | Aqueous microbial communities from the Delaware River and Bay under freshwater to marine salinity gradient to study organic matter... | ecosystem: Environmental > Aquatic > Marine >... | reverse complement strand
GGGAGTCAAACGACGGTGTACTCAAATGGATGGAAGACGAAGATTACTTTGAGTTTTCTGATGACATCCTTGTAGCCAGCACAGAGAAGCTGCAGTTTCGGGACACGGCTATCTACATCCACTCAAGCGCGGATGGGCAGCTTGACCTTATAGCTGACACGGAAATTCAGATTGCTGCCACTACTGTAGACATCAACGGTAACGTAGACATATCAGGCACACTGACAATCGGTGGTGCGGGTATCTCTGAGGCAGAACTTGAAATACTGGATGGTGCAACAGTCACCACAACCGAAATAAACGTACTTGATGGTGATACGTCTGCCAGTGCTACTACTGTAGCTGACGCAGACCGTGTTGTATTCAACGATGCTGGAACTATGAAGCAGGTGGCGGTCACAGACTTAGCTGCCTATTTTGATGACGAAATTACGGCGATGCCAAACCTTGTTACCACCGCAGCTACGACTGTGGGGGCACTCAACTCTGGTTCGATCACGTCTGGTTTTGGTACGATTGACACAGGATCGTCAACCATAACAACCACAGGTTTAATTACAGGCGGTTCTCTGGATATTGACGATGTAGTTATCAACGGCACAACAATCGGTCACACAGATGATACCGATTTGCTTACCGTTGCTAGTGGGCTGCTGACTGTGGCAGGTGAAATATCTGTGACTACACTGGATATAGGCGGTACAAATGTAACGTCTACAGCAGCAGAATTAAACATTCTTGATGGTGTAACATCCACTGCAACAGAAATAAATATTCTTGACGGAGATACTGGTGCTTCTTCTGTAACTGTTGCTGACGCTGATCGTGTTGTTTTAAACGATGGCGGCACAATGAAGCAAGTTGCTGTAACAGATTTGTCTGCATATTTTGACGATGAGATTACGGCAATGCCAAATCTCACATCTGTTGGCACGTTGACAACTTTGACTGTAGACAACGTAATCGTCAATGGCACAACAATAGGTCACACTGATGACACTGATCTAATTACAGTAGCGGATGGTATTGCCACAGTTGCTGGCGAAATATCTGTAACTACGTTAGATATTGGCGGCACTAATGTTACGTCAACTGCAGCGGAACTTAATATTCTTGACGGTGTCACTGCAACAGCGGCAGAACTTAACTACAGTGACACAGGTGCTGCTGTAGGCACAGTTGTAGCTAGTAAAGTAGTTACAGCAGATGCTAATAAAGACGTAGCCAGCTTCCGTAATATTACTTTAACAGGTGAGTTAGACGCAGGTTCGCTTGACGTATCAGGTGACGCAGACATTGATGGAACCCTAGAAGCAGATGCGATTACGGTTAATGGTACAGCACTAAATACAGTTATTGCAGGAGTAACAGTTGCTAACGCTACTTTAGCAGCAACAACTACCGTTACTGACAGCACAGCTAACACTAACTTCCCTGTTGTGTTCCATGACGAATCAAATGCACTGCTAGATGACACTGGTGCTTTGCGATATAATCCAAGCACAGGCGAACTGTTAGTACCTAAACTTACTGTGGCAGGTACAACGACCACCGTAGATACCGTTACAATGAATGCAGCAAATGCCATTATTTTCGAGGGTGCCACTGCTGACGCTAACGAAACTACACTTACTATTATAGACCCGACGGCAGACCGCACAATTAACCTTCCCGACCAGTCGGGCACAATTCCTTTGCTGGCTGCAGCAAGTAACACAGCCATTACGTCTACCCCTGCCGAATTAAATATCCTTGACGGTGCTACAGTAGTCGTAGGCGAAATCAACGCACTTGATTTGGGTTCAACAGCAGTCGGTAACGCTATTGCATCTAAAGCGGTAGTGCTTGACTCTAACAAAGATTTCACAGGTATTCGTAATCTTACAGCCACCGGAACAGTTGCTTTTGGTAGTATATCGGATGGTACAATAACAGCTACGGCATTTGTTGATGAAGATGACATGTCATCTAACAGTGCAACTCTTATTCCTACACAACAGTCTGTAAAAGCGTATGTTGACAACGAAGTAACTAGTGCAGGGGGTTTTACCAGCTTCTTTATAGAAGATGATGATGGTACAGAAGTTACAATCGACAACGCCAAAGAAATAAAGTTTATTGGTTCAGGGATAACAACCAACTTTACCGACACGTCTACTGGTAGTGATGGCGACCCGTTTGATCTTACGTTTACAGTTGACGCTGCACAGACAGGCATCACTTCTATCTTGGCTACAGACTTGAAGATTGGTGAGGATGACCAGACCAAGATTGACTTTGAGACTGCAGACGAAATACACTTCTATGCAGCCAACGTGGAACAGGTATACTTGGGTGACAACATCTTTGGTCCACAATCCGACAGTGATGTTGACTTGGGTAGCAATTCTGTGCGATGGAAAGACGCATATGTAGATAGTGTGACTTCAACAGGTAATGTTGTTGCAGGGGGAACTATTGAACCCGGTGGAGATACCTCTGCCGGTGACAACGCTGCGATTGGCTACACTAGCGCAGAGGGTCTTATCTTGACAGGGCAAGGCTCTACATCAGATATCACCTTGAAGAACGATGCGGATGCTACGGTGTTCACCGTGCCAACTGGTACAGATGATATTTTGTTCCCAGATGGTGCAAAAGCTATGTTTGGTGCTGGGTCTGACTTGCAGATTTATCACGATGGGTCGAACAGTTATATCAAAGATGCTGGAACTGGAGATTTGCTTGTTCAAGGAACTCAAATCAAACTACAAGATGCGTCTGGTAATGATTACCTAAGAGGTTTTACAGGTGGTGCTGTTTATTTACACCACGCTGGAAGTACTAAGTTTGAAACCACCGCTGACGGCGTGGACATCACAGGCGATACAGCTATCACAGGTCATGCGTCTATAGGAGTTGACGCGATTGACTCTGCAAGGGCGTTGACTGTGGCTGGTGCAACGGATGGCTCAAGTAGTTCTATACTTGTTTGCTACAACTCCAGCCTTGCATCAAAATTTGCAGTTAGGGACGATGGCTTAGTAACAATAGCTGGTAATACAACAGTCGGTGGAACTGTTGGAATCGGCACTACGTCACCAACGCTAGACGGCACCCTTGCTGGTCTATCTGTAAATGCTGGCGGAACTGTGGTGCACGTTAATGATGGTGATGGCGCAACTCTTAAATTAACCGACCCTGCAACAGGCGCAAATAGAGGTCTTGGTATTAGCTTACAAAACACTGAGGCTGTTATTTCAAATTGTGAAAGTGGGTCACTGCGCTTTGGCACAGGTAATGCTGAACGTATGCGACTGGATGCGTCAGGCAATCTATACGTAGGCAAGACCTCAGACGTTTTTAACACTGCGGGAACTATAATTCGCAACAGCGGTATGATACGAGCAACTGTCTCTGGTGACTCAGCAGCGCAGTTTAATAGAATTACTAACGATGGAACTCTGCTTAACTTTTCTCGTTCTGGAACTACGCGGGGTTCAGTGGGAGTCACAACTTCTGGCACAACCTACAACACCACATCAGACATTCGCCTAAAGACCGACATCGAACCGCTTGAAGCCACAGACAAGCTGATGGATATGAACCCTGTGTCATACAACTGGAAGGTTGACCCTGATGGCCCACGCAGCATGGGTTTCATTGCACAAGAGATGCGGGAAATCATGCCAGAAGCCGTGTCAGGTACACCTGATGGCGAAGATATGATGTCTATGGATTACGGACGTATCACACCAATCTTGGTATCGGCGTTGCAGGATGCTCACCGCAAGATTGAAGATTTGGAAAGCCGTCTGGCGGCAATGGAGAGTAACTAATGGCTAACACACTAGCACCCGCAGCAATTAACCATGTGATGGAAGGCAGTGCAAAGTCTTGGGTTGATTTGTCAGGTTTGGGTTCACCCGCCATTGATGACAGCCTAAACGCCTCGTCAGTTACAGATCTTGGTGTAGGAAATAGACGAATAAATTTTGCAAGTGCTATGTCAAACGCTAATTATTCCGTGTTAGCTGGAATGATTGAAGACGGTAATACCAACGGAAATCGTGGGGCAAGTGGGCATCAAGTTGAAAACAAAACTACCGCACTCTATCAATATTTTGTTTTTTTCGGGTCAAGTGCTAGCAGCGATGGTGGAGCATCAGACGTAGCAGTAGATGGTGGTAGTGTTTTAGGAGACCTAGCCTGATGCAGACACCTAAGTTTCAAGGCACACATTTATTTGACCGCGTATGTTGGGCAAAGAAAAACCTTGAGCCTCATCAAACAAAGTACGCTGTTGTGTACGAGGACGTTGATATGGACTGTTGTGCCGTTATGCACCCTGACCCAAATGCTATGGCTGCGCTGATGGCTGGCGGTGTGTTCCCGCCTGTCTGGGTCTATTGGGAACTGGCAAAAGACGAAGCCCAGCCTGATTTCAAACGGCACACCAGAGGCTATCTGTTGCACGAAACGCCAAGAGAAGGCCCAAAAACAGAAGAAGAAGCGTTGCAGTATTTAATTATGAAGGATGTGCCACAGCATATTTGGCGCAACTACGAAACCAGCAACAGCGTCCACCTTAAAATCATACGGCGTGAACAGCAGCCAAGTAGAGAGTTTAGAAATGCGTGGAGAATAGCGGCATGACAACAATCATATCAGACAAAGACGGTAACGAAATTGATGCCGCATCAGCCACAGTACCTAGTGACAGGCATTTCCGTAATGCTTGGGCCTTAGATGGCACAGTCATCTCAGAGGATTTGGCAGCAGCCAAAACCATTTTTGCCGACAAGATACGCGAAGCCAGAAAGCCACTGCTTGAGGCTCTTGATGCTGACTACATGAAGGCTCTTGAGACTAGCGCAGACACAGCAACAATCGTGACATCAAAGCAAGCCCTGCGTGATGCGCCTACGGCTGGCAACAGCGCAACCACAATTACTGAACTCAAAGCAGCTTGGCCTAGTTGCTGCGGCGATAGCCCTTACTAGGAGTAAACGATGGCTAACACATACACGTGGTCATATCCACAACTAGACACAGCACCCACGGAAGGTGACTTGTCAGACGTAATCAAGACAATCCACTGGCGTATTACTGCTGTCAGTGACAGTGAGCAAGACGCTGATAATAATTACCTGTCAGTTACTATGTACGGCACTACTGGTGTTGAGGTAGAAGATGGTGCAGCCTTTACGCCATTTAATGATATTACACAAGACTGGTGCAAGGCAAAGGTCTTGGCTGGCATGGAAAAGACTGAAGAAGAAGTGCAGACACAACTGGATGCACAGATTGCTGAAATGGCAACACCATCTATTGTAGGCAAAGTACCATCAAGTTGGTAGTAACTCGTATTGCGACGTTGGAGACGTAATGAAAATTGAGCAGCAACAAACAGTAGAACCTGCATTGAAGGTGCAGATGGAACTGGACGCACATGAAAAAGAGTGCGCTATGTTTCGTGAGTTGGTGCATGGGAAGTTGGATGGTTTGGACAAGCGTATGTGGCGTCTTGAGGCAATGATAATGGGCAGTACGATTATGGTAGTGGCTATGGTAGTCAGTGTATTTATGGGAATGAATTAGTATGTCAAATGATGATCAAGTAGACAACGTCACTCAAAAAGACAAAGATGCTATTAAGGCTATGGAAGATCAGGCAAAAACTGATTCTGAACTTCCAACTGGAACTGAGATTGATCCGGAAGACCAAACAGTTCAAACAAACGAGTTGCTTACCACTGCAGGAAAACAGATTGATGATCCCACAGAAGTTACCCAGCCCACAGCTATAACCAGTACAGATCAAGACACACCAACTACGTTTGATGCTGGCACCTACGACGCTACAGAAAAAGCAAGCGAAGTTGGCACGGCAACGGCTGCAAAGGGTAAGGTATCCGACGAATCTGTGATGACTGCTGCACAGGGCACTGTTTCTCCCGAAGCATTAGCTACCGCAGCAACCCAAGAACTTGACCCGAAAGCAACTACTCGCTACCAACTTGCAGAGTTGTTCAAGGGTATTGAAGAGGGTGGCCCTCCCCCTGCGTGGGCTGCACCCGCTGTCCGCAAAGTAACAGCCGTAATGCAGCAGCGCGGTTTGGGTGCGTCTTCTATGGCTGCAGCCGCTACGATGCAAGCGATGATGGAGTCCGGTATTCCTATCGCAGCACAAGATGCACAGAAATACGCTACCATTCAGTTACAAAACCTGAACAATGAACAACAGGCTGCTTTGCAAAACGCTGCCGCTGTCTTGCAGATGGACATGGCTAACCTCAACAACCGACAACAAGCTGCGGTAAACAACGCCAAAGCGTTTCTTTCTATGGACATGCAAAACGTTACAAACGAACAGCAGTCCAACAACTTGACCTATCAGTCCAAGCTACAGGCGTTGCTGTCCGACCAAGCTGCCGACAACGCAGCCAAACAATTCAACGCAAAGTCCGAAAACGAAATCAATACGTTCTTTGCAGAGATGGGTGCGTCTATTGAGGCGTCAAACATCAACCGTGACATAGCCGTTAAAAAGTTTAACTCAAATCAAAAGGTTGCAATTGCACAGTTTAATGCACAAATGAACACATCAGCAGATCAATTTAATGCAAACATGCGCCTAGAGATAGATCAAAGTAATGCTGTGTGGCGGCGTACAGTAAACACTCGTAACACTGCTGCACAAAACGAAGCAAACAGACAAAATGCATTGAACTTGTTGGGTATTCAACAAAACGCACTGAATAACCTGTGGCAGCAGTATCGTGACAAAGCTGCGTGGACAGTAAAAATTTCTGAGAATGCAAAAGATCGCGCACACAACGCTGCGATGCAAGCTGCAGCTATTTCTGCAAATGAAGCGGCGTACGATACTAAGTACGATGATTTTTTAAAGCACGAAATAATTGATAAGATTTGGAGAACTTAATGAGTTGGCTTTCTAAACTTGTAGGCGGTAAGACGCTAAAAATTGCAGCAATTGCTGCGGCAGGATATGCGGGTAAACAGTATCTGTTTGGCAGTTCATCGGGGCATGGATACGATATATCTACAGGGTCATATATTGCCCCTAAATTTACAGGGGATAACTTTGCCGCCAGTACATTCAATCGACTTGGTGTTACTCCTTTCTCTAATACCTCGTTTGGTCAATCCGGTCTGGGACAGGCTATTACAAAAACTGGCAGCTTCTTGGGTTTAGGTGAGTCTGGTGGCGCGGCTACACTTGCTGGGGTTGTAGACTCTCTAACTGCAAGTCAAAGATTTGACAAAATGCCTAGCCCCGGAACAATACAAGCGTCAGGAGTCAATTCTGACACTAATTTTCAACCGGGACAAGTTAGTAGAATACCAATAGGTAACAACGGACAAGTAGGAAATGCTTTAGATAGTGAAGCCATGAAACAATATCTTGCAAAACAAGTTGCTATGATGGCACTGCCCCCTGTTCAAAATCTTCCTTCTGTTGATATGTCTGGTAGCACTTTGGAAGCTACAACATCACAACGTCGTCGTTCTTATAAATCTGTGACAGGAGGCTAGTAATGATTGATAAAATTACAGCCCTAGCTGTTCCCCCCGGCAACTCACTGACAGATGCTCCCGGCAAATGGCAGTGGGAACAACCTGCACAGTTCCCAAATCCGGACGATGCAATTGATCACGCTTTGGAGATGATGTCGAATGGGCCTACCCGCGACGACATGCTCAAGCTAATGTTGGCGGGTATCACTGTGGAAGAACTCGTAGATCAACTTGCTTTTAAAGGATTTATGGCAGGTGCAGTTACTCCTGACGTTGCGGAAATTATGAAACCTGCACTGGGTATTGCGTTGGTTGATATGGCCCTGCAAGAAGGCTTTGAGCCACAGATGTTTGTAGATGCAAAAGTGTCTGAGGGTGAAGTTGAGGATGCGACTTTCTTTAATATTGCGAAGGATCGTAATCCAGAACTGTACAAAGCTATGAATGAAAAGATAAACGAAGATATACGTATGGCTGCAGAAGAAAAAACATCCGTAAAAGTTGCATACCCTCAAGCAGAGACCCCTGCTTCGTTTCTTAACAATTCTAACGGTGAGGTAGAATAATATGAGTGGTTTGTTAGAGTTGGGATTGTTTGTTGCCAGCGGATATAGAAGTAAGAAAGATAAAGAGGCTGCTGATGTGGCTTCTGAGGCAGCGACTGCTGCAGAGCAACAAAAGCAAAAAGACGCGATAGAACAGGAACAGGCAAAACAGGGCTTCATAGCGCAGAAAGAAATAGTAGTAGCCCAAGCAGTGGCAGATCGCGAAGCTATGGATCAAATGCGTGCGCTTAACGTACGTACCTACATGTGGGGTGACGGTAAAGGTAACATTGAGTACACCACATCAGTCGGTCCAGAGATGACAAAATCTCCGGGTCCGGGATGGACACAACTTGGCACTGCTTTGGGATACAATCCGGGATCAGACGGCAACAAGTTTACCTTAAACTCAGAATTTACGCCTGACCCTAACATTCCTTTGTATAATTACAACGGTACCCCTATGACAGCAAAAGACATAAGACAGGCGCAGTCAACACAAAGTAGGGGAGAAGTGCTGGGTAGTTCAGATGATTTAACGAGACAGGCAATAACTCCTCCAACTAATTTGGGGCCAGCCATAGGCCATACAAACCGTAAAAACGGACACACCATCTACAGCCCTGAAGATATTTCTGTTATCCGTGGTCACAAGGTCAGACGGGTGTTCCGCACCGTCGATAACAACAACAACATTGTGCAAGGTTCGCTTACGGAAGTTGCGCCTATTGCACGAGCAACCGGCAACCCAATCCAAACAGTATCTTTCCCTGTAACTGCTTTGGGAGAACCAACTGGTGGCGAAGAGACGGTATCTGCTTTCACTGGCATACGTGAGCGTTCAGATTTTCTGAAGTCTGAGACAATCACCGCGTACTTTCCCACTAAAACAGGTGGAACAGAAACAGTACCAAATCTGACGGACGACACATTTGCATCTGAGTTGGCTAAACGCGGACTAAACAGAGACGACGTTGCCTTTGACAGGTTCTCTATTTCGACGGATAGGTACACTAAAGAAGTAGTAGATATTTCCCTGAAGAGCAGCCACTCTCCTCCCGGCGTGGAAGTTACAAAGACTGCTGCTGATCTCTTGTTTCCAAATGGTGATGTTTTAACGGATCAAGACCCCAAAGATATTGCTGTCTTTGCGGCAGAGAGAGGCATTCCCCCTTCTGCAATTACGGTTGTAGAAAAAGATGTTACGACGGTAGACGGTGAGATAACAGTCGCGGAAAACAAGAAAATAACGTGGGGAGAAACCCGCGTAGCAGTCGGCTACATAACTGATGCGAATGGTAGCCGTATGGAAGTAACCGGACCTACGCAAGCCGCACTGGAGAATAAGTTCGGGAATGCAGCTGGATTCGAGTTTGCAGGTATGGGCAAACGAGACAGCAGTGGCATTGTCTCTCTTGACGGTGCAGTTGATAGCCGTGAAACACAGGTCATATCCGGTCCCGGCTTTGATAACGTGCCTGTAGGGGATGCGACAGAAGAACAGATAAACGCTGCAACATCAACCAGAACCGCTACTGTTTCGCCCACAACAGGAAAGGTAACTATTACCGATGCTGCATCCGAAGCTATTGGACAGGCTAAGATAGCTGAGTCTATGAATGTTCCTTTCAAGATTAACGGAACGGATGTGTTTTTGGGTGCGCCTTCGACCCTCGACAAAGGCAATCAACTGGCACGGATGAATAGCAACCTCAACGCTGACAACCTTAAACAACTCATTGACGAAGGACAAGCAGAAGACTACATCAACGCATTTGGTCCTCTTGTAGTTGGCCATCTAAATTTTCTCAATTCGAACTCAATACAAGATACTGGGCAGAGTCTTTTTCGCACCAAAAGCCTAGCTGCTCATGTGAAGTCTGTGTATCCTCAGATATTTGCCGTTCCCGGTATGAAAGAATATTTGATTGGAATAGAAACCACAAATGTTCAAGATATGGTAGGCCGTATAAGTGATGAGTTAAACAATTCAGGAAATTCAGGTGACGTGCCCGTAGTTGCTGTAACCAGCACGAACGAATCGACTATGGACGATGACAACGATATGGAAAATCCTGTGACATCTGGATCATCCACAGCGGTTGTGGGTGGAAATGTTCCTGCGAAATACGCAGACTTTTTTGATAAGACAATAAACCCAGTCTTAAATGCCGTAAATAATAACGTTCAAAACAGAACTAACCTTAACATACTTGATATTTTGAATAAAAAATACGACCGGGATGGTAACCCTGTAGTTGTTGATGGCATAGTTGCATTCGAAAGAACACAGCCTATCTTAGATGCGTGGATGAGAATGGATGCCTATAAGCTTTCTGACAACAGGACTATGTTTCTGGCGTTTGTTGATGCTGCAAACGGAGCAGCTACCAAGTCTGCTGACTTTCAGTATTTTGCAAAAGAATTTATTGGTTCCGGAGAAAGTTTGTCTGACCTTGTGGCTGCAGTAAGTCCTTTGATTCGTAGCGTTGTTGGTGATCCCTTGAACGGAACTGCATACATTCCGCCAGACATCAGACAGGCAGCAATACGCAACGGTATCGGTGAATTCTCAACGAGAGTTACTGATCAACAGAAGCAATCCCTTGCAGGAAAACAGATGAGTGCCTATCGTGTCATCGACCTGTCCAACAGTCTGATCTACACCCTATACGATCCTGATGCAAATAATGGACAGGGTGGATATAGGGCTTCTATAGCTGTAGCTGATATTGAACTCACCGTAGATGGACTTTTCTACCTGAAGGATGAGGCTCTATCACGGGTAAAATCTGCTCTTAATATGGGAAATGCGACCACGTTTGCTAGTGAAATTAAGAACAATCTAAACGACTACGTAAACGACATCTACCTAAGACATAAGCGAGTAAACCCTAATGCCCTGCCACCTGATGACTCTCCTGCGGCACAAGTTGCTCGACAAGAAATTGAAGGCATCATCGACGATATTGCCAACGAAGCAGCGGGCATAAAAGACGATAAAACTAAACAATTATATGCCTCTCGCCAGCTTTATATTGTATCTCTGGCCTACGAGTTGTCGGCTGCTATGCAGGGAGGCACGGGTGGACGTACGATTTCTGACCAAGACGTTGCAATTATTCTCAAAGCACTGCGGCAGAAGTTTACAGCCACACCTGAGTCTCAAGTAGCGGTTCTTGAGGAAGTCAAACGTATTTCTCAAGACATTGCTACTGACATGGAATATCAGATGTCTCAAAACGCACAAGAGGCTGCGGGATATTACTATGTAAAAGCACTATCCGCAGTCAGTAACGATCCTCGCGGGTATCATCGTGCTGTGACTGCGGCATCGATTGCTGATAGGATTAGCGGTTCAGGCTCAAAAGGTGTTGTGGCGAGTGATAAAGTTCTTCTTGACAGTATTAACATGCGAAGAACCCCTGATAATGTTTTTAACAATATCAGCGAAGTTCCTTCCGAATTACTAGAAGCCGCCCGCAACCGAATTAAGAATATTTAACAAGGAAAACTCATGGCAGAAAACCTACAAGGCGCAAATACTTTTCTACCGCAGCCTCCCGCTGATGAGCCGGAGAATGATACGGCTGTTGATTTGGAAGAGTATGTGGGTGCAAATACCCTTTTACCACAGACCCCTGCCGCCGAATCTGCGCCTCGTCCTGATCTCAAGACTTCAGAGTATAGGCTTCCGGGCCAAATGTCTGACTTGGGATACATTCCTATTACCGCAGATGAAAAGCCACCTATATCTCCCGTATTGACTGGCGAGTCTGTAAAGACAATTGAGCCATTCTTTTTAGGTGCTGGTTTCACAAGTAAGCGTAAGAACATTTTAGACAAATCAAAGTTTAGGGACGAAGACTTTATCGTTACATCTAAGGAAGCATTTGCTGCTGCTGGTGTAAGTGAAGAAGTGTACAAACAGATGATTATGAGTACCACTTCGTTTTTGGCGAAGGACACAGATGCTCCAAGAGGAGAAGATGGAACGTATCCTACTAAACAATTTTCTCTAGCTGCACTTGGTCCGATATCGTTTGAAGAACGGGTTCGATTGATAGAAGAAAACAAAGCGCAAACCCTAGAATTTCAACTCACGACAGATGACGGACGCACTTTAATTGACAGGGAAGAGATTCCGTTTGACAAAATTACAGAGCAGTTTATTAATCAGCCAGATCAAATTAAAAGACATTTGGAAATCAATGTTCCTTTCATAGAAAAAGAGGACGGTAGTGCAGACCTGTTTGTAGCGGGACATGACAAACAAACTATAGACGCATTGTTCGCCAACAAGTTTGTTACCTACTTTCGTAAGCAAGGCATGAGCGAACGAAACATTGCAGGTGTTCTCAAGCATCGTCTTTCTCTCAAACAATTGGTACCGCAATTGGAAGACACTCTTCTGGGGTCGGGCATTGCTTACGGTGACAAGTCGATCCTTGTTTCGGCTCCTACAGAAGCCGTGCGCTTTGGTGTAGATATGGGTACATGGGTGTTGGGTGAGGGCTTCGAGGCACTTACATTGTGGAACGCCCAGCTTAACTTCGAGGGTATTGGTGGCTACAACCTGAGTACACCGCAAGGAAGAGAAGCCTTGCATGACAGATGGTTGCCCCGTCTGCCCGATACAATTCAAGATCACTACGATGCTTTGGGTCTCGACATAACGTACGATCAAGCTGAACAGCTTTCACGTTTTTATTCTAGTCCTACAACTGCGCTGGCAAACATTGTGGTTGAAGCCAAAGTTACTCTGGGTGTTGCACGGGCTGCACAAATTTTTCGCGGTGCAAAAGAAATGCAGCGTTTCAAATTGTTTGCATACGATATGCACAAGAAGTATCCAGATGCTTCCCCAGATGAAATCCTACTCAAATACGAAGCAAGACGTAAACAAGAACTTGATGTCCCATTCACAGATACAACTTTTACAGTCAAGAGTAGTGTTATACACGATAAGCTTCTGTATGTTCCCCTAGTGGGAAGGCCTCTCGCTTCAGCATCAGACCTTGCCGCCAAACCTATTGCATATATTAACAGTATTAGAACCACTAGTGCCCTGAAAGCAGGATTTCAACTTGAAGATGCTGCTCTAGCAGTTGGCAAGAGAGAAGAGGTAGCCAAATTTATAGCCTATCGTAGGAGTAAAATTCAAGAACGAGCCGCAATTAGGCAGCGAGTTAAAGACAGCGGCGAAGACATAACCCTTGCTGATCAAACAAGAATAGACGAACTTACACGGCAGATTGATATAAGCAAAAACGAACTACGCAGAATCGTGGCTATGTCTGAAGTTCCTGCGTTTATGCGTACATCATCAAAAGCATCCATAGTTACAAAGTACGGATTTATAGAAAGTCCCGGACTGGATGCGCTAGTTATACTGGGCGGTGCTGCCGGAAACATCGTAGGCCAACACTACGGCGGCGACATGATGCTCTGGGAATTATTTGGTAGCCTAGCAGGTTTGGGCTTGTATGGTGCAAGCAAAGTGGGAACTGCCGCTGTGTTCGTAAACGATTTGTTACGGGGGGCGGCTGATACACGCAGCACAAGCATGGACTTACTTAACGCCGTTCGTCTGGGCAAAAACATGAAAAACATGGACCCCGACTTTGTTGCAGGTGTCATGGCCCGTGTAAAATACTTCGATGAATTGTCTGCAGAATTGATACGAGCAGGTGTTCCGTCAGAACTTACCAACAAGTCAGCCGCAAACATATTCAAGTTGTCTATTTTGCAAACTCTTGAAGAGGGTATGCGTATGGATTTGAATGCTCCGGGAACTGCGGGCTTTGACCTTGCGTCCCGCGAGTTGCAAAACATTAGACAAGCGCAGGGACAACTCACAGCAGAACTTCGTTCTCTGTTTGAAAGGTTAGGATCGAATCCTCAAGCACGAGAAGAAGGCTCTGGAGTGAAAAAACTGTATGATACCGTACAGGCTGCTCTCGAAAATTCAGAAAACAAGATACGTCAACTAGACGCTGACATGGAGTTTATCAATAATAACGGAGTAGAAATAGCACTCGCTACGATTCGGGGAGATCAGACGGGTCTTGCTAACCACATGTCACCTGACTCGTTTGAGAACATGCCCGCAGTCATAAGCCGACTCAAGGGTGACGGGGTTGAGTTTATTGACCCAGACAAAGCCGTAGAAGTACGACAAGCAATTGAAAAAACCTCTGCTTCCTTCTCGAATGAAATTACGGCTACTCTAAAAACTGTTGTTCGCAAAGCATTGCCCACTGCACAAGACGTTAAAAAAATTACCGCTGGTGTTTTTCCTAAAGCTGCAGAAGACGGTGTGTTGCCTCTCTACAGAAAGCCGTCTGATTTGTTTGCACTGGGTATGGAGAACCTACGTTCTACATCCTATCAAAATGCTTCCCTGCCGTACAAAAGTCTCAATGGACAGATATTCCGTATGCCGGGACCAGATGGTCAACGGGTTATGGGAGTCGCTTCGTCAGATGGCGGTAAACTTGTTGACGACATATTTTCTGTTATGGGCAAAGATGATAACATAGAACTTTTGAAAGCTATGAATCCTGATTCAGTGAACACGGGAAGCATAAACAAGCTTATGGGTACTCTTTCCGGGGCTGCAGACAATGTGCTTGCTACTCTCGCTGCAAAACGAGGCATAGATGTCGAAGATTTCATTGCGTCCGTAGAGGCTAGGGCTGGAGACAAACTAGCAAAAGGCGTACCCAAGAGTCTTGCAGTCGTCAAGTTTATGCGTGACGAAAATGCTGCAAGGGGGATAGACGTAGAAGTGTTCCCCCTAGACTTCCTGCAAATTAAAGAAGCCCGTGAAAGCTTGGGACAACTTGCGTTTCGAGCAGGTAAGGCAAATAATAACGCTGCACAGGCAGACTACTCACGTCTCCGGATGACAGCCGACGAAGCTTTGGGCAACTTCACCGTAACTGATCCTCAGGGCAATCGTGTAAACGCTGGTGACTTAATTGCAAAAGTCACCCTGCCAGACGGTACACAAGTAGATATGCCTGTTCGTGAAGCTTTGCGTGTTGCTGATCAGGGTTGGAGCCAGCATATGAATCGCTGGGAAGGAGGTAACCCTCTTGTATCGACTTGGTTAGGTACAAATACGTTCAAGGGAGAGCCGCGAGTATTTACAGGCAGAACTGCAGATAAACCCGGTGGTATTTCATACGGAAATAATCCGCCCCCTACATGGCTGGACGTGACTACGTGGACAAATAAGGACAAGGCAACAGCCGACAGAGATTTTGCGTTTCTTGTTGAGGCTGCTGGTACTCCGCAGCCAGACGGCACACGAAGAATTGATCTGCGAACACCAGAGGGACGTTTTGTTAAGGAGTCCATAGCTGCTACGTATCGGCAATGGATCATGGATTCTATGAAAGAGGGCAGACTGACTTTCAAACAGTTCAACGAAATGTCTTCGAAGTACGAACAGTTGTTCACTGGCATAGATGCAGACGGCAATACCGTCGCCCTTATGAACACCAACAAAATATTCCGGCACATGATGGAATTTTCCGAATCCTCAGTTGGAGAGATTGAATTTGAAAAAGCCCAATCTTTGGTAAAGAAAGCCGCAAAAGAAAATGCACAAGAGGTAAGCAGACAACTTCGCATAGTCAAAAGTGGCGTACAAACTTCTGTGGATTTTCTACGCAGATACAGTGCAGAAAACCTAGACGCTGTGAAGGCTGCGGATGTGTTGATTGGCGGAGGACCAGAAAGAATAGCCCTTCTCAAGAGTCACTTGAAAACTGTAGGGAAATTGTCTGATGATGAAATATCAGAAGTAATGCGTGCCGTTATCAGCGAAGCCATAACCAACAGGGCTTTTAAAGCAACTGGCACATTCACTGCAAACACTGGCAAGACTATGATAGGTGGCGCAGAACGACTGACTCCCGACTACGACGTAGATATAAATCAGTTAAACTCTCTCTTGGGCATCAACGATCCTGCCGTAGCGAGAGCCGTAGAGGATGCTGTAGGTCCAGAGGCGTATAAAACATACAAGTCAGTCCTTGCTTTCATGGCAGATGAGCAGAGAAAACTTGATAATCGCGTCAGATTTACAGGCATACCTCGTGCTTTCTCTGTAGAAAGTTACATAAGCCGTTTCTACGCACTCCAGCGCAATGTCGTAAGCTTTAGATATGTAGGTACAGAGGCTGTTCTCCAGCAAATGCGTAACAGAAACATGTCCATGCTGACGCAAATCATCCAAAATCCTAAAGTTGGTGAGTTGTTCATGGAGATGGTTCGAACAGGAAAACCCCTGCCGTTTGAGAGGGAAAAGCAGTTGTTTCAAATGCTATCCATAGGACTCGAACGATACAATGCTACGCATCAGCCAGAGCCTACCAGAATACGCACTGGAACTGGATTTGAATTTACATTTGGCAAACCCACAGACACTATGCGTATAGGAAGAAACATTCGATCTAAGGCTCAGATGATAGAAATGAGAACACCAGAAACCGTAAAACAAGCCCAAAAATTATTTGGGCAATCACAAAACTAGGAGAAGAACAATGAAAACCTACACTAACGGTCAACGCAAAGGCATGATGTACGGCGGGGCTGCAAAGCGCAAGCCAATGATGTACGGCGGCATGGCAACCAAAAAACCCCGCAAGAAAGCACAAGCGGGGGGCATGATGACCAATACAATGACACAAAATGAACGTCAGAATAAGCGCATGGGTATGAACATGAATCCTATGATGGCAAAGGGCGGCAAATTAAAGATGGTAAAGAACGATGCCGGAAATATGGTTCCGTTCTACGCTGCAGATGGCAAGGGCAAAAGCTAGATATATCTGGTTGACTTTTCCATAGCCTCATCTGACCAAGACTTCAAGTAACGCAATAGGGATGCTATAGAGTGCGAACCGTCGTACTCCGGCA
>Ga0208767_1001733_pt1 | contig 17004 bp, 19 predicted proteins | sample VirMetDEL_Mar_21_FD_184514 | JGI IMG/M metagenome (GOLD analysis project Ga0208767, IMG submission 184514) | Aqueous microbial communities from the Delaware River and Bay under freshwater to marine salinity gradient to study organic matter... | ecosystem: Environmental > Aquatic > Marine >... | reverse complement strand
CTGTAGAGGATCTGATGATTACTTGTAAATCTGTGTCTGCAAAAATCTTGAAGGTATAAGCAAATACTGTTGTGCTTGAATTACCAGAGTAGGAATTTTTTACTGTAGTTGAAGATACTGTCATATTGCTTTCTCTATATTATTTATTCTCCTGTTTTTCAAGAAGATTTAATGCTTCTTTTGCAAAACTAATCATTAATATATACTTTTGGTCTATCAATTCTCTCTTCATATCGCCTGTAATTTTAGTTCCATCCGCCAATTCTTTTACATTATATATCTGTCTAATAGCTTTGTCTAAATCTTTTATAGATTGTTGATAGTCTAACATAAATTTTTTATCAAAAGGAGCTTCTTTCTGTAGTTTTTCAACTTCTTCAAAATCACCTATTTGTTGAGCAAATTCAAGATCATTAAATGCTTTTTGAATTGGATCTAATTTTTCAAAGAATGTTGTCAAAGATTTTGCAGAATAACCTGGAACATCTCTTATATCAAAAGCTCTAATGACAGGTATTTTAGATAAACTATCTGTAGGTTTTATTGGGTCATCAATAATTTTAGCTTTTATTAAACCATAGTCTAAAATATCTATAACATATCTACCAATACCACCTGTCCATGATCTAAATACATTTTCAGCATGAATAGGATTCATAGCTAAAAAACTTTCATCACCCACTAGACCATTAAGAAGTTCTGATACTAGTTTAAAAGTTTCAGATGTATACTCTGTATAGTAAAACTTATTAGATAAATTTTTATCTAAAGATTTTGGCACTATTGGTGCATCTCTAAAAAAACTATGGTTCATAGCATTTTCAAAAAAAGGTCTTACTGCTGTAGGTATGGGATAAAAACCTTTTGCATTTTGATACATAAAATCTTTAGCAAATTCTTTCCATTGTTGAGGTTCATTTGTTCTAACCCAATCTAAACTTTTTTCAATAATAGAAGATACTAAAGTTCCTACCTCAAATGGTTTTGGAAATCTATAAGGTTTATCTCCTATTTTAAAATAATAATATGCTTGTTTTAACCAATCAGGTTGTTCCTTATAATCTTCATCATTATAATTTAACATATAAAAACCTAGTGTTGGAATAGCTACATACGCACCAAGCATAGCTGTAGTTCTACCAGGTTGATCTCTAAATGCTTCGTACAATCTAGTTAAACCTTGAACTCTTGCGTTCCAAAATGGAACAAGTCTATTAATACTATTTCCTAAAGTTCCTCTTTTTGCATAATCTAAAAGATTTCTAGCTTCAAATCCACCTCTTTCAAGAGCTTGTTTTTCTGTCAAACCTTTTTCAATAGCTTTTTTATAAGTCTTTTCAAATATTCTAAATCTTGTCATCTCCTCTGATAATTGAGTTAAAGCTCTAAATGGTGCTAACATTCCTCTGTTAGAATTTCTTACTGGTCCTTTAGAAAGAATATCATAAACTTTACCATCAAAAATATTAGGTTTATCTACAGCTAAAAGTGTTGATTGCATACCACCTGACTTCACATATTTTTTATACATTGCCATAGTTTTTTTTCTATTACCTTTTGTAATTATATTAAAAGCTCCAATAAGAGAATCTTGTATGGGAACAAAACCAACTTTATTTAAAAAACTCGCTTGTATAGTATCTCTAAAAAAGTTTGGTACAGCAAAATCAGGTATTAAAATTGCACCAGCTCGAAGTGTTCTTGCAGGAGCTCCTAAATAATTATAAAACATATTTGCACCTTGTTGATCTAAAGTTGTAAATGCAGTTTTAATATCTTTACCAACATCCCAAGTTTCTAATTTTCCATCTCTTCTGATTGTCATTAAATCTTCTTTAGGTCTATTAGTAGTTTTTGGATTTACTTTTTTTATAAATGGATAAAAGTTTTTATCTTTCTTTTGAGCATTTGTAACCATATCAAGAAATTTAGTTTTAACAGCGTTTCTTTCAACAGCATTAACTATTGTGTTTGTATTTTTAACCATTTGTTCTAATGGTGCATATACTCTTAATTTACTTCCTTCTATTTTTTTAAAAGGATTTACTGATCCTTCAGCAACAACTGGTTTACCATCTTGTATTAGTTCTCTTGCAAATGTAACATAATTTTTATTAGCTTCTGTCATTGCTGTAAATGCTTCTGCTGTTATGAAACCACCATCACGAGCATATTCTAAAAGATGTCTTTGATAAGTGTCTGTTTTTTTTGCAGCTTGTTCAAATTTGAATTGATTTTTTTTTACAAATTCTTTTGCAGTTTGAATATTAAAACCTGTTTCAATTCCTCTAGCATCTAATTCAATAGCTCTTCTGTTTGATAAATAAGTTTCAAATAATTGTGTTTCTGTCTTACCTTGTTTTGTAATATCTTTTGTTATTTCTTTAAGTCCTAAACCTTTATCTAATGTAGTTTTAAAATTTAAAGTATTATACTCAATAAAATAACCTGCACGATTTTGCATACCTTCCATAATTCTTGCTTGTTCATAAATATTTAATTTTTCAATACCTGTTTTAGTATTTATTTTAGCATTTCTCATCACTTCAAGTATAGGATATTTGTTATCTATACCTTCTATGATAGTTTTTCTTTTAACTGTTGATCCCATTTCTTTTAATCTTTCAACTGTTAAAGGTTCTATTCTTGGTTTTAAAACAATGTTTTCAGCAGCTTTATTGGATAGTTCATCTTTAAATATTTTATCAGGTTCTTTAATTTTTTTTTCAGGAGTTTTTCTTTCTAGTAGATTTGCATAATCTCTAATAAAAGGTCTTGATGAAACATCCTCTAGTATTCTTTTATTAATTATTGAATCTTTAAATAATTGATTTGGTTTTTTACCTGTATCAATAAATACTTTTTTAGTTCTATCTTCCATAGTTTTTCTAGGTTGAACTAATCCTAATCCACCAAACAAAACAGCAGAGTAAGAAAATTCTTTTAATGATGGTAGTTGTTGATTTAATGCTGCACCTACTCCTTCAAATGCTGTAAGTTGTGAAGCAACTCTTGTAATATATTTATCAGCTAGTTTTGTTCCACCAATTTTTAGTTGTGGAGCAATGGCAGTTGCTGCAAATGTTACACCTTGTTTTGCACCTTCTTTTAATCCTTCTTGTAAAAAATTTTTAAGAATAGTAACTGGTTCTCCATAAGATTGTTGTTCTAAACCTTTTACTATTGTAGCTCTAGCAGCACCAGGGATAGCACCAGCAGTAAAAGCACCACCATAAGGACCACCAACCGCAGTTCCTGGAAGAAAACTTATTCCATATAAAGGTAGTTCTAATCCTAAAGTATAAGCTCTTTCTAATAATCCTTCAAACCATGTGTAATCTTCAGGTTCAGGTTGAGTTAGAGCTTCAGATAAACCTTCTCCTTTTGCTAATCTTGTTGTCATATCATAAAGAGTTTTTCCATAACCTCTTTTTAATATTTGATCTCCATCAAACTCTTTGCCAACAACAACTTCTTTTAGTGATGGAGCATCAGCTTGATCAATTTTTGATTGGTATAATAATTCATCATCAGGTGATATAGATTCTTGTGTATAATATTCATTTTCTATTTGTTCTTTTACATTTGAAAAGTAATCTTGATATATTTTTTTATCATTACTTGTTGTTCCAAATGCTTCTAATATTTCTTGATTATTAAAACCTGCACTATTTAATTTTTGTATTTTTTGTTTTTTCCAATCAGCTATTTCTTTTTGACTAAATCCAGCATCATTTAATCTTAATTCTTTTTGTCCTAAATCCATTATTGACTCATTGTTCTTTTTTCATAATCAAGAGCTGACTCACCTTCTAGTCTTGGAGGAAATTCACTTTGATTTTTTTCTGCTGCTATTGATTCTACAATGCTTCCAAGATCAGATGTTTTAGGTAAAACATTTTTAATATCTTTAGCAATATAATTTTCTGAATTAGGTGATAATAAATTTTCAATAGTAATTCCATTTCTTAAACCATCAACATATTTTTTATAATATACTTGTCTTAAATTACTTGCTTTATTATTATATGTTTTATCAAAGTAACTTAAAAAAGCATTACCTTGTAATAAAGGTGTAAGATTATCAAACCATTGAATATATTGTTTGTCTTCATTTAAAAATGTATTGTTGTATGTTCGTGTTATAAATGTTGATAAAAAATTAAGATCATTATCATTTATTTCACCATCACCTGCTCTTTCAATTATACTTTTTTCAGTTGTCTCACCTGGTAATTTAAAAGGATCTTTTGCATTTTTTATTTCTCCTGCATTTATTTTTTGTATGATAGTTGTATTTGTATTATAATTACTATCGTAACTAAATTTACCTTCATTTACTTTTGTGTTTAAATTTTTTATTTGTTCATCAGCTTGAATATCACCAGTAGAAAATTTTGATAATTCTTCTTCACTTAAACCAAAAACTTTATTGGCTTCATTTCCTCTTAACCTATCTACTGTTTTTTTTAATTGTTCATTAATAATTGAAGCATTATTAAATTTTAAAACCTCTGCATCAAATGTAGCTTTTTTTCTTACTTCTGTAATTAATTTTTCTCTATCATCACCTTGTATTTGTTTAAAATTATTTATATCTTGTAATAAAACAGCAGCTCCTGCTGCATCTGTTCTAGCTAAAAATCTAACTTGTTCTATTTCAACTAATTTTGGTAAATTATTTTTATATGATTGTAAATCTTTTTCACCAATAATTCCTTCATTAACTAAACCTTTATAATCTTCTTCTATAGATTTAGCTAAAATATCAAATTGAAAATCACTTTCAGAAGAAATAGCATAAGCTATTTTTGATTTAACTTTTTGTTCTACTTGACCAACCCTAGTAGTAACTAAATTATTTCTTGTTTGTTTTAAAATATTATTTACATAAACACTTTTATTTTTAGAAAAATTAATACTAAATAAATCACCTACATTTTTATTAGGTGCTTTTGCTTTATATTTGTTTTGTATAGATTCAAATTGTTGATTAAAATAATCTATTCCTTCTTGTGGTGTATTTTTTAATTCAGCTTGTTCAGCAGCATTAAAAACTTCAACAGTTGCATCTGCATCTAGTTCTCCAGCTTGTACTTGAAATTCTATTTCTTTTTCTTTTATATAATAATCTTCAGCAGCTTTACCTAATGGTCTTAATGCTGCTCCAACAGTTTGAGTTAAAGGTATTTTTATATTAGAAGTAACTCCAGCAGCTTCTGCTGTAGGTCTAGCTTGTGCTGTAAAAGTAGGAATTTTTGGCATTATGTAACATCACCTATTCTTAATAAACTTTCTCCAGCTCTTGCATAAGCACCAAGTTGAGCAATTTTTGCTTCTCTTCTTGCTATCTGTCCTCTTATTCTAGCAAAGTTTGCTTCTTCTATTTTTTGTGATTGTGCAACTTTAGAATTATAATCCATAACATCTTTTTGTATTTCAGCTTGTTCGGCATTATATCTTAAAATATTTAAAGCACTTCCAGATAATTCAACACCAGATTTTAATGTAGCTACTTTTGTTTGTCCTGTTAATCTTTCAAATTGCTGATCAAATCTAGCAAGATCAAATTCAGTTTGTTTCTTTATTGCTTCAGCTTCTTGTTCTTTTATAAGAGCATTTCTATTTTGAACACTTTGATTATATTTACCAAGTGCAGAAATTTGTTGTGCTGCTGCAATATCAAATACAAAACTCATTAGAATATCCTCGCATATCTGTATTGGTCTGAACCATCAAACCCATAGTGTTTCATTAATCCCTCGTTCTCTAATCCTAACCACTTTGCAAATCTTATACCTTTATCAAAGTCTGATCTTACAGCAGTTTGAACTCTTTTAATATTATACTTTCTTGCAACTCTAGCAAAATCTTTCTTGATTGCTTTAGCAACTGCAATAGGATGTTGCCAAACATCTTGTGTTGCAATGACCCAACCTTCTGCAACCTGACCCCAAATCATTTTCATACCAGCAGCAAAGATAGGTTTGTTATTTACAAGTCCTGTAAAAGCTAAATGTTCTTGTACCAGGTTCATAGCATCTCCATCAAACTGTGCATCCTTATCCATAAGTTTATGATTCATTTGACACGATAATATAAATCTTCCATGTTCTGCTGTGTAAGGTACTATATATAACATATTATCCATCATTAGTAGTTAATCTTGGGTATAACGATAAAATTGTAAAAGGTAAAGGTTGAGTTTGTCTAACAAAGATAAAACCATCTGTTTCATAGTTTCCTCTAAACTCTACCTCTTTGTCTCCTGTAAATGGTGGTATACCTTCATCCATTAAATCAGCAGAACTTCTAAATGGTATTCTTTCCATGTTTGAAAGATCAGGTCCTACTTCTACACCTATTGTTTCAAACATTCTAACTGTTATATCATATATTCTTTTGGTCTTACCTTGTGATGTACCATTCTGTGATCCAGCATTTAATCTCATAGTTTGTAGTAAAGATGTATAAGCTAAACCAACTTTAACATCAGTTGAAGAACGATCTAAAGTAATACTACCAGAGCTTACAGTTTTATCTGGGTGCGTTGCACCATTAGCTAATACAGAAACTGTTTGTCCTTCAAGGTGATCTAATCCTGATATTGTACTTACAGCACTACCACTATAACTTAATGCACTATCTAAAAAATTAAATGATGTGTTATCTGTTTGATCAAAATCAAATACATTTAATATTTCTACAAATCTTCTAGTCGCACCATTGATTGTTCTTTTAACAATTACATAAACTTGATATTCAGTATCGTCAGTTGGAATAACTGCAACACTTTCACATACCGCTTTACCTTCATCAGTTTTTGTTAATCGAGTAGAATCATCTAAAGATGTAACAGTTAAAAATCCTGTAGACAATGGTGATGTTTCTGTAATCGTAACTACATTACTACTAACTGTTGCTGTAAAATCTGAATCAGCATCTATTAATGTTTTTAAATTTGTTGCTGTTTGGTTGTTACTTGTTGTTGTATGAAATTTACCAGTTGTAGAAGATGTGGCAGATGTAAATGTTGTAGTTGTACCATCTGCTTTTGTTAAAACTATTCTTGTACCATTTGCTATATTTGCATAATCAGTAACTGTAATAGTTGCATTACCAAATCTTCCACCAAAAATATGTCTGTGCCAAGCAGTTACTTGTTGTTCTCTTTGATAAGTTAATCCTACTAACTCACCATCACCTCTTACTCCATAAACTATTTGATTGGGTTCTTGTTGATATGCGATCTGTGTTAGACCCCCTTCACTAATATGTTCAGCAAGGATAGTCATGTCAGGTGCAATATAACCATCAACATCAAAGTTATAAGCTAGTTCTCTAATTTTTCTTTTAGCTCTTTGTAAAAATAATGTGGCATTACCTACAGCTATAGCATCTACATTTGCCGAGCCATGATTAGATTGTTTTTTAATTAATATGTTTGTAGGTGTAACCGCACTATCAGTACCACCACCTGATACAGTAAACTCACCCCCTGCTGTACCAATAATTAAAGTTCTAGTTGCTGTCATAAATCTGATAGCATTAACTTGGTTAGATGCGATTGTATAAATGATTGCATCATCATCAGCTACAGTTCCGCCAATGTTTGCATCCATGTTTTCATAATCACCAGACTTTGAAAAGAATATTGTTTGTGGTTGATCTGTTGTTCCTGCAAATACTAATCGTTGTTCAAAAAAGGTTACGCAAGAAGGATGACCTGTAGTGTCAGAGAAAGCACCCAAAGACCAATCTGCTGATGCAGTAGCTGATCCTAAATCTTTTATAATCTCTACTGTAATATTTGTTGTATCTGCTCTTGCAGTAACTTTCATATAACCATCTCTAAAATTAATTAATCTTCCAATGTCAGTTGCTAAAAATCCACTACCACCATTTATTCCTGTAACTGCACTAGCAACTACTGCAACTCCTGTACCTACAGTATGTGATGCTGGATTTAAAGTTGTTGTAGTTATATTTGCATCCATGAATGGACCATTCGTAAAATCTACATCTGTTAATGTCCAAGCAGTATGACCAGTACGAGATAGTTTTTCTACCTCATGTTCTGGATGTGTAATGTACATGACATCTGCCGATTGTGCGAACTTAATATCAAAAAGTTGTGCAGTAGTATAAGGTGTTGCTAGTTCAAAAACTTTATTAGCCACACCACCAGAACTATAAGCAGTAAATGCAGAACTGTTTATATCCACTCCATCTTTATCTTGTAGTTCAAATGTATTGGTAGTTTTGTCTGCAACTAAAAATCTTTTACCATTAACTTCTGTCATACCAGAAACACCACTAATCAATACTTCATCACCATTTTCATAACCATGTGATGTAGCAGTTACTACTGCTGGATTAGCAGCGGTAATTCCAGATATAGTTTTATCTCCTTCTAATACAGCACCACTATCTTTATACACTCTCATTTTTAAGTTTGAGAACTCAAGCATATAAGTTTGTGTTGTTGAAAATTCAAAAGGTATTAATCTTGTTTTATTATCGCTATCAGCAACTTCTGCTAAAAATGTAGAACCTGGTCTACGAGCTGCACTACCATGTGGGTAGACAACTAAATTTTCTAATGTTGAGCAACCTGATGTATATTTAGTTAAATCAGTTCTTCCATCTAATCTTGGCGATAGTTCACCACCTGTAAAGTTTGTAAGTTCGACAGCAACCCTAGCCATTTATTAAAACCTTGAGTTTATAAATGTACCTGCATCTATTTGATCTGCCATACCTAGGTCTTGATCTATATTTTGACCTTCAGTTGAATCTATAAATCTAGCATCTTTTAATTTATCTTGAAATAGATTGTACATATTAGAAGCTGTTTGATTATTTGATGTAACTGCAAAAGCTATGTCAGCACCTAAAGCAGCAGATAAAGTTTCTCTTAATGATTCATCATATTCATTGGGATCTGTAATTCTACCAATGTATAATATTTTCATACTAGATGTATTACTTAATATTTTTCTACCTTCTACTTTGTAGTTTGAATCATAATCTAATATTCGTAGCAACCTTAAACAATCTGCTGGTAAAGTATAAGCATAACTAAAACCCCAAGCAGGAGCTGTAGTGTCTGCTGCTAGTTCAACTCTTTTCTGTAAGCAGTTCCAAGGATGTGATCTAAATACTGCATCTCTTACTTGAGTAAATCTTGAGTTGCAAAGTCTAGCATTTTTTGAATCTTCTGTAAGTGAAAGGATAGTTGTTGCACCTAGTTGATTTAATGCTCCATTACAAATGTCCACTGTTGATGCCATATCACTTCCTTATAATATACTTTCGCCTTATCTGTCTATCTTTTTCTAAAGCAAAAATTTCTTCTTCTGTTCGTTCTTCTTTAGTATCAAAGCCATAATGATATTTACTATCATGTTTAAACCTATCTACTAACACATATCTGTACACATAATTATCTTTTTTAAAGTGTAGTACAGTTTTTAAATCTTGAATCTTTTTCATAAAAAGGTGGGGATTACTCCCCACCTAATATCTATTTATTAGTCTACTGTGTACTCAATAACAAAACTTAAATCACCAGCAGTATCACCAGCAGCATCAAAAGTTAATGCAACATAGTAGTACCCACCAGGATCAGAAGATTGTCCAGCATCTTGCCAAACTTTCTGTCCCATTTTGTTAATGTTTCTAGCTTCAAATGCTACTTCAGTTCCTGTTGTTACCGCACCACGAAGGTCAGTAATCGCAGAAGCATAAGCATCATCATCAACCGCAGCAATAGCTGTTGAGTATAATCCAACATCTGTAGTGTTAGTAGTTCCAGAATCTAAATCGTCATTAAACAATTTGATTGAAGATATACTAGCATTAGTTGGAACAGGAGCTAACATAACTGTATCACCTGCCGACAAGTCTCCAGCAGCTAAAGCAATAGTACCTTGTGCAATTCTTTTTACACCATGTAATTGCTGTGAGCTGTTTTTAACTTGAGGAACTGCAACAAAGTTAGTTACAATGTCTGTATTTACATTCGCCATAATCTATATCCTCCTATTATGATTCTGTACATTGTACTTCAACAACTTTAGCTTCTTCCATTCTAGTAGCACCAATGCTCATGCAGTAGTACACTTGAGTGGCATAAGACTTGTCGCTTCTTTCGTCTATTCTAGCATTGACATCTTTGCCAACACCTAAAGCGATTCCATCTTGTGCAAAAGCTATACATGATCTAGTTGTGCTAGATAATGCTAGTCTGTTTGATACAATGAAATTAAAACCAAGGAACGAGTTTACTTCACCATTTGCCAATGCTTTGACAGTGTTGAAGTCAGAACTTGTTACTTCAGTTGTTCCTAAAAGATCAGTGATCTGCTTCGGAGACACGATAATGTGTCTAGGAATTGAAGGATCTACATCACCTAGATCAAGAGTCTGTTTTGCAGTTCTTAATTTAGCGATAGTTAAACCAGCAGAACCATGTGCGATTGAATTCGCATTAGCTGTGCTTGTTGATCCTGTTTCACCAGTGAACGCAGTTCCTAGTGCAGCAGAAATGATCACATCATCCATAGCTCTTCCCATTGCCATAGCAGCGGCTTGAGCATAAGATGAAGTCGGATCTATTAAGAGTCTTACTTTGTCTTGTTGATCTATTAGATCAGCAAATTCATAATCCGCAAGAGATACTCTTCTTCTCGCATGAGGAGTATCTATTTGTGGAGTGTCTGAATGTCTGCTAGTTTTTTCAACAGCAGTTACTGAACCAACTTGGTCGAAGAAAGCATTTTTTCCAACCACAGATTCAACACGAACTTTGTCTCTTAATAACGATCCCATTTGTTGAGATAGCATTTGTACATTAGCAGAATACTGCTGTACAAAAGCTGTAGTTATATTTGATGACATAATTGTCTCTCCATATTATTGTTAAGTTAAAATAATCAGAAAGGTTCTCCACTAAAAATAGTAGGCATCTCTTGCATTTAAAGTCTGTTAGACTAGAGTCTATTCCTTCTTGTCAGTAAGGTTCTTGCGAATTGTCTTACCCTTTATCCACTTATAATAATTTTCGCAGATTAGCAAGGGGTTTTCTTTTTGATATGTAGACCCTGATTCAACAACTATTCTTAATATTTCAAGTTTTATCTCTTCATTATTAAGATGATTATTATCACTTGGCATTTAACATTTCTCTTAATGTATAGACTTGCTGTACCATTTTATCATGATCTGGATGACCTTTATTCCAGTAAGGTCCTTGTCTATCATTAATAATAGAAGATATTTCTTCTTCAATATTACTAACTGATTGTGCATTTTCGCTTTCTGTTGCAACAATTTTATCTTCTTGCATCATACCTGCTATCTTTGCAAAACCTTTTATGATCTCTGGATGATCTCCAAGTCTTGTACCATTTGATAAAGTCATATCTAAAACTTCTGGATTGATATTAGCTTTTGCTAATGCACCAGCTTGTTTTACTTTACCTTCAAAGTCTCTACCCCACTCTTGTCTTAACTGTTGTTCAGCTTGAGCTTGAGCAGTTTCAGTATCAATCTTTGATTGTTGAGCTGTGCCTTCCATATTATTTTTATAAAACTCCAAGATACCTTGAGCTTGTTTATTATTTAAACCTAGCTTATGTGATTGTTCTGCAAAAGATTTAATTGCAGTTTCATCAAAGTTTACGACTTCAGATTTTGCATCTAAAGTATATTTATCAGCAGACTCTGGTCTACCCAATTTTGCATAAACTTCATCCCAATGTTCTTCTGTAGAATTATTAGTTGGGATAACAACTTTATCTTGACCAATCATCTTTGTAGCATTGATATAAGATTTTGCTAACGCATCTATCTCTGTAAACTTTTCAATGTTAGGATCGTTTCTATATGCTTCGCTGATAGAATCTTTCCAAGATGATGTTGTTGTAGTTGTTGTTGTACTAACTTCTGGTTTTGTTTCAGTAGTTGGTTGTGTTGTTGGTGTTACTGTTTCTGTAGGTGTCGTTGTTTCTACAGGCACAGTTTCCTGTGTTATCTGTTCGCTTGACATAGTTATTTTCCTTTTTCATTTTCCTTTTGGAGCATTGATTTAATAAATAGAAGTACACTCCTTTGACCTTCCATGTATGCACTTTCATGACTATCACCTTTTACATTAGTGGTAGAATGATAATGACATCTTTTTTCAAGATCGACCAAGACTTCTTTGCCTTCGTCTGTATTGAATATGTATTTATAATTTGTTTTTAATCTGTTAATTACTTTTTCTAATTGTTTGTTTTCTTCCATACTATTCCACTTCAGCATTTGCTACAGCTCTTGCTTCGTCTGGCAATGCTTTTGCTAGTGGTGCTATATCTCCTCCTGCTTTAGCAACTTGTTGTAGTTGTTGCATCTGTTGCATTTGTTCTTGTTGTTGTGCTGCTTGTTGTCTTTCTGCATTTACTTGACTTTGTGTTTTTAATATTTTTTGTGGCACACCAACAATGTCTGCCAAGTGTTTCACAAGGTTATCAAAATTTATATAATCAAATACTGGTGCTACATTTGCAAGACTTCCTAGTATCTCTACTGCTCTCATAATAGATTGTAACTCTGTAGACTTTTGTGCTTTAGCAAGTGGTGATACATATTCTATTTCTATATCTCTACCTGATAAAAACTCTGGTGCAGCAGGTAACATATTGTTACGAAGTAATATTGCAAACACTCTATCAATTAATGGTTTTAATAATTCTGATTGTAGTCTACCAAGAACAGGTCCTAGCAATCTCATCTTCTCTTCGTTTCTTTGGATAACTTCTGTTGCTGTCATTTGTGGACCATCTTGCATCATTAATTGATTTACATAAAACACAGCTCTAATACTATCTCTTCTTTGCTGCTCCATGTTTAAACCTAGTGGATTGTTTGCACCAATGTTTAATGGTTCAATTCTATCTCTTGTACCTGATCTATAAAAATTTAATCCACCTGGTACAGTTCTAACTGGTAATAAGAAACCATCATCAGGAACTAATAGTGGTGGGTCTACTTGTTTCTGTGCAGCTTTGATTGTAGTCTTACACATTTCATTTAACATCTTAACATCTGGCAATGCTGTCATTGCAGGTGATCTTCCATAGATTTCATTAGATGCTTTTAAATATCTTGGTACTACAAATGGAAACTCTCTAAATCCAGATACAGATAATTCATTACCATTTTTAAATTCAATATACACAGATTCAAATGGCATATTCTTTTTATCTTTTTTGTTAGGATTAAAATCTGATCTTGGATAAACTGCGTGTAGTATTTCTACTTCCTTATAAGGATCTTTTTTAAATGCAGATTGTACATCACTAGATACTGCTTCACCAAACTTTTGCATTGCAGCTCTAGCTGATATTTTAAATCTTCTGTAGATAGTATCTATTCTACCTTTATCATTCTCTGCAATAAATACTTCGTTGATATGTCTTGTTGAAAATTTAATAATATCTTCATCATCTTCTTCGATAAACATTGCAGCAGTTCCAAATGTAATTAGGTCATGATACAATTCAAATATTTCTTGTTGAAAGTTTGATCTATTAAATGCTGTGTACATTGCATCTGTAGATGCTTCTAACCAAAGTTTTGCTTCATCTTCATTTTCTATTTCTTCATCTTTGAATCTTAAAGTAAACCAAGGTGTTGATGGGTTTGTTAGCATACCATGTAGTGATGCTGATAATAATTCTACTGCTTGTATGGGTGATGAGTCAAAGACTTGTTCCATTCTTTTATCACCTCTAGCTCTTTGTTTAGTAACATCTGCTTTTCTTGGTTGCATATAATCTGCAACTTCTTGCCAATGCGTTTCCCAGTTTTGTCTTTGACCTTCTAGTTTTTCGTACCTAGATAGTAATCCTTTAGTTAAATCTGTTCTTGCCATTATTGTCCTAATAAACTTCTTTTACCTAATGTTAATGTTTCTTCCTCAACACCTTTAGGTCCTGTTAATATTGTAGTTGATCTACCTTTTGCTTTAGTCTTTCTTGCATCATAACCATCCATACTTGTTGCTGTTGCTTGTGATACTTCTGGTGCAGTGGGTGCAACTACAGGTGCTGGTGCAGGTGTTGGCTTTGGTCTTGATATAACTCTTGCTACTGCTCCTCCCATACTATTCTCCAAATGTTAATGATGATTTAGTTTCTGCTTTTGTTTCAGAAACAGTTTCTTTAATTTCTTTTACTTCTGGTTTCTTAACTTCGTTTTCAAAAGTTTTATCTTCAGCTAATACTAAAACCTCTTCAACCTTTTTAGGTTTTGCTTTAGCTTTTGCCTTTGGTTTTCTTTTAAATATTTTTCTAATTATTTCCATACTATGATCCTAATAAAGTTTTCTGTTCTGTTTCAGCTTCTTCTTCGACACCTAGTGGTCCAGTTAATATTGTTGATCTTCTGCCTTTTCGTTTTCTTTCCATTGCTGCTTGTTCTGCCGCAATCCTGTCTTTTTCCTCTTGCGAGACTTCTGCCGAAGGCGGTTCTGGCAAAGGTTGAACTGGTGGTAGCGGTGGCATTTTTGGTTTAAATATTGATCCCATAATTATATAATCCTGTACTCATTATCTGCTACACTTTGTGGAGCAGTTTGTCTATCATTAATTTCTTGTAGTCCAACAGACAAGTAACGCATTGCATCACAAGCATGAGAACTCCAATCATGAACAGGCTTTGATCTGAACATTCTATTCTTATCAATATACTTCCTGTGGTAATGTCTTAACGCATCTATTAACTTTTTGCAATGGTCAGTATCAATCCAACATCTAGGCAGGGTCATTGTGGTTGCGTGTATACCATCCTCTAGTGGAATTTTTGGTACGACCTTGAACCTAATTCCTAATTGGTAGGCGACCTCTCTCCTGGTTTTGCCATTACCAAAGTCGGTAACTTCAATGTCGTGTGGTGCAAAATGATCTTTATAAACATAATCTTTATCCTTAATAACTTGTACATAGTATGGTAAACCTTGACCTCTCTCTTCATGGTAATCAATTATATTAACACTTCTGCCTAACTGCTGGTAAAATATAATAGCACTATGGTCGGAGACCCCAAGATCCCATGCGGTAGATACTGGGAGTGATGGGTCGTAGGGAACTCTAGTTAATTGTTTTTGATCTTCCATCTTACCAAGTACATCTGAATATACTGCACCTTCTATGTTTGCTATCCAATCACATTCAAACTCTTGCTGGTACTTCTTATCACCCATAACCTCTTTTGCCTTGACTAGCTCCTCTTCATCTACAATTTTTGTCTCACTAGCTTTTGCCTTGTAGTTAAACCAATCTTCCGCACCTTGTGCGTGTTGGTATAGTTCATAGAAGTTATTGTTCATTCCTGCTGGTGTACCAATAAACACGCAGTAGCCTTTTCTATCTGATAGTGCAGGTCTAATTATTTCTGGAAACAACTTGCTGTTTACATTTGCGTACTCATCTATGACACAACCATCAAGGTATATACCTCTCAAGCCATCAGAGTTTTCTGAACCTAGTAAAGTTATTCTGCTGCCATTAGGTAGATCAACTCTTAATTCTGTTTCGTTAAATTTTGTATAAGGTATCTTTGCTGTAAATTGTTTCATATAATCCCAAGCAATACTTTTCGCTTGTTTGAAGGTGGGTGCTATATAGGCATACCTAGGGTTCTTATTTTTGGACAGCAATGCTGACCTAATTAGGTGGTTGATCATACATACTGTTTTGCCAAACCTTCTATGACAAACCAATACATTCCATCTGTATTCTGATATTTTTTTATGTAATAGAGCTTGGTGCTTTCTAGGTGTGTAGGGTATTTTAATATCCATATTATTTCTTCAAAACAAAACAAGCAATATGTCTACCTGTTCCTTTGCCTTTTGATTTATCTTCTGTTGCTAACCATTTAACATCTCCAAGGTTTCTTATTTCTGCTCCAGCTTTAATCATCATTAATACCCATTTATCTATAGGATAAACAAATACAACATCTTTACCTTTTTCATGTTCAGCTATAGATTTTCTTACCCATGCTGTAGGACCTTTCTTTTTTCCTTCATGTATTATTGATCCGAATGGTGGATTAACATAATTAGATTTACCCCATTCATTAGTCAATCCATCAAAATCTTCTGGTTTAGGATATGGACAAGGATCAAAGTCAAACTTAAATTCATCATTTAGTTCTTTCATTAAATCATCTGGAGTGAGCCAATAGTGTTTACCATCATCTCCATTGCCTTTGTGAAACTTATTATCTTTAGGTTTTAGTTTTGAAGCCATATCTAGTGTATTTTTTTACTAGGCATACTATCTATAGGTTCAAAGTCAAACCCAACACATAGCATAACATAGTTAATAAATAGCTGTGAAGCTAATTCATTAGGAAAACCAACAAACTTTATAATAACATCATTGTTATTTTTATCAACATAAGCAACTGATTCTATATCGTCTATTCCAAAGTAGTCCATATACTACATCTAGTTTATTATTAGTGGTCTGGCAATAAGTCAATGTGTGTGTGGATAAGGGAGTCCAGCGATCTAGCTGACTGGCTGTAAGGGAGTCCTCGAGTCCCATATATATATATATAATAACATGCGGTCGCATTGTGGGGGGTAGCCAGGGGTCAACTTTGTAAAATATAGGTTATAGCTGTACAATTATACAATATAGGGTCGCAATAAGTTATCAGTTATCAATACAAATTCCTATAACTCTTTATTATAAGAACACCTATTAGTATAAGGTCAGTAATGTTGACCGATATTTTATGAGAAGATCAGAAGCTGTCGCTTAATATTAGAATAGCAAGTTTAATAACAATTATATTTCCAGGTCCTCTATTCCAGGATCTCACATAAAAAAAACCTACCAATTAAAATTAATTAATCAGTAGGTTTAATTGTTTATTATTGTTTAGGTATAAATTTAATTGTAGGTTCTTTTTTTATTTTTAAATATTGATGATTAAAATCTA
>Ga0208767_1001732_pt1 | contig 17004 bp, 20 predicted proteins | sample VirMetDEL_Mar_21_FD_184514 | JGI IMG/M metagenome (GOLD analysis project Ga0208767, IMG submission 184514) | Aqueous microbial communities from the Delaware River and Bay under freshwater to marine salinity gradient to study organic matter... | ecosystem: Environmental > Aquatic > Marine >... | reverse complement strand
TAGCTCTCCCTTTCCGTTTGAAAAGATTTTTGCAAATGCCAGATGTAAACGAAACAGGCAGCGAGACTGCCAAGTGTTCCACCTAAGTCTGATAATAGTTGTGCTAATTCTGGCATTGCTCGGCCTTGTTAGTCGGTTGGTGGTAAGGGCCACGTTACGCCCGTTAGGTTTCCGTTCTCATCCAATGCAGGAGTTGAGTTTGCAGGGAGATCACGAAGTGCTTGACAGTAGTCAATCCATGCTTGGGATGGAGTTAGGTCACTGCGGAAACGCCAATCTGTAAGAGCAATGAGCCTATCTCTTTCTACTCTAAGTAACCGCATTGGTTCTGCAGCTTCTAGTTCTACAATTTTTGCTTGGATTTGTTCTTCGGATGGTGCTACTTGTCCATCGTTGTAAACAACATCACCTCGATATTTTTGTGTGATTGCACCACCGACTAAACTGCGGATTGCGTCAATTTTTCTAGTCATATCTTTACCTCATACGCTAGCATTGAAACCGTTGCACCTTGATTAGCCAGTGCAGTTGTAATGCTATTTGGGCTTCTAAAATATATTTGATAATAGTACGTGGTCGAAGCTGAATAACTACCCGTGTCAATCCAGGTTGAATGTTGAGACCAATAAGTATTTTGAGCACCACTGTAAAAATATGAACTTTGATCCTCCGTCAAATCTGTCGCGCTTGAATACGTAGTAGATGATGCAGTGGCTCTCCCCACAGTCCAAGCAATAAGAGCGGAACTGCCCCCAATCATTCGAGCAACCCCTGTGTAAAATTGGATAATAATTCGAGAATCCGATGATGATAATTTTGTTGTTAAGCTAACTTCCACTCCCGATTCTTGATAGCTAGAACTGCTAGTTGTGATAGCGGCATCTAAACCAGTATCAAAAAACGGTGTGGAATGTGAAATAATATGCCCAGCAGGAAACACAACCGAACTGCCAAGTGTCCCGTTATTAACAGTAATCGTTCCGCCGGACTCACTAGCGAAGCTAGTCCCGTTTAATTGAATCTCTCCTGCCATTGTTAACCTACTATTCTAAGAGTTCCAGTTACGTTTAGTGCAGACGCACCAGTAAAATTCGCATAACCGTGACTGATGACTAAGTATCCTGCCATCGTTCCGCTGCCTGAGAATGTTGTGTTGCCAATATACATCCGATTGGTGCCACTGCTGATTGCTAGCGAATCAGAAACCGTTGAACTATGCTCGATGTATGAACTGCCAGAGCCACCACCTCCCGACTCATCTGCGAATTCCAGAGCAGTCGCACTACTGTTGACCTTTAGTACCTGTCCTGCTGCCCCCAAGGAAGTTAGTCCGGTTCCACCGTTGGCTACCGATACCGTTCCGGATAATAAGTCTACCCCATTAACAGAAGGGGTTACGGTAAAATCAAAGGTATCAACCGTTGTTCCGGTGCGTGTGACTTCAAAAATGCTAGAGCCAGTAGAGCCAGCATCTGTCAGTGTTTGAAACTTAATAACTCCACCGATTGAACGGAGATAACTGTATTTCTCGTCAGTTGGTGGTGATAAACTATCTTCTATTCTAAAATATTTTGCTCTTGCCGTTGCAAAATAATATGTGCCACTGGATAAATCCTTTGTGCTAATCCACTGGGTATTTGCTGAATCCCATGCTAAAATATCACGATCAGATCCTCCTGCTGTAATTCCAGTTCCACCGTTAGCTACGGGAAGAACCGTTGAACCAACATCTGACGCTAGATCCACTGAAGTCAGGTATGAACCTGCAGCTTGAACACTGCTTCCAATATCTGTAGCTACCAGAACGTCTGATCCACCATTCTGGAGAGTTCCTGTAAAATTAGCCGTAGTGTCATTGTACTTTGCAGTGTTCGCATCATACGCTTGTACATCCGTTCCAATAGTCAACCCTAGTGATGTTCTAGCGGTTGCACCGGATTCGGCAACCCAAGTAGTTCCATTACCAACAATGATATTTCCGTCTGTGACTGCGAGTCCAGATATGTCGGTAAGTGCCTGATCTGCAGGTTGATAACTACCAAAGTCACTAATCTGTGATTCAGTCACAGATGCCGCTTCCAAGCTAATCAATCCAGAGGTGTTGTTATACGTCAGAATATAATTGTCTTCACTCAGTCCTACCGTTTGATCAGCATCAAAACTGAAATTACCCAGAACAACATTACCTGTACTGTCGGGTGTGATGTTAATGTCCTGTGCAGACGATGAAACGATTGAAAAGGTGGCAACATCCAAGTTCCCACCTAGTTGTGGTGCTGAATCATCAACTACATCTTGTAAAGCTGTCGAAGCCAGTGTTCCTTGCGCAGCAGTAGCATAATTCGTTGCTGCTGTCGTTGCTGCTGTGCCAAGACCTAATGTAGTCCTTGCTGCTGGAGCATCTGCGTCATCCACCAGAGTTGCACCGAATGCACTGATCCCGTGGACACTACTTGTTGCTGCTGCGTGCGTACTGACAGAACCTGCTGATTCAAAAGCACTGGTGTTACTGGTTGCTGCTGTGCCAAGACCAAGAGAAGTTCGTGCTGTAGCACCGGATTCCACTACCCAGTTTGTTCCGTCACCAACAATAAAATTTCCGTCTGTAACTGCCAGAGCAGCAATATCAGTAAGTCCTGCATCATAAGCTTGAGCATCAGTGCCAACGACAGGAATACCTGGTTTATTCGCAACATCTGCCCAATCAATCGCTAAATGATTTTTTAGCGTAGCAGCATCTACGGCTGTGCTAATTGTGCCACTAGTTGTGATCGGGCTTCCTGTGAAACTGATTCCATTCGCACCTGTCAGTCCAACACTAGTGACGGTTCCAGACCCTGAGATAGTTTGGAACTCCAACCCATCTGCCGTTGAGTTGACTGCCAGCACTTGGTTGGCTGATCCCAATGCTGCCAGTCCAGTTCCCCCAGAGGCCACTGGCAGAGTTCCGGTCACATCTGTAGTCAGATCCACATCGCCAACCGTGATCGCCTGACCAGAGATGGTCAGGTAATTGTTGCCCGTCAGAGTCACATCTACGACTGAGTCTTCGATTGTCTTGAGGGTAGAATCTGCCAGGGTCCAGTTGGCATTCAATTGGGTTCCCCACTGGTCGGTATCCCCACCGACTTCTGGAAGAGAAAAACTGTAGTTGGTCGTAGAGGTTGCCATTAGCCACACCCTGATACGTCTGGAGTCCCTTGCACGATTTCGACTAAGGACCACCCATAATAAGTATAGTTATCTGCAGTCTGAGTAATCGAACCTGTCTGTCCTGATGTCCCTGTCCAAGACCCGCTATTCCCTGGATACGATATTGTGAATGATCCATCAGTGACAGTTACATCAGTGGACCCCGTCCTAACTGGAAAAACAGACGTTCCAATATAAACCTGATCCCCCACATTACTGGTTGAATAGTTGCTCACAGAATTAAGTTGGTAGGTCGTGCCAAAACTGAGTGGAGATGGAGAAGGCCAAGATCCGCCAGGTTGTTGTTTAGCAGTATATGTCCCTGAACTAATGACACGATAGGTAATACTAGACGGAGACGTCACTGCAGCACTATAAATGTTGGCTTTACAGACATCCACTTCACTAGCTGCGATATCAAGATCTACCTGGTCAAGAATGTCATTGATGTCGTCGAGTTTGCCATCGAGAAAATTAACAAAACTCGTGATGTCTGAACCTGCGAAAAATGATTCGATCTCACTTGCAGTCTCTGGTGGTGAGAGTCCCAGGGCTGTCAATTCTGTGTTATAGCTAGGCCACGATGAAACCGTGGTGTAGTTCCCCGAATAGGGATCTGGTAAGATCCCTGAGATGTTGCTGTTCACCTCTGCGATGTCCGAATTGATCTGCGCCAACGTCGAACTATCCCCCACTCCTGCTGCATTTATTCTGTCACTAATCGCCTGCAGTTTATTCTCCAGCGCCTGGAAATAGGTGTTAATGATCGTGCCATAGGTACTGTTATCCTGATTCAGACTCGGCAACTCTAGGTCTGTGTAAATTGATGAATTAAACGGCATCAGTTATTTTGGGCGTAAGTGAGTGCTGACTGTGCTGTTGTCAGTGCAGATGCTGCCGTGGTTTTTGCAGACCTTGCGTCATCTGCCACAGATCCCGTTGTCCCAACAGCACCGACTGTGGTTTCCAATGCTGAGACGCGACTCGTTAGAGTCGTTAGTGCTGTATTCACCAGTTTGTTTGCAACGGATTCTGCAGTTTCTGAATTGGTTTTTGCAGTGCTGGCATTGGTCACTGCTTGGGTCAGGTTATATGCCAGTGAGGGAGTCGCACTGTCATCCGCAGCACCCAGCACCTGATCCACATCGTATGTCTGTTGCTCCAATGCGGTGAAGGCATCATTTAGCACAGACCCCCAGGTGTTTTTGTTTCCTCCAACGGTGGGGAGCGTGATGCTGTAGTTTGTCGTTGTTGGCATCTAAACCTGTTTGTAAATCGTCCAAGTTTCTACATTCGGGTCTGTCTGTTTTGTCCAGGATTCAGTAATGGAGTCTGGCTGTTTGACCCATATCTCAGACAAACTATCTGGTTGTGAAGAAAACTCTGACCCCCTGACATATGGACCTATTCCAAATTTACCTAATCCAAATCTGAGGTAGCTCATCCCATCGCCTCAAAGTAGAAGGTGTGTCGAGACCCCTTATTCCTTCTGCGATCATCACTTGCTTGGATCTCAGCCAAAGCACGATCTGCCAAGGACTGCCAGATAGGGAGACGTTCATCTTCTCCCAGATATGGCCCTGCCTGCATCAACGAATAATAGAGATAGGCATCACTGTGAGAGGTACTCACCCAATTTGTTGTATTTGAATCGGATAATGCTGGAATCGTTGAATAGTAATACATCTCGTAAGAGATGCTCTGTGCTGGCACAGGAAAGATTCTGGTTGCCTGAGAGTACAAATAGTAACGAGGGTATGCGTCTGGAAGGGAAGCCAAGAAGTTCGAATCGTTGACCTCATTGATCTGGTGGGTACTGATTTCGATCAGTTCTCTCTCCTCCGGTGAGGTCATCCGTAAGTGCGACATTTCCAGAAAGTCCGTTGGCATCGTCAGGTAACTGTCGCTACTGGTTAACGTAGCACGGGTGTACTGGTCTGTTGTTCGAAGTTGCCGATTCAGACGATTTTCTGCCAACGAAATGAATGTTGGAATGACACTCGTCAGATCACTCCGGTTGAGCCAATCCGCTATGTTGCTTTTCAGTTCAGAGTAGGTCATACCCGACCCTCGTAGACACGGAATGGTTTGTTGCTGAAGTCATTCAACCACTCTTTAAACTTCTTCTTATCTTTGGTTATTCCTGCCATTTCCAACTGGTCCCAAATCACTCTGGGAATTTCTGCAACGTGCTTCATTCCAGATGCTTTGTCTGCAAAGGAATGCTCTTGGTTTTCTCGCAGGACTTTTGCCAATTTTAGTGTTGGCTCAATGTCCTGCGACACCTTATGGTGGATAAACAGGTTATTAACGCCCTCCTCAAAATACAGTTCGGAGAGTAAGTTTCCTCTGTGATCCAGTATCTGTTTGAGCATCAATAACCTTATCCGTTAAGAAGTGGTTAAGTCGAAGATTCCGCCTAGTCCAGCTTCTTCACTTACTTCTAGTCCAAACTCACACCGGACGACTGCTGTCTCTTCGTCTCCAATTTTTCCAAGACGTTCCGTCTCAAAATTTCGAAGATAAACAACCTTGCACATCGAATCGTCCACGAGATAGGCGTCCCGCTCCCGCATAAACCGATTTGGCTTCACGGCCAAATCTCCAAAATCCGTAGCAAAAACAGATACATTGGCACCTGCCCGATCACTGTCAATCAGTTCTCTGGCAATACTTCGACCTGTCAACGTGGAGACAACGGTCTTGTTGTATGGACCCACCATCAACATATCCGGTTCGCCACCGTTGGTGAAACAACTTTGAGCAACGGTATTGATCAGAGTTGCCGTTAAAGCACGTTGTGCAGAGGAGTCAGTTCGTGCAGTAGAACCAACGGTAACAGGGTCCGCACCTGATGTTGCATCAAAGCTAGTGTTGGTCGTTAGCCAAGCGCCTAGTGTTGCCGTGGTTCGTGCTGTACCAGAGGCACCGTTATTTCGTGCCTGATTGCTGGTTAAGACTGCCTCCATAGAACGTTTGAGTTCCTTGGATTTCTTGGTCAACTGGTATGCTAGTTGCCCTTCAGATTTCCCGTAGATGGCGATCCGTTGCTGAGTACCTGACACACTGGCGTTTCTGCTCATGATCTGGCAAATGTTGCTCAGACGAGTGGCATGAGTGATGGCAACACGGGTTGTCTGATCCGCTTCGACATCTGCTGTCGTTGAGGTCGCTGCAAGATCGTCTGTTAACCATTCGAAAATAGTGTTGTTCGTGTCCCTGGTCCCAATTGCTGAGAGGAAGGGGGTCTCTGTAGGCGAAATGTTCATGATGAGCTTCGCCACATCAGGCATCGCCTCGTCTGCAGAAGATCCATAAACCTTTTTATCTCCCATGTCATACGACAGGGAGGTATTTGAAATGACTGCCATTTCAGTCTCCTAATTTAATTTCCTAAAAGAGCAGCAAATGCTGCTGTTGCGTCTGCTGTAGATCCTGACTTCTCCAGACGACCCATTGCTTTGTTGAAGTTGGTCTGCCGTCGAGTTGTTGGACCCTGTGGAGATCGCCCACGAACCCTTGCTGTTTTGACAGTGGGTTCCTGCGACTCCTTGAGTGCTTGCTTGCCTTGTGACAACGATTTATTGGCACTGTAGGCATCATATAAAATTCGAACCAATCGGTGATCATAGGCGCTTTGCAAATCGACATCGGTCAACCCATAATGCGATTTGGCAAAATCCCTGATCTCACTCTTCTCTTTCTTTGCCACCTCCGGATCTCGCCAGGAGGGGATGACTTCGTTGAGTAACTCTCTCTCCTTCTGGAGAGTTTCGTTAAACTGCTGCTGTTGGATGTACTGTTGCTCTTGCTTGACTGCTTCAAGTTGTGCTGCTCGTTGTGCCCTGATGTCGGCACGGTCCTGTGCTAGTTGACGTTGTTTGAGCCACTCCACTGGATCAGAATGTTGCAGTCGTTCCCAATCGATCTCCGGTTCCGGTATCGACGGTTCCTGCTGTAGCTGATAAGCAAATGTGTTTAGGGCATTGACCCGTTGGACATAGTCCTGCTGTAAGGATTCTAACTCCTTACGTTGTGCTGATAACGCCTGAGTCTTTCTGGTATAGTCTGCATTTCTGCTGTATCCCTGCTGAAGTTCACTCAGTGGGACTTCAACCTCCTCACCGTCAATCTTGACGACATAGAGAGGTTCCTGCTCCTCCTCTACTTCTTCTTCGACTTCTTCTTGTACATCTTCCTCTAGTTGCTGTTGAGGAGTCTCCTCCTCTGGAGCAGATTCTTCTGGTTGTGGAATTGGGTTCCCAGAGAGCAATGCCTCAAATCCCTCTACGGTTGCTTGTTCACTTGCTCTTGCTTCTTCACTCATTCAGACCTCTTTCGACTGCTTTGTTTCGCTTGCTGAATCCCTCGTTGCGTTTGTGTGTTCAACAGTTGCTTGAGTGATGTCAGTGCCTCCAGCATGTACCATTGCCGTTCCCTGATCTCTGTGGTTTCTGCCTGTTTCCAGAGACCCACATAAAAGGCTTCCAGTTCCTCAAAGGCTTTCTGGACACTTTCATTGGCAAGTACCCGCTTTGCTTCTTCTCCTAGTCGAATCTTATCCACTATATCCTTTCTTGCGGCACCGTCCTAACTTCATACAGACCTGTGGCGTTGGACAACCAACGCATGGTTTAAAACGTCCACCTATCTTATTAGGCATTCGGCACCTGTTGTTGTTGTTGATAAATTTGCTCCTGGACACTCATGTCCATTCGCTCCAGTTCACGGTTTCGATTGACTGCCTGGACTAGAGGTCCAGCATCAATCTGCGTGTTGTACTTCAGTTGAAGTTCTTGAATGTCGAGGAAAGTCTTTGCCTCAAATTTATCCCTTTCTAGGTCATCCTTCCGCCTCATTTCCTCAGCTTTCTGTTGCATTTCGAACTGAGTTTTCTGGATCTCACTCTGAGCCAAGATCTCTTCCGGAGATGGTTTGGGTTGCTGTTGCTGTTGTGCCTGTTGCATCTGCTGCTGCAGCATCTGCTGCATCTCTTCCGGAGATCTCAGGTATCTTGCCCCATCAATCAACCCTTGCTCCTGGAGCAAACGCTGAAGGGTCTGATAGTAGTTCTGAACACTACAGATTGGGTTCATTGGACCAAACTGAGAAATGATCTGCTCCTGCTTGGCAAGCAAAGCGAGAAGCGTTTGAGTGCGCTTCTCGTTGTTGCTGTCTAAGGAGAGAGAAATGCGGACGTCATAGTCCGAAAAGGTCGAGGGATCGACTGGAATGTACTGACCCCGCAACCTCATCAAGATGGGTTCGGCAGTCATGTACGTTAGGGCAAGATTGAGCAGTTTCTTGTAGAGGGGTTTGAATCCAGATTCAGCGACATTTCTGGCAACGAGTTCCAAACGGGACTGTGCAGCTTTTTGAGATGCTGCCAGTCCTACCGCACTCGTCGACTGCAAGTGTTCCAACTCCAGTCCCTGAGATGCTCGTCCAACCCCAACACGTTCCTCCTTGATCTGATCAAGGTACTGAATCAGGGGGAATGCCTGTTGCCCAACGAAGGGCATTGTGAGCATCTGCAACGCCTTGGAAACATCTCCACGGACATTGATCAGAGATCCGATCTTGTCCTGACTGAGCTGATCCCAATCAATGTAGTTCTCATTGAACATAATGCGTGGACGAGTCGACAGAGATAGACTGTCGAGGACGTTCCGCATCACTGCCGACTTGACCCGCTGAATGTCCTGCAGAGCATCGTAAACCGACAGTCCTTCCCAAGTGTGGGGTCGGGCATCGTAACGAATCAGCAGGAAAGGAGTGTCGGTAACAACCTCGTTGGAAAGCACTTCGTGAGCAGAGCCAATTGTACAGATCCTTCTTAGTTCTCTGACTCCGTCTCCGTCTTGGTCGACTCGACAGAAGCATTCGGCATAATGGACGAATCGTCCTGCTGGATCTGAGGAAGTGTCCTCGTCCTCTTTCCAAGCGGGGTGACGTAGCAGCCACTCAGAATTGTTTCGGACATGGTCCTTCGTTCCTCCGTATTCGACGACTTCTTCGTAATCATAACCTAATTCCACGAGATCTGAGACTCTGAGCAGCATCCTGTGCGCAACGATGGTTGCATCCTCGACACTTTTGGCTGTTCGATTGATCAAAAACTCCTCACCAGGGAGACACTCCATCTTGATCTGACCATTCGGGGTCTTCCTTGTCAGATGGACATCGATCAACCCAGTTTCTTCATCCGTTGTACTACTCGTTACCTCGTACCCCTCTTGCAAAAAGAGGTTGATCTGCATCTCGTTGAGTCCAGAAAGTCTGCGACTTTCGACGTTGTAGGTCTTATCGTAGTAGATCTTCAGAATGCCTGTGCCACTGATCAGCATGTCCTTGATGGCATCCCCAAAGACTCCGTAGGCATCAGACTGTTCCAGAAACCAGTTGGCTAAGTCTGTTGCCTGTTTTGCAGGTTGGACATCCTCCGGTCCTCTGGGCACAAACTCACAAATCTGTTCTCCAGAGAAGAAAACCCGCATGAGCGAAGGAACCATCGAATTCACGGCATCAAAGACGTCCCTGCTGACCACTTGAGATCTGCCTTTCTCCTCATAGGGAGAAACATCAGACTCGCTGAACGGTTTGCCAAGGAAAAACCGTTGAGCGACAACTCTGCGATTACTCACATCGTTGTCGATGTAGTCGATGGCATCGTCCAGTGTGGACTTGACCCATGCCTGGAGTTCTTCCTCCGTCATGGGTTCCAAAATTTCGTTACTCAAAAGAGAGTCCTGTTGTTGGTTTAAAAGTATGTTGACGCTATCAAAACAATTTTTGATCTGTCAAAGTCAAACCACGTTCCCAACAAAGGGTTGCGCATATCCACCCCTGGCACGATACCTGCCGTCTGGCAGAACCGAACTCTGGGCAAACGTTAAGGAGAAGCTGTCTCCATAGTCCGGAGATGCCCCAATTCTCCTGTTCAACTCCTCCTTCCGCTCCACCGCAATCTTGCCATTGGGACGATACACGTACCGAATGGCAAGCAAGTCCCTCAATAACCCCTCCTCGTCCGGAATGCTGACCTCGTCGTCAAACCAGTCCTTGGCCTTGAAGTACAACTCTGCCCGTAGATTGGCATAGACCTCGCCCAAGGCAGGAGACTCCGATACATTGACCCCCCTCGCAGGAACTCCCCAAGATCTCAGAATGTCCAAGCACCCTGCTCCGACTCCGATATTGTCCACCAGCACCTCCGCACACTCTGGGATGCACCCCTCGTAGATGTCCAAGACTCTCCCTGCCAACTCGACCAAGTCCAACTTCTGATAGCTATAGATCCCCAACACCCGACGTCCCTGTCTCAGCGTGACCACGCTATGGTCTGAGCCATACCTCGCAGGATCAACCCCCATCACAATCGGGTAGTCGTCCGGAATGACGACCTCCCGATTGATGGCATCCGTAACCCTCTCTGCACTGAAGACCGTGTCGTCATCCTGAGATGGAAACTCGCCAATGACCCGCACTCTCCACTGATTGCTCGACTCCGGATACTTCGACCTCATGTCCGAAATGAAGGACTCACTGACCAAGGGGTTGTCCAGGCACGAAACCGTCATCAGCTTCCAACCCTTCTTCGAAGAGTGGAAGACATCGTAAAAGAAGCCACTGCTGTAGACAGGGTTGCCAAACAACAGACAACAACTGTTCGGTGTGGAGAGACTTCCCAATGAGGCTTCCCACACCGAAATCGGTACGCCAGATGCCTCATCGATGACTAGCATGACTCCACCATGCGGGGGTGCATGGACCCCCTGCAGGGCAGTCGGAGACTCTGCCCTCGCTACACGAAAACTGATAAACCCCCTCTCCGGTGAAGCAGTGAGTTCCAATCGCTCCTGCTTCACCGTGATCAAGTCCCTCAGTGCTGCTGGCAACATCCCATGCCACTTCTTCACCTCTGCTGCCAAGGCATCCTGCAACTGGGCAATCGTCGGTGCCGTGACCACAATCTTGACGTCAATTCTCGTTAACAGAAACCAGAGCATCAACACACTGGCACAATGAGATTTCCCTACCCCATGACCCGATTTTGTCGCTACGAGACGTTGCCCAGAAGCGATTGCTTCCATCACCTCCTGTTGCCAAGGTAATGGTTCCACGTTCAGCATGTTCCTTGCGAACGCAACCGGATCATCCCGATAGGTCTCCATGAACAACGCTATGGGGTTCTTTTGATTTTCCATAATCTCTCAATCGTTACGATGCTCTTGCCACCAGAGACGACCTCTCGACGCTCCACATACAACTCATCTACCTGATTATCGTTTGGGAACACTCCTGCACTCTGCAAGAGGTCCAGGACACTCTTGCCGTAATTGTCGATGTCAAAGGAACGTCTTGTTGGCGGGTACAACTGCAGATGGACCCGTAAACGGTCCTCTGCAGCAAAAGGTTGGAATTCCGGTAGTTCGGAAGCAAATGCCTTGAAAAGACGGCCCTTCCTGCTCAGAAGAGTCCGCCCATTCGGAAGATGTCGGTAGTAGGTATTAACTGACGGGGGGAACGGTAACGTTACGGTGATCAACGATAGGAACGGAAAACTCTGTGCTGTGACTTACAAGTCAACGCTTCCACTAGGTCCGGATGTTGTTCTTTGAGTTGCTTTGTGTCGAGAGACGATCTCTCCTGCACTTTCCAGGTACAGAGTACCCTGCCTGATGATGATTGCAAACCAGCATGGTCTGCCACCCTTGACTTTAAGAACGTCTCCAACTTCTTGATCTGCTCGTCATACTGCCCACGCTCCCGCTTTAACTCCACATACTCCTGCAGAGCATGCTCCTCGTCAGAACTTGCCTCTCGCAAGTCCTGATGCTCCTCTGGGTACTTGTGATCAAAGTCCACCGCAAACATCAACTCTGGTTCGTTGCCATTCTGCACATCTGCCCAATAACTCAATGCCCTGCTCAAGATCTCTGCCTGAGATGCCCTGTTTTCTACACACTTCAACACCCTGACCTCCCTGTTGTCCAAGACCCCAACTGCATAGTAACAAACGGGCTTCTTCGTTAAGAGCATGTACCACTGCATCTGATAGAAGTGAGAAGGGGGACACAACCCCCCTTCCACTTCCTCAATTAAATCCCCATGATTGCCATACTGAGACAACATCCTCGATGTCGTCGTCTTGCACTCCAGCACCGCATCACTCCGAATGCCATCGACATGCGCCACCAGGAAGGGATAGTCCGGATGACGATAACGCTTCCTCGACCTGCGGAACGTTAACCCCGTTAACCGTATCGCTTCACTCCTGATAAACTCCTCAAAGGCTGTTCCCCAACGCATGGCATCGTTCTCCTCCTCCGGAGGCAACTCCCCCCTCTTCTCCAAAAAAAGTTGGTACGGACTCTTGTAGGGATTCGCTCCCATCAAGACGCCAATGTCCGAACCTCCAAGGAATTGCTTCCTCTCCTCAACCAGAAACTGCGGATTCAACATCTCCACTCCTCTGTACAAAATTGAACTTCTGAAACTTGCTCAATGGGACCATCCGCATGACGACCCCAGAACCCTTCGTGATCCGACAACGATCCTGCAACTGGTCTCCATGCAACCCCCGAAAGGGGGAGTACATCCAATACTCCCCCCTTTCGTGCGTCCGCCACCTGTGAACAAACGTGGTCGGAATCAACCCGTGAGACCACGATTTACACGCATATAACCACTTCTTGACCTCTATCGGGATCAGGATCTCGTCCAACTTGCCCTGCTCGTACCTCCTCGTCTCCTCCAAGAACGTCTTCAACTCAAAATAACTCTCCACGTTCCCGTCTGCTCCAATCGATACAAAGTCCATGATCTGAGAGTCCTGCAACTTGATCAACTCCTTGCCTGTTGCCATCAAGTACAACTCCATGAATTCCTTCTCCTCTGCCAAGGAGTGCAAATCACTGTCTGGGTATGACATCCATTGCTCCATTGCTGTGTTACAGTGCTGAATCTCTCTCAGATTCCCATTCGTTAAACTTCCTAACGATTGCCTCCGCTTGCTCAATCAACTCCATCGGGTAGGTGTCCTGAGACCCTTGCAAAAGTCTCAGGAACACCTCCCAGACCTGCAACGTGTACAAGTTCTCTATTTCCTGCAAACTCACTCCTGTGCCTCGTTGGAAGATCTTGTCAATCAGTAGCGAATGAATCATCTCTCTCCTTGTGTGAAAATTTCTAAAAAATTAGAAGTTGGGGTGTTGTTTATTTGATGCTTTCTTCATTGCCTTAATGATTTGGAAAGCAACTTGGGGCAAAATTGAATTCCCTAATGCCTTCAGTCTTGCGGCTCTGTTCTCCTTCTGTGTGGTCACTCTGGGAATTCCTTCTTCCCATGATCCGTCTCCCCATCGTCGAGGGAAGTCCAACCCTTCGGGTATCCCATCAAGGCTTCCACCCAGTCTGGGTTTAATGATCCCTGTCCCGTGTTCCGCACCTCTGGATGATTGCCCAGCATCCTCTGCATCTTGCCGTTGGGAGTCCCTGCTGCATCCTCGTTTGCTGTCGGAGTGGGCCACATCCGTGCTGCATTCGCTAGGGTCAGACCAAATCCGTTGCCGTTCCCTGAGCTCTCCTTTGCTCGAGCTCGTCTCTGAAGCATCTTGTCCAGATCCTTTGTCTCGAACTGATTGGCACTTGGAGTGGGCCAATGACTTGGCGATGATCCAGACTCGGTCCCTTCTGTGGAGGGCATTTTGACTGCAAGCTGGAAGTATAACCGTTGCCGTGGCGTAGTCTTGGGCTTCCAGATCAAGTAGCACCTCGTCGAGTGCCATGTTGATGATGCCAGCAACGTTTTCAGCAAGCACCCAAGTGGGTTGTGCTTCGACAATAACTCTGAGCATTTCTTTCCAGAGGAAACGGTCATCCTCCTTGCCTCTTTGCTTCCCACTGACACTGAAGGGTTGGCATGGAAACCCGCCTGTGATGAGACTGACGCCTCGGAAGGGGGTTGCGTCAAAGTCGTGGATGTCTGAATGGATGGGTATACCTGGGAACTGTTTCCCCAGAATTCTTCTTGGATAATTTTCATTTTCTACAAACCCTATTGTTTGGATGTTGTTCCATCTTGCTGCCAGTGCAAAGCCTCCAATTCCGCTGAACAGATCCAAGTGAGTTTTCATAAATTTTGTAAAAAATTTAGAATTGGGGTTGGTGGACTACGCCAACGTCCTCGTCTCTGTTCGGGGCAGGGGGGGGGTAAAACGCTTTCAATGCTGCACCGTGGCATAGTTAACGTGGACTTTATCGTGGACAAGGTCGTTATGGTCAGGAAACATGCGGTGCTGGATCTGATCTAAACTCAGATGCCATGCACCAAATCATGGTCAATTTCGTGCGAGATATTTGTCGTTACGGAGTCGCTGAGAGACCTACCACAACCATTCCCACAACCATTCTCCCGATCATTCCCACACCCTTCCCCACCTTCCAGACGATCCCGATAGGACCGTCCCTGCACTCCCAACAGTCTGGCAATCTCTCGTATCCGGTCTGCCGTATCTGGGGTAACGAACTTCCCGCCTTTGCCAGAGAGTACCACTGAGACAGTTCCTTGCGTAACGCCAGCGAGTTGAGCCACCTGTCGTCGCAGACCGAACTGACACCCGCAACTGGTCGACGACCCGCTGATCAGGTTAGACCGTTCGATGGTTCGTTCCTGACCACAAAGGGTACAGAGGCAGAGCCAATAGGTACGACTTCCTGACTTGGGAGATCGTTTCCTGGAGTGGGAGTAGCCAAGAACGACGAGACGTCCGAACTGCTGTCCAATGATGCTCTCATCCCTCCTTCTTGCCATGGTCCTCCAGTTCCTTTGTTGGATTAACGACCTTGATCTTCTGATCCAGTTGTTTCATGGAGAGTTCCCTGATCGCTTCAAGGTGGACTTGCGTCAGATCCGTTGTCTGGACATCCAGCTTCTGCCGTTCACCGTATCGATCTGGGTCATAGCGACTGGCTAACCACTGATAGGCATCGATAGCGATCTTAGCCTTCTTGGGATCAGGGTTAGCGGCATCCGACTGATCCAAGGCATTGGCGTTATCGGTAATCTTGGATGCCAGGAAGGCAGCATGATCTCTCATTGCTGCCTCATGGCGTTCTCCGATCTCCGGATGATCCTTGAGGTACTGATAGTATTCCCGATAGGGGATCTTGTACCCGTCGAGCAGTTTCCGGATGGCACCGAACTGGGTGATCTGGTTGAACCAAGTATCCCACCACTCCGGATCTTGAGCCATCTCACGAAAGCGTTGCACCTTTGCTTCTTTGCGGGAGTGACCTCCCTTGACTGGTCGTTGAGCCATTGAAATCTGTCGAGTAGGTCGACTAACGGAGAGTGCCCTTAGTCGACACGTTAAGTATCTAATATTATTACTATAATATACTATATATTATAGAGAGAGAGTAGTATATATACCGTAGAGAGAGATGTTGTTCTTTTTGGAGAGTATAGAGATTTACTCGACTACTCGACAAATCACCTATTTCCATAACGTTATCAAAGAGTTAACGTGTCGAGTAAGCTACTCGCCCTCTACTCGACAAGTCGACAAATCTGTCGAGTAGGTGTCGGAAACGACGGTCATCAGTGTACGAGAGACTCCGAAATCCTCGTTATTACTTCACTGCTGGAGTGTCCTGTTGCATGACGAGAGTCCCGTGGAATCCTCATAGAGAAAAAGACTCTCGATTTCCGGACGGCACCTGCATGGTGTGAGTGTGATAGCGTGAACACTCAACGCTCCCCGTGTCCATGACCGTGTTCCCCAAGAGTCGCTCTCACCTTGGAGAGAGACTCCTACGATGCACAGTGCAGTAACGGCAATAGGGATGACCCTGCTGAAAGTAGGGCATCCTGTTGGGTTTATGGGTATCGCAGAGAGAGCAGAACCTTAGTCGTTCTGCTTCTCTCTCTCTTTCCTTTCGAACCGATCCAGCACACACTGCAGGTAATTTGCTAGATCCATTGCTTCCTCCTGTGCGTGTCTTAGCCAATCGATCACTGAGAAATCCTTTCTTGCGAGGGTATTCTCGTACTTCCGGATGCCGTACCTGGATCTTTCCATCATCTTCTTGCATACTGCCTCCACCACTGGATCGATTATCTCAATATCATCCTGAGAGTTCTCAGATGCCACCACCACGTCCTTTTCTTTCATCAACCTATATCCTTGCATGGGTTGGATTCAAAAACGTCCCTACAGAGCGTTTTATGAATCCTTGAGTTCCAGTACAGAATCCTTCTTGATCTTTGCCCGTTTGAAGACCAACAGATCTGCATTGACCAAGTTTTCAATGATCCGGTCATACTCCAACGTGTCTCCACTCAGCACCTTCGACCTGACTAGGGTCCGGTACTCGACACTTCCCCCCTTCTTGGCAATGTACTGCAGCACCTTCTCGTTCTTCGTGTCGACGGGACTCGCTCCAAAGTGAGAGTTGAGTAGAATCGTCGTCGACTGAATCGCATACCAGAGGACTGCCCAAGCACTCCGGAGACTCTCCTCCGTTGGGGTCGGTCTCCGTCGATCCAGCACCAACTGCATCAGCATCGCTAACTTGAGCAGGGTTGGACCCCACCTCTTGGCAAACACATACAGATACTGCTGGATCTTGGGGTCAGCACCCTCACAGACGTCATAAATCCTGTTGAAGTAATCCTCATAAAGTGCCCTTGCTTCCTTGCTCATATCCTTGATCAGCACTTCTCTTGGTTCTTCTGTCAGCATCTTCATACAGAGATCATGGAGGGTCTGGTACGACCCCCATTCTCTCTGATTCGTAACGACCCCC